>Ga0268261_10001233_pt1 | contig 17307 bp, 36 predicted proteins | sample TergutNc150P1_FD_190353 | JGI IMG/M metagenome (GOLD analysis project Ga0268261, IMG submission 190353) | Nasutitermes corniger P1 segment gut microbial community from laboratory colony in Florida, USA - Nc150 P1 (SPAdes) (version 2) | ecosystem: Host-associated > Arthropoda: Insects >...
TACTACTACTACTACTACTACTACTACTACTAATAATAATAATAATAATAATAATAATAATAATAATAATAATAATAATTCTACCACAATCACCACTACTAGTAGTACTACTATCAACGCTACTACCACCAAAACCATCACGAACAATACTAGTAAACTTATTACGATTACAATCAGCGTTCCACTACTGCTAATAAAACCAACTCCACTACTTTTACTACTGCCACCAACACCACCACCAGTACTGTTAATACTGCTACTCCTAATATCACCTACAATATCAAAACCACTAATGCAACTACCACCAACAACGACACAAAAACTACTACCACCAACTCTACTACCACAAACACCACTAATACTACCACCACCAAACAACAACTACTACTATCACATCCTCAACAACCAATATCATAAATACTACTAACACCACCACTTTCACTAATATTACAAACACAAAAAGCACTATTATTACTATCTCAACAGCAACCACCACTACTAATATTACTACTTCTACCACCACTTCCACTACCGCCACAAAAACTGCTACTAATAACACCACATGCATTATCACCAGGTCTACTATAAAAACTACCACCTGCACTAGAACTACTACATCTACTATCTCCACTATCACCAGTATTACTAATACTACTACTAAATCCACTAACAACGGTATTATTAACACTACTACTAAATCCCCTAAAACAAGTATTATTGATATTAATACTAACTCCACTACAACCAGTATTACTAATACTACAACTAACTCCACAATCACCAGCATTAATAATAATATTACTAACTCCAGTAACACCAGTATTAATAATACAACTACTAACTCCACTATCGCCATTATTACTAATGCAACTACTAACTCGAATAACACCAGTATTATTAACACTAATACTAACTACACTACCACCAGTATTACGAATACTACTACTAACTACACTACCACAAGTATTAATAATGCTACTACTAAATCCACTACCAACATTATTACTAATGCTACAACTAACTATAATACCACAAGTATTACTAATGCTAATACAAATTCCACTACCACCAGCATTACTAATGCTAATACTAAAACCACAAACATCAGTATTATTAATCCCACTACTAACACCACTAACACCAGTATTATTAATACTACTACTAACTCCACTATCAAGAGTATTACTAATACTAATACTAACTCTAATAACACCAGTATTACTAAAGCTAATATTAACTCCACTAACACCAGTATTACTAATGCTACAACTAAATCCACTACAACCAGTACTACTAATGCTACTATTAACTCCATTACCACCAGTATTACTAATGCTAATACTAACAACACTATCACCAGTATTACTAATCCTACTTCTAACTCCACTACCACCTGTATTATTAATACTAATATTAATTCCAGTATCACCAGTATTACTAATGCTACTACTGACTCCACTACCAAAATTATTACTAATTCTACCACTAACTCCACTACCAACAGAATTACTAATATTAATACTAAGTCCACTAACAACCGTATAAATTATACTACTAATAACTCCACTAACACCAGTATTACTAATGCTACTACTAACTCCACCACCAACAGTATTAGTAAACCTAATACTAACTACACTACCACCAGTATTATTAATACTACTATTAACTCCACTACCACCCGTATTACTAATGCTACTACTACCTCCACTAACACAAGTACTGCTAATGATACTACTATCTACACTACCACCAGTATTACTAATGCTCGTACCAACTCCACTACCACCAGTAATATTAATTCTACTATTTCCTCCACTAGCACCAGTATTATTAATAATATTGCTAAATCCACTATCACCAGTATTAGAAATGCTAATTCTAACTCCACTACCACGAGTATTACTAATGTTAATACTAACTCCACTAACACCAGTATTGCTAATGCTAATAATTACTCCACTACTAAAAGTATTACTAATGCTATTACTAACTCCAAACCACCAGTATTACTAATCTTACTACTAACTCCACGATCAGTGTTACTAATGCTACTACAAACTCCACTACCAACAGTACAACTAATACTACTACTAAATCCAATACCACCAGTATTACTAAAGCTACTACGAACTCCACTAGCACCAGTATTACTAATACTGCTATTAAATACACTACCAACAGTAATCTTAATGCTACTACTAACTCCACTACCAATAGTATTACTAATGCTACTACTAACTCAACTACCACCAGTATTACTAATACTAGTAATAACTCAACTACCACCAGTAAAACTAATACTAATACTAAATCCACTACCACCAGTAAGACTAATGGTACTACTAAATGCACTACCAACAGTATTATTAATCTTACTAATAACTCCATTAACAACAGTATTACTAATACTACTACTACCTCCACTATCACCAGCATTACAAATGCTACTACTAACTCCACTGTCACCAGTATTATTAATGATACAACTATCTCCACTACCAACAGTATTACTAATGCTACTACTAACTCCACATCCAATGGTATTACGAATGCTACCAATAACTCCAAAACCACCAGTAATACTAATACTACTACTAACTCATTCACCAACAGTATTACTAATGCTACTACTAACTCCATTACCACCAGTATTACTAATCCTACTTCTAAATCCAATACAACTAGTATTTTTAATACTAAAATTAATTCCACTACCACCAGTATTACTAATGCTACTACTAACTCCGCTATCACCAGTATTACTAATGCTATTATTAACTACACTACCACCAGTAAAACTAACTCTACTACTAACTCCATTAAAACCAGTATTGCTAATGCTGCTACTAACTCCATTATTACCATCATTACTAAAGCAGCTACTAACTCCACTACCACCACTATTACGAATGCTACTAGTGACTCCACAACCACCAGTATTAATAATACTACTACGAACTCCACTACCAACAGTATTAATAATGCTAGAACTAACTCCACTACCACCTGTATTAGTAATACTAATACTAAATCCACTACCGCCAGTACTATTAATGCTACTAATAACTCCACTAGCATCAGTAATACTAATACTACTACTACCGTTATTACCACCAATCTTACTACTACTACCTGCACTACCACCTGATTTACTAATGTTGATACTATCTCCATTACCACCAGTATTACTAATCGTAATTCTAACTCCACTACAACCAGTATTACTAATACTACTACTAAAACTAATTACCACTAATATTACTAATGTTATTACTAACTACACGAACACCAGTATTACTGATGCTATTAATACCTCCACTACCACAAGCACTACTAATGCTACTACTAACTCCACTACCACCAGTATTTCTAAAACTACTACTGACTCCACTAACACCAGTATTACTAATGCTTCTACTAACTCCACTACCACCAACATTACGAATGCTACTAGTAACTCCACAACCACCAGAATTACTAATATTAATATTAACTCCACTACCACCAGTATTACTAATGCTACAACTAACTCCACTACGACCAATATTACTAATACTACCATTCATTCCACTAACAACAGTATTATTAATGCTACTAGTAAAGCCACTACCACCAATATTGTTAATGCTACTACTAACACTACTAACACCAGTATTACTAATGCAAGACTAACTCCACAAACAACAGTATTACTAATACCACTATTAACTCCACTAACACCAATGTTATTAATACTACTACTAAGTCCACTACCTGCAGTATTACTAATGCTGTTACTAACTCCACTAAAAACAGTATTACTAATATTACTACTAAATCCACTACCACAATTAATATTAATGCTACTACTAACTCCACTAACAGCAGTATTACTAATGCTAATACTGACTCCACTAACGCAATTATTACTAATGATACAACTAACTTCAATATCACCAGAATTACTAATATTATTACTAAGTCCACTATCACTCGTATTACTAACACTACATCTAACTCCACTACCATCAGTATGACTAATGCTTCTACTAACTCCACTACCACCAGTATTACTAATACTACTAAGAACTCCACTACTACCAATATTACTAAAGCTACTACTAACTCAACCACTAACAGTATTACTAATTGTAATACTAACTCCACCAACACCAATACTAGTATTGCTACTACTAACTCCATTACCACCAACGTTACTATTGCTAAAACTAACTACACTACAACTAGTATTACTAATCCTACTAATAACTACACTAGCACAAGTATTAGTAATGATATTTCTAACTCAACTACCAACAGTATTACTAACGCTACTAATAAATCCACTACCAAAATTATTAGGAATGCTACTAGTAACTCCAAAAGCATCAATATTACTAATACTACTATTAAATATACTACCACCAGTATTACTAATGTTACTACTAACACCATTACAAACATTATTACTAATCCTAGTACTAATTCAACTTCCACTAGTATTACTAATACTACTACTAACTCCACTACAACCAGTATTAAAAATACTAATACTAACTCCACTACCACCAGTATTACTAAAAGTACTACAAACTCCACTACCACCAGTAATACTATTCCTAGCACTAACTCAACTAACACCAGTATTACTAAAGATGCTACTACCTCCACTACAACCAGTATTACTAATGCTACTACTACAGCCACTACCACCAGTATTAATAAAGCTACTACAAACTCCACTACCACCAGTATTACTAATGCTATTACTAACTCCTCTATAACCAGTATTTAAAATGCTACTACAGACTCGACTAACACCAATATTAGTAAGGCTATTACTAACTCCACTACTACTAATGGAACTAATGCTACTAGTAACTCCACTACTACCAGTAAAACACATGCTACTACTGACTCCACTACCACCAGTATTACTATTGCTAGTACTAACTCCACTACCACCAGCATTACTAATGCTACTAATAGCTCCTCTACAACCAGTATTACAAATGCTACTACAAACTCCAATATCACTAGTATTAGTAATTCTACTACTAAGTAAACTACCAACAATGGAACTAATGCTACTAGTAACTCCACTACAACCAGTATTACACATGCTACTACTATCTCCACTAACACCAGTATTACTATTCCTAGTACTAACTCCACAAACAGTATTTCTAATGCTACTACTACCTCCACTACCACCAGTATTACTAATGTTACTTGTACCTCCACTACCACCAGTATTACTAAAGCTACTACAAAATCCACTATCACCAGTATTACTAATGCTACTACTAAATCAACTTCCACCAATATTAGTAATGCAACTACTAACTCCACTACCACCAGTATTACGAATTCTACTATTAACTCTACAAACATCAGTATTACTAATAGTACTAAATCTAACTCCACTAGCAAAAATATAAAATAATAATAATACTAACTCCACTACCACCAGTAATACTAATCCTACTACTAACTGCACTAACACCAGTATTACAGATACTACTAATAAATCCACTAACACCAGAATTACTAATGCTATTACTATCTCCACTACCACCAGTATTACTAGCCCCACTACTAATACTACTACCACCAGTATTACTAATATTATTACTAACTTCACTTACTTACTTACTCCATGGAGCAGAGTCTTTCTAGAGAAGCTAACCAGTAAACTTTGCAGCTATTCAAGAAATTCCCCCCATTTATGGAACCCGAAAGTCCCTCACCATACCCACAAGTGCCTACCACCTGTCCCTACCCTGAACCAACTCCATCCAGTCCCCCGACCCACTCCATCTTCCTGAAGATCCATCTTAATATTATCGTCCCATCTACGTCTTTGTCTCCCCAATGGCCTCTTTCCCTCAGGCTTCCCCACCAACACCCTGTGCACACCTCTATCCACCCCCATACGTGCTACATGCCGTGCCCATCTCATTCGTCTCGATTTTACCGTCCGCACAATATTGGGTAAGGAGTACAGATCATTCAGCTCCTCGTTATGCAGCCTTCTCCATTCCCCTGTCACCTCGTCCCTCTTAGGTCCAAATACTTTCCTCAACACTCTATCAGCCTGCGTTCCTCCCTCAATGTCAGTGACCAGGTTTCACACCCATACAAAACCACGGGCAAAATTATAGTTCTATATATATTGATCTTTAAGTTTTTGAATAGCAATCTGGAAGACAACAGATTCTGCACCGAATGATAGCAAGCATTCCCCAACTGCAATCTGCTCTTCATTTCTTCCTGAATAGAGTTGTGATCTGTTATCGTCGTTCCCAGATATTTGAACTCTTCCACCCTTTCAATGGAAATATTATCAATCTTCACACTGTGACCCCGCCCTCCATTCCGATTCCGAGACATAACCATGTACTTCGTTTTATCAGCATTTACTTCTAGTCCAATCTCCTTTGTAGCAACTAATAACGCTTCCGCATTTTCCTTTACAGTATGTACGCTTCCTCCCAATATGTTAACATCATTGGCATAAGCCAGAAGCTGATGCGTACCATTTAAGAACAAGCCATCCTGGTTTACCTGAACCCTCTTAATGGCATACTACAAAGCAAAGTTGAAAAGAAACGGCGATAGAGCATCTCCCTGTTTCAAACCATTCTTAATTGGAAACATCTCAGACAAATTCTTAACCACACGGAATCTGCTGTACGTTTCAGTCAGACACATTTTTATTAACCTTACCAGTTCCTTGGGGATAACAAACTCAATGAGAATATTGTGAAAAGGCCACTAACTAACTCCACTAACACCAGTATTACTAATTCTACTACTAAATTCACTACCAACAGTATTACTAATGCTAAAACTAACTCCACTAAAACGGTATTATGAATGCTACTAGTAATTCCAGAATCAACAGTATTACTAATACTACGACTAACTTAAATAAAATCAGTATTATTAATTCTACTACTCACTTCACTGACATCAGTATTACTAATACAATTTCTATCTCCACTACCACCAGCATTACTAATGCTACTACTGACTCCACTACAACCAGTAATACTAATTCTACTACTAACTTTAATAACACCACTATTTCTAATGCTACAACTAACTACTTTATCACAAGAAAGATTAATTCTACTACTAACTCCACTAACACCAGTATTACTAATGCTAGTACTAACCCCACTATCACCAGTATTACTAATGCTACTACTGTCTCCACTACTACCAGTATTAATAATGCTACTAGTAGCTCCATAACCACCAGTAATACTAATACTACAACTAACTCCACAACCACCAGTATTACTAATTCTACAACTAACTGCACTAACACCAGTATTACTATTACCACTACCAACTCCACTACCACCAGTAATATTAAATGCTACTAACTCCACTACCACCAGTATTACTAATGCTACTAATAACTCCACAAACACCAGTATAAATAATAATACTATTAATTCCACTAACATCAGTATTATTAATGCTACTACTAACTCCACTAACAACAGTGTTACTAGTAATAATCCTAACTCCACTACCACCAGAATTACTAAAGCTGCAACTAACTCCACTACCACCAGTATTACTAATATTACTACTAACTCCATTACCAGCAGTAATACTAATGCTACTACTAACACCACTAACACCAGTAAAACTTAAGCTACTACTAAATCCATTAACACAAGTATTACTAATGCTACTACTGACTCCACGACCACCATTATTATTAATTCTACTACTAAATCTACTACCACCAGGATTACTCATTTTACAACTAAATCCTCTACCAACATTATTTTTAATACAACTACTAACTCCACTACCACCAGTATTACTAATGCTGCACATAACTCTACAGCCACCAGTATTACTAAACCTACTACTAACTCCACTACCACCAGTATAAAAAATACTAATACTAACTCCACTAACTTCAGTAATACTAATGCTACTACTATCTGCACTACAACCAGTATTACTAATCTCACTAGTAACTCCATTATCACCAGTATTACTAATATTTCTACTAACATCACTACCACCAGAATTACAAATGCTAATAACAAATCCACTAACACAAATATTACTAAAGTTACTACTAACTCCACCACAACCAGTATAACTAATGCTACTACTAACTTCATTAGCACCGGTACTTCGAATGCTACTAGTAGCTACACAACCAGCAGTATTGCTAATACTACTACTTAATCCACTAACATCAGTATTACTAATGCTACTACTAACTCCATTACCACCAGTAACACTAATCCTACTTCTAACTCCAATAAAAACAGTAGTATTAACACTACTAGTAACTACGCTAACACCCGTACTACTAATGATACTATTAACTCCACTACCACCTGTATTACTAAAACTACTGCTAACTCCACTACCACCAGTATTACTAATGCTACTACGAACTCCACTAACACCAGTATTACTAATGCTAATATTCACTCCACTAACACCAATAATACTAATGCTACTACAATCTCCACTACCACCAGTAATACTAAAGCTACTACTAACTCCACTACCACCAGTATTATTAATGCTACTACAAACTCCACTAACATCAGTACTAGGAATGCTACTAGTAACTCCACAATTACCAGTAATATTAATACTACTACTAACTCCACTACCAACAGTATTACTAATGCTACAACTAACACTACTACCACCAGTATAACTAATACTACTACTAACTCCACTAATACTAGTATTATTAATGCTACTACTAACTCCCCTAACACCAGTATTACTAATGCTACTACTAACTGTACTACCACCAGTATTAATAATGCTACTACAAACTCCATTACTACCAGTACTACTTATGCTAATACTAACACCATTACCACCAGTAATACTTATCCTACTTCTAACTACACTACAACCAGTATTACTAATACTACAACTAAATCCACTACCACCAGTATTATTAATGCTACTACATACTCCACTAACACCAGCATTACAAATGTTATTATTATATCCACTACCACCAGTACTACTAGTGCTACTACTATTTCCACTACCACCAGCACTACTAATGCTAATACTAACTCCACTGACACAAGTATTACTAATTCTTCTACTAACTCCACTACCACCAGTATTACGAATTCTACTAGTAAATACACAACCACTAGAGTTACTAATACTTATACTAACTCCACTACCACCAGTATTACTAATGCTACAAATAACTCCACTACGAACATTATTACTAATACTACTACCAAATCCACTAAGAGCAGTATTACTAAGGATACTACTAAGGCCACTACCACCCGTATTATTAATGCTACTACTAACTCTACTATCACCAGCATAACTAATGCTAGTACTAATTTTACAACAAACAGTAATAATACCACTATTAACTATACTATCATCAGTATTACTAATGCTACTATTAACTCCACTACCACCGGTATTACTAATACTACTACTAACTGCACTACCACCAGTATTGCTAAAGCTACTACTAACTCCACTAACACAAGTACTACTAAAGCTACTACTAAATCCATTAACACCAGTATTACTAATACTACTTCTAAGTCCAATACAGTCAGTATCATTAATACTATTATTAACTCCAGTAACACCAGTATTACTAATGCTACTACTAGCTCAACTACCACCAGCATTACTAAAACTACTACTAACACCACTACCACCAGTATTACTAATGCTACTACTAACTCCACTAACACCATTATTACTAATGCTACTATTAACTCCACTTCCTCCTGTATTATTATTGCTACTACTAACTTTTTAACACCAGTATTATTAATGCTACTACTAACTCCACTACCACCAGTATTACTAATGCTACTACTAACAACACTACCACCAGTATTACATATGCTACTACTAAATCCATTAACTCCAGTATTACTAATGCTACTACTGACTCCACTAACACTATTACTACTAATTCTACTCTTAACTCCGCTAACACCATTGGTCAAAATATACTACTAACTCAACTACCACCAGTGATAATAATGCTACTAATAACTCCATTACCAACAGTATTACCAGTAATAGTTCTAACACCAACAAAACCAGTATCATTAACACTATTATTAACTCCACTACCACCAGAATTACTGATGCTACTACTAGCTCCACTACCACCAGAATTATTAAAATTACTACTAACTCCACTACCACCAGTATTACTAATGCTACTACAAACTCCACTACCACCATTATTAGTAATACTACTACTAACTCCACTATCACCAGTATTACTAATGCTAATATTAACTCCACTAAACGCAGTATTATCATTTCCACCAATAACTCCACTACCACCAGTATTACTAATGCTACTACTATCTCCACTAAGAACATTATTACTAATTATACTACTAAATCCTCTATCAACATTATTATTAATGCTACAACTAACTCCACTACCACCATTATTACGAATGCTAATATTAACCACACAACCATCATTATTACTAATTCTACTACATCGAACTCCTCTACCAAAAGTATAACTAATACTACTACTAACTCCACCAACACCAGTATGCGTAATGCTACAACTAACTACCCTACCACCAGTATTACTAATTATACTAACAACGGCACTACCACCAGTATTACTAATAATAAAATATCTCCACTAACACAAAGATTATTAATGCTACTACTAACTCCACGACCACCAATATTACTAAACATAATTCTAACTCCACAATCATCAGTAATACTAATAATACTACTCCTAACTCCACTAACATCAGTATTACTAATACTACTACTAACTCCACTACCACTAGTATTATTAATGCTACTACTAACTCCACTACCACCGGAAGTACAAATGTTACTTATAATTCCACATCCAATAGTATTACTAATACTACTACTAACACCACTAACACCAGTATTTCTAGTGCTACTACTAACTCACATACCGTCAGTATTACTAATCCTACTTCTAACTCCACTACCACCAGTACAATTAATACTACCTCTAACTCCACTTCCACCAGTATTACTAATACTACTACTAGTTCCACTGCCACCAGTATTACTATAGCTACTACTAACTCCACTACCAAAAATGTTAATAATTCTACTAATAACTCCACTATTAACAGTATTATTAATGCTACTACTAACTCAACTACCACCAGTATTACTAACTCTACTACTAACTCCACTAAAACCAGTAATATTAATGCTACTACTAACTCCATTAAGAACGATGTTACTAATGCTACTCTAACTCCACTACAACCAGTATTACTAAACCTACGACTAACTCCACTACCACAAGTATTAGTAATGATACTACTAACTTCACTACCAACAGTATTACTAATGCTTCTACTAAATCCACTACCACCAGTACTACGGATGCTACTAGTAACTCGACAACCAACATTATTAGTAATACTACTACTAACTCCACTACCACCAGTATTATTAAACTTCTACTAACACCATTAACACCTTTATTACTAAACCTACTACTAACTCCACTAACACAATTATTACTAATACCACTCCTAACTCCACTACCACTAAATTACTAATGCTAAAACTAACTCCACTACACGCAGTATTACCATTCCTACTACTAACTCCACTACCACCATTATTACTAATACTACTACTAACTGCACTACCACCAGTATTACTAAAGCTACTACTAACTCCACTACCACCAGTATTAATAATGCTACTACTAACTCCACTACCAACAGTATTACTAATGATGCTACTTACTCCACTACCACCAGTATTATTAATGGTACAATTAACTCCAATACCACCAATATTACGAATTCTACTATTAACTACTCAACTATCAGTATTACTAATTCTACTACATCTAACTCCTCTACGTACTGTATAACTAATACTACTACTACTAATTCCACTAACACCATTATGCGTAATGCTACATCTAACTCCCCTACCACCAGTATTACTAATCCTACTATTAACTGCACTACCACAAGTATTACTAGTACTACTAATAATTCCACTACCACCAGAATTACTAATGCTACTATTAACTCCACTACCACCATTATTACAAACCCCACCACTAACTCCACAATCACCAGTATTAATAATAATAATACTACTAACTCCACTACCACCAGTATTACTAATACTACTACTAACTTCACTACCACCAGTACTACTAATGCTACTAGTAACTCTACTACCACCGGTATTAAGAATGCTACTTATATGTTCACAAACAATAGTATTACTAATATTACTACTAACTCCACTAACACCAGTATTACTAATGCTACTACTAACTCCACTGCCGCCAGTATTACCAATTCTACTACTAACTCCACTAGCACCAGTATTATTAATACTACTTGTAACTCCACTACCACCAGTATTACTAATCCTACTACTAACTCCACTACCACCAGTATTACTAATGCTACTACTAACTCCACTACCACTAATATTAATAATGCTACTAGTAACTCCACTACTACCAGTATTACTGATGCTACTAATAAATCCACTTCCACCAGTATTACTATAACCATCACTAACTCCACTACCACTAGTATTACTAATGCTACTACTAACTCCACTATCAACATTATTAATAATGCTACCACTAACTCCACTACTACCAGTATTACTAATGCTACTACTAACTCCACATCCAACATTATTAATAATGCTATTACTAACTCCACTACTACTAGTATTACTAATACTAATACTAACACCTCTAACACCAGTGTTACTAATGCTACTACTAACTCCACTACTACCAGTATTACTTATGCTACTACTAACTCCACTACCACCAGTATTACTAATGCTACTACTAACTATACTACGACCAGTATGAATAATACTACTACTAACTCCACTACCACCAATATTACTATTGCTACTACCAACTCCACTACCATCAGTATTACTAATGTTACTACTAATTCCACTACCACCACTGTTACTAATACTACTACTAACTCGACTACCACCAGTATTACTAGTGCTACTACTAACTCCACTACCACCAGTAGTACTAATAATAGAACTAATTCCACAAATACCAGTATTACTAATACTACTACTAACTCCACTACCATCAGTATTACTAATGCTACTACTAACTCCACAAGCATCAGTATTAATAATACTATTACCAGCTCCAATACACCAGTATTACTAATGCTACTACTGATTCCACTACCACCAGTATTACTAATACTACTACTAACGCAACTACCACCGGTATTACTAATGTGACTACTAACTCCACTACCACCAGTGTTAATAATGCTACTACTAACTCCACTAACACCAGTATTACTAATGCTACTACTGACTCCAATAACACTAGTATTACTAATGCTACTACTTATCCCACTACCACCAGTATTACTAATAGTACTAATTCCACTACCACCATTATTACTAATACTACTACTAACTCCAATACTATCAGTGTTACTAATGCTACTACTAACTCCACCACCGCCAGTATTTCTGTTACTACACCTAACTCCACTTCAGCAGTATTACTAATGCTAATACTAACTCCACTATGATCGGTATTACTATTATTACCACTAACTCCAATTCCACCGGTATTACTAATGCTACAACTCACTCCACTACCACCAGTATTACTAATGCTACTACATACTCTTCTAACACCAGTATTACTAATGCTACTAAGTCCACTACCTCCATGTTACTAATGCTATTACTTTGTCCACTACCACCCGTATTACTAATGCTGCTACTCACTTTACTTGCACCAGTATTACTAATTCTACGAGTAACTCGACTACCAATATTATTACTAATGCTACTACTAACTCCACTACCACCAGTATTACTAATGCTACTACTATCTCCACTAACACCAGTATTACTAATGCTACTACTAAGTCCACTACCACCAGCCACCAGTATTATTAATGCTACTCTTAACCTCACTACCACCTGTATTACTGATGCTACTACTAACTCCGCTACCACCTTTATTACTAATATTACTTCTATCTCCACCAACACCATCACCAACTCCATTGCAACCACACCATTATTTCCACATGTATTACTACGACTGTACTACTACGTCATCTCTCACCTTCACTAAAACCTCAACAATTACTACTAATGAAACCAGCACTTTCTGTAACAGCACTACCACTACTATTATTATAACCACCTCTAACTTCAATACCACCAACACGCAACAACAACAAAATCCACAACAACTACTACTACTACTACACCTTCTACAACTACTACTACTACTCCAATTACAAATACTTCTGCTACTACCACTTCCACTACAACCAACAGCATTTCTACTATTACAAGCACCTCCTTAACTACCACCACCACAAATAACACTGCTAGTGTTACTACTACTACCTCCACTACCAATAACACCAGTACTTCAAATACTACTTCTAACTCGCTGCCACGACTACACTACTGCTATTACTACTGCAACTCCACTACCACCACTAGTATTAATAATGATACTAGGCCTTCCCTTACCACTAACATAACCCTGCTACTAGTACTGCTACTACCATAAACTCAAACAATACTACTACTACTACTACTACTACTTCTACTTCTACTCCTACTACTACTACTACTACTACTACTACTACTACTACTACTACTACTACTACTACTACTACTACTACTACCACCATTAACAACACTTCAACTATTACTACTACTTCTACTATTACTACTTCTAACACCATTATCAACAATAATACTACTGATACTACTTCTAGTACTAATACTACTACTACCAAGAATAATAAAACTAACACTTCTATTAGTACTACTACTACTACTACTACTAGTAATTCTACTACTACTACTAGCACCATCGTTACTACTACTACTAGTACTTCTACTACTGCCACTTCTACTACTTTTGCTACTACAACTACTACTACTAGCAACATTAACAACATTACTTCTACTAATAATATTACCACCACCATTAACAACACTACAACTACAACTACTACTACTACTACTACTATTACTATTACTACTACCACCACCATTAACACTACTACTACTACTACTACTACTACTACTACTACTACTACTACTACTACTACTACTACTAATACTAATACTAATACTACTAATACTACAATTACTACTACTACCACCACCATTACCAACACTACTACTACTACTACTACTACTACTTCTACTACTACTACTACTAGTACTTCTATTATTACTACTACTTCTACTACTATCATTATTAGTAGTAGTAATAGTAATTGTAGTACCACAAATAACAACACTACTACTACTACTACTACTACTACTACTACTACTACTACTACTACTACCACCATTAACAACACTACTACTAATACTACCACCATTAACACTACCACTATTGCTACTACTAGTACTACTATTAACACCATTAACAACGAAACTACTGCTATTACCACCGATAAATCTATTACTACTACTACTTCTACAATTTCTACTACTACTACTACTACTACTAGTACCAATAACATTATCGCTTCTATTACTAATACTACTACTGCTCTTAATAGTACTTCTACTACCACTATCATTAACACTACTACTACTACTACCTTTAACAACATTACTACTACTAGTACTACTACTGCGATTTCCATTAACACTAGTACTACTACTACCTTTAACAACATTACTACTACTAGTACTACTACTGCGATTTCCATTAACACTAGTACTACTACTATGACTACCATTAACACTACTACTTCTACTACTACTACTACTACTACTACTGCCATTAACAACACTACTGTTACTACTGCTACTACTTGTACTACTACTACTACCACCATTTACATTACTACTACTATTGCTACTACTACCATCATCATTAACAACACTACTACTTCTACTACTACTACGACCATTAACAATACCACCACTACTACTACTACTGGTACTACTAATACTAATACTACTACTACTACTACCACCACCATTTACACTGCTTCTAGTGGTACTACTGCCACCACCTTTAAGAACACTACTGCTAGTTGTACTACTGCCACCACCATTAAGAACACTACTACTACTACTACCACCACCATTTTCACTACTACTAGTGGTACTACTGCCACCACCATTAACCACAATAATACTACTACTACCAATACTACTACTAGCACCACCATTAACAACACTTGTATTACTACTACTACTGCTACTACTACTGCTACTTCCACCACTATTACTACTACTACTACTACCAGCACCACCATTAATAACACTTCTATTACTACTACTACTTATACTACTACCACAACTTTTAACAACACTATTACTACTATTACTACTTCTTCTACTACTACTTCTACTACCACCACCAATAACAACACTACTACTACTACTACCACTGCTACCCTTGTAATATTTCATTATACGTCTGCTACTTCTATGTCTTGCCAAATCATCTTTTCACATTACCTAACCTAATGCCACTTGCTGCAGTTACAAAATCAGTAACTGACTAACTTCCTGTCTGGTGTCTTTGAACTGCTCTTATATTTGCGGTTCTGTAATAGAACAATATATTTGGTTTTGTGGGAAAACCTGTAGGAAGGGCCCCAGTTTGAAAATCTAGGTGTTGTTGGTAGGATAATAGTTTAAAGGCGTCTGAAGTGTGTTGGGATGTTGTGAAATATCTTGGTTTTACTTGCGATATGGATATTTAGTAGGCTTTTACGTTCACAGTATTGAAACTTTGCGTTCCATAAAATGCGAAGGACTTTTATGTGCTTGAGGAACCTAACGTTTCCAGAAGGACCTTGCCACATTGCGATAGTTGATTGGTCAATTAAAAAGCCCTCTTGGATGATGTTTATCACCCGTTCTTCCCAGCTAAGCAATTCAACCACTGCAATCTCTCTTTCTCAACATACTTTACTACAGTAGCCATGTGCCTGGTCGTCACCCAGCCTGGCATTCAATCCACTCTGTGCAGTCTCCCTCCACACATACGTATTTACTCGTGCGGTAAGTCTAGTAAAGTTGAAAAATTAATAGCCCTCAAAAAATATCACTCTTGTGATCAGAAGTCGATCAGCAGCCTGTTCATACTGTTCTCACAGGAACAACAGTGGCTTTTGTACATGATTTGTTTTATGCAGCAAACCGCAAAGAAATTCATCCACAAGTTCTTTCACACTTTGGTGGTGATGACAGAAATATTGATAGTCATTTTGGAGAATATAATCCACCAACTTCTTCAGTGGCTGCACC
>Ga0268261_10001234_pt1 | contig 17304 bp, 9 predicted proteins | sample TergutNc150P1_FD_190353 | JGI IMG/M metagenome (GOLD analysis project Ga0268261, IMG submission 190353) | Nasutitermes corniger P1 segment gut microbial community from laboratory colony in Florida, USA - Nc150 P1 (SPAdes) (version 2) | ecosystem: Host-associated > Arthropoda: Insects > Digestive...
GTGGGTCCATAGATTTTTCTTAGTACTTTCCTCTCAAATACCCTTAGTTTGGTTTTTATGTTTTCTTTTAGTACCCAAGTTTCACAGGCATATGTTACCACTGGTCTCACTAACGTTTTATACATCCGTAGCTTGGAATTCTTAGTCAATAGTTTACTTTTAAATAGATCTTGATTTGCATAAAATGCCTTGTTTCCTAGGGAAATTCTTCCCTTTATTTCTTCCTCAATTGAGTTATTTCCGTTCACAATTGATCCCAAATATTTGAATGATTTCACCTGTTCTAGGTGGGTTTGGGTGATGTCAATTCCATCCATCTTATGCTGCTTCTTCGTACATCTTAGGTATTTCGTTTTGTGTTCGTTTATGGTCAACCCAACCTGTATTGATATTTCTTTTAATTTTTGGAAGGTATCTTCGAGAGCATGCATCGTTCTTGTAGTTAGTAGTATGTCATCGGCGTAGGCAGAACATTGTTTTATGCGTGTGGATATGTTTCCTTTTAGATCTAGCTGTTTTAATACATTATCAATAACAATACTGAAGAGGGTTGCGGACAGGGGGTCCCCTTGCTTGACCCCAGAGATGATTCTAAATTCATTTGTGAACTGGTTACCTATCTTTACTTTTGCTATTGAGTTGGTGAGGGTGAGTCCAATTAGTTTTATTAATTTTTTTGGTACTTCATATTTGATTAGACATTCTATAATTTTGTTCCTGTTTACAGAGTCAAATGCTTGGGAGTAATCTACAAATATATTGTGTAACTCTATGTTGTATTTGTAACACTTTTCGAAGATTTGTCGTAGCATGAAGATGTTATCGATGGTGGATCTGTTCGGTCGGAAGCCCATTTGAAAATCTCCTAGTTTATCTTCTATTATTTCGGACAGTCGGTTATTTAGCAAGATTGCATATATTTTATAAGCTATGTTTAATAGCATTATTGGCCTGTAGTTATTACAGTTCAGCCTGTCGCCTTTTTTATAGATTGGGCAAATAATTCCTTCATTCCATTGGGCTGGGAGAGTTTCTGAATTCCAGATGTTGCAGATTAGTTTATGTATTTTCTGCTTCAGGGTTCTTCCGCCATGTTTAATCAGTTCCCCTGTTATGTTGTCCGTTCCTGCAGCTTTGTTTGTTTTCAGTTTGTTGATTATCGTACAGATTTCATTATATGTTGGTGGGGCAATTTCATCATGATTATCAGTTCTTTCATTTATTTGTTGTTGTCTTTCTGGTATTACTGATACACTTAGAAGATTTTGGAAGTATTCTTTCCATCTTGCCAGCACTTCATCAATTTGTGAGATCGTGTTGCCGCTAGTGTCCTTACAAGTTGTAGGTTAAGATTGATTGTTGGGGTTTGAAGGTTTTTATTTCTTGGAAGAATTTCCTTGCATCGTTTCTTTTGTGATTATATTCTATTTGTGATATTTTGTTATTCATCCATGCCTTTTTCTTTTGCCTAATCAGGACATTTGCTTCTATTCTCATCTTCTTATATGCTTCTTGGCTTGCTCTTGTGTTTTGTTGGAGCCATTTGGATCTTGCTTCGTTTTTCTTTTTTATGTGCTCTCTACACTCTTCATCCCACCATATGTTTCTTGGGGTTCTGCTCTGTATTTGTATAACTTCGTTTGCTGCATCCGTTATTGCTTCTTTTATTCTTTCCCATTCTTCATTGGCATAAAATGCTATTGCCCAAATAAATTACGTTGTTGCTCGATTCCCCTGCTCCTTCACTCTGGCTGTCCCAAACCAGTTCAGATATCCAGTTTCGGGAGAGGAACCCGGCTCTCTTACACACAGACATCGCAGACTGCTAACTCAGAAACGAATATTCAGTACGAAGTTGGAACAAGTGGTAACTCATTGAAATGCCATATTATTTCAGCTGGTTTATAGCCCGATTGTTTACAGATCAGTCTGTTTATTTCTACATATCAAACTGTAGTTGGAATTATAAGCCCAGTGGAGTTTGCAAACAAGGCTTCTCATTATCAGTAATAAGTTATGGGAAAATCATGACCTCATATTGCAGCCAGTAATTACCTATATTTATTTGCGTTAGCGAATTTCTGCATCCTGTTTATCTTATGTTTCAAACCATCCTTCTGTAATGGACCAGAAACTGAATTGAAATGTAACACAGGCTCTAGAGAAATCATTTACAATTGGCATTTTATTATATATGGACAGTTGGTGCTTAGTCCCTTTTAGCAGTAATGCATCTTGGGACTGTACCCAAAGTGCATCTCTGTTTTGACTAAGAGAATGAGAGCGATGTAGTGTAACAGTCACTAAACGTGACGTAATTCTTCACAGCGCGATACACAGCAAGAATATTTCTACACAAAGCTTGCCGTCACACATATGAGGCTAAGTCAATAAGTAAGTTACAAATCCAAGTTGCAACCTACGTTTTTTAATTCAGTGTGGGAAACTTTCAGTGCTGGTTGGCAGCACTGTCTAGTTTTATTGTGACATGCAATGTTGTGTATGCGCATGACTGTAAAGACGGAGCACCCGTTACAAGATGGTGGCGCCCCTGAATACGTGTACCACGATAGAACAGCGTGGCGTTGTGCAGTTTTTGTGGGCAAAAGGTATGGCAGCAAAGGATGTGAACAACCAGTAGCAGTGGCTACAGCGTTGGTGACCCTCCTGTCTGCTCGGATGATGTCTTCAACGCGCTACAACGTTGCCGGCGTGGCGATCTCCACCAGCCGACCGACTCGATGTTCCTCTTTGATACTTGTCCGCCCTTCCGAGAACTTCTGCACCCAATTATGGACTGCTTGACGTGACAGGCAATGTTCACCGTACATGGGCAGCATTTCTTTATGGATATCCTTTGCTGCCATACCTTTTGCCCATAAAAACCACACAACGCCACGCTGTTCTATCGTGGTACATGTATTCAGGGGCGCCACCATCTTGTAACTGGTGCTCCATCTTTACAGTCATGCGCATACCGATCATTGCACATCACAATGAAACTAGATAGTGCTCCCAACTAGCACTGACAGTTTCCCGCACTTAATTCAAAAACATAGGTCGCAACTTGGATTTGTAACTTACTTATTGACTTACCCTCATATATTGCCTGTAACAGCAACCCAAGGCAGAGTGAAAGAAGCTGCACATTGAAATGTAACGGTCAAAGTAATCCATGCAACTCGTTTCTTCAGAAGGAAATGAGTCAGCTGCTTGGCATAAAAACAAACTGAGGAGGTTCCTAAGATTACTGGGTGCCTAAAAAATTGCTGTTCATGAGGTGCGTAAGTACATAATTTGGTAAAGTGGCCGGAGCATGAATCTGACCACAAAACATTATATAATATGGAGATAATGAGTGGTGCTATAATTCTAAGCCTCTACATGAGTGTCCTGAGCATTTAAATGGCCGCAGCACACCAGATACGGTGTGTTCGTACATTGGGATTTTAAATGAACGTACCAGGCCCGGTGCATACGAAGGATAAAGGTTAATGTGACGCAGGATAGGGAGAAGTGGCTGGCTGTTATGAACATGGTACTGACACCTTTGAGTTCCATAAACTTTGAATTTCTTGACTGGCTCAGAAACTGTTAGCTTCTGACCAAGGACTCTGCTATATGCTGTTAATGTGTACAGTGACAAAAGGATTCTGCATCTACTATATAGGAAATGTGATCTATGCCTTATAGAGCTTCTCATGTTTGAACAGCAGCATTTTGTCAGTTGGTGGTCTTCTCTAGGGTTTCTGTACTATGCAGTAGGTGAGTGTTCTGACATTTCAGCAGAACATACTGCCTCCACCTTTAGGGTGACCAATTCTGGTTCACATGGATGCTGCAACAGTTGGGAAGAATGTTTCAGTTGCATGAAAAAGCTACAGGAAATATGGCCATTCAGAGCTGTGAGAAGTGCTCAGTACTACTAGCCCTATCCTTCTCCCATTCCTACAACTTTCATATGTTTCTCCCCCACTTCTGTGTCTACAGAAAATGGAGGCAATACATTCCTCCAGAACACTGGAACACTCATCCACAACACAGTGCAGAAACCCAAAAGAAGAACATCAACTGACATTCTTGATTATTATCATTATCATCATCATCGAATTTCTCTCTTCTCAACTTCAGATGGGAAACATTCACCTATCCTGGGATGTGTAATCAACAGGATTAGGCTCGATGGTCTTGTTTATAATTTTAAAAGTTTCTTACAATTATTATTATTATTTTGTTGTTGTTGTCGTCGTCATCGTCATTGCCCTTCTGAGAGGATGTTTGTAGCAAAGGCAGCTATAGTCTAGTGTGTTTACTTATAACCTGGAAATACCCAAACCAACTGACCCTTGCCCTCAGTATTACAGTACAGCTACACCAAGAACCAACTGAACCTCAGCCTCAGTAATGCAGTACTGTCACAACAAACATCAACATGTCTGTAGAGACTACACATTTACACAACCTTCTCTGTAAGTTGTTGCTTGTTCTCATCTAATATGTGTGTTTTATTTTCTTGCAGAGCTGAGCTTGAAAAGAAGGGAGTTAAACTGGACTCCTAAGGTTGAATTATCTTCAGTCACTTACAAATTAGTGAATTTCAATTAAAAAGTAATGACATATTCTTTGTAATAAAAGTTCTCTTGTGAAATAAACAATGTGATATATTTTGTACTTATTTACAAAGTAGTTTGCTTTCTATCCCAACTGATCTCAGAATAGTAATTACTGGTTTCCACAAAAATACATTTAAAATAATTATGTTTTGTACCCATTAGTTATTAAACTAGTATATATGACATTAAAAATAACTTATCTTTCATTGCATGGTCCCAAATTAATTTCAATATATAGATGGGTAGTTTCTACAAGCTCACATGACGTGTTGGACACTTTACTGGACATCCAGCAACGTACACCTTCTTGATGTTGCGATCATCACCAGTATAAAGGAACTTCTGCACCAGCGTTTCAGTGTCATACTGCTCTAGGACATCAACTGGGCCTGGATTCTTCATATTAACAATCAAGGCATCAAAATATTTCCCAGCTTTGAAGTTGCCTACTTCATCTTCCAAAGCAATGGCTGAAACAGAAAATTACTTATGGGGTCAGTCCAATGAAAACCAGTATGCATATAATATCAGTACAAGTTAGACTTGTACACATGCACTGTGTGTGGGAGATCTGGCAATTTTCTGACAATGACAAAGCTGTACCAAAACTATCCACACTAAACTAGCGGGCAAAATATTTTTAAGGTAGTATATTCATTTTCAGTTCAGGTCTATGAATAGGAAGGGCTAGAAATTTATTTTTATATTGGGGCCCAGATGTCTTAAACTAGTCCAGAGTATCAGCATGTATAAACTAATTAATCAACAAAATCTGAAGGAAAGGATGTATAAATTGTATCTTCTTAAAAAAATCCATACCAATATTCCCCAGTACCTCAAAGTTAAATTCCCAGGCAGTGCTAGTGGTGCATGTTTCTGACAAATGCAGTCAACACTGCATCACTCTTCAATACATGCGATAATGCTAAAGTTGTCAGTGGGCCTTCAACACATAGCTGACCAGCCATTTAATTAAACACTCCCAGTTTCTGAACATTTCACAATTAAAATTTTCAACCCCTCAATATATTCTTACAGTCTGACTGCACAGATGAAACTCCTGAACCCAGTACTGAAGACAATGCATATAGAGTCTATTAGTTCCTAATTGAGTGGTATTACTCAAAATAAGGCCCTTTGTGCAGTGGAATGCAGAATTTTGCAACTGTATCTAGTTTCACTACTTCTTTCTCTGGCCACTGAAGTTCATCAGAACTGGACTCTGATTCCAGATTCCTGATATCTAGCACCTTGTTATCTCTATCTCAAGCAGGAAGTTCATGTACTTTACTTTTTTGTGTTTAGTATTTTGTGCGCAAAAATGCATTGATGAGTGCTCAGTTTAACAGATACACTTGACCATTTGACTTTTTTCCCTATTACTGAGTAACAACTGAATTAGTGGTCTGCCTTATCTACACCCTTTATGAATTTATTGTACTGGAAAGCAGTGTAAGGTTTCTTTATTTACAGGTTTCATTTTCTGTCTTTCCTTCCTGTGTTCACTACTGCTGCACCATCGAACATACTCTTCTTTCACACAACTCTTCTATCGATCAACTGGACTATTACATCACCTTTCCTCCAGAACACTGACTGCCCTTTCTTCAGGTGTTTGGCTCCAATTCCAGGTGAGGTGGATTGACCCACGTTAGCCCTACTAGTGCCACAACTCTCGCCTTTCTGTTGAACCATATATCTGCAGATATTACACTACTATTGAAACTGTCTGAATGGATGTGATGATCATGGCCTGTGTTTCTGTCTGAAAGTGACAATACTGCATCCTCCAAATTCTGTCCCTTGGCTGTGTAATCTCCATGTTACAGATTTAACCCACTACTGCCTCGCACATCACTCTCACCAGCACTCCACATTTTGTCATTTTTCCTGGTTTGTACAGCCTACATTTCAGGTGACCCCATCATGGATCATGGCCTCACAAGTGACAGTTCTTGCTTTGGACTGTGAACTAACTTAAACTTCTGTATAAAATAATCATACACAAGTTGTATTTTAAATAGCCTCCCTGCACCTTGTGTTTCCTGGCTCATTTTATCCAATTCACCACTATCTTCCTCTTACTGTACTTGTTTCACTCTCACATGTAAAAAAAATAAGGGACAAGTTCACAATTGTTAACATGGACGAGGTGGGACGTTACTGTCAATATCCAAAATTTTAATTTTACGATCATGAGACATCACTATACATATCCACATATAACTCACAAAATGTCATCTTTCATAACATTCCTACACAAAGCCATGATTTCTAGTGTTAAGTTATGAAAGAAAATAGGGTATCTGAATCTGTAGGTGCTATTTTGCAGTTCTAAGAATGTGGGGTCTGGAAGGGTCTGTGGGTTTGTGACATTGAGACCCAAACATTCCTGCTTCAAGCTATTGATAACCTAGATGATATAAGTGTGACAGAACAGATGACAAACGCAAGTATAGGACATCATGCACGAAAACTTTAAAATAATGTGACCCATCAAGAACGCATGGAATAGCAATCACATCTTTATACATCACCCAATGGCAAAGTGCTAAGTTTAATTGTTTCTGCATACAGCACTGTCTACAGGCTTCAGGCATCTCATATCATTTGATATCTAATGTGAAGTGGATCCTTTGCAATCATGGCAAGGTGCATCCTCAGCTTATAGATGGTACTGAGGGGAGGCTAGTCACAGGCAGATGAAAAGGAGTGGTCTTCCAGTTGAGTTTGGCCAAGGATTTATTCTTTGGCATGATCTCAATGAAGCAAAGTGAACATGCAATTTAAAATTTGAATGTCAGGAGTATGTACAGGTCATATTCATTTAAAATTTATTGGACTAACTACTTCCACACATCAGAGTCCTGCTTTAGAAGCTAATAGTTCCCCAGACTTTAGGAACCTCAAGCTTCTTCACCACGCGCACAAGAGCCCACCACCTGTCCCTGTCCTGAACAAGACTAGCCCAATCTATGTCCTTCCATCCTGTCTTCTTCAGATCCTTTTAGTATTATCCACCCATCTGTACCTAGTAATTCCACGGGATCTCTCTGTCAAGATTCCCCGACAAAACACTGTATGCATTTCTCTTCTGCCCCTCACAAGTCACATGCTCTGCTCATCTCATCATCCTTGATTTCATCACCCATTAATACTCATAAAAACATAAACATTTACCAAAAAAACACAAGTTCTATCAAAGGTAAGAAAGAAGGCTGTCTTCAAAAAAAAAATTTTCAAGAAAACTCAGTAATGTTATATCTCATCACCAGATTGCAGAACATGATTATAACATAAATATGGCTAATCAGCCCTCTAAAAATGTGGAAAAGTTGAAATAAAGTATACCAGATGACAGTAACAAATTAAACTTGTAGTCACAAAGCAATTAAGAGCATATTAAATTCTGGAAACACTGAGTACCATGCAGTACAAAATCATTTACATTCCTGAAGATTCATTTCTTCTGGGATTTGACACTGTGTTGTTGTTGGGTGTGTAGTAGTTCCCAACATTTCTAAGGATCAGCAGGGTCAAGCACAACTTGGAATGTCCATTCAGATGAAGGCATTGTGATTAGGCAAATATTCATATAATACATTTTCTATCCAGACTGCATGCAACAAGAAGATGCTTAATCACCTTTGCTTTTCAACTTTGCTTTAAAGTGGTTGCCACAAAGATCCAAGAAAAGCAGGATGGACTGAAACACAGTGGGCCATATCAGTTTCTGGTCTATACTGATGATGCTTATTATGTGAAAACATATGTAAATACCACACACATTACACAGAAGCTTTATTACTTGCTAGTGTGGAGGTTGGTATAGAAATGCTGATAAACCTAAGTATATGTTCACGTCTCATGAACAAAATTCAGGACAAAATCACAACACAAATATAGCTACTAAATCCTTTGGAAAAGTAGCAAAGTTCCACTATTTCAGAATGTCACTAAGAAAGAGAAATTACAAGCACAGAGATATTACAAGCAAATTAAATTAAGGGATTTGCCTGCTACCGTTCAGTCCAGAATCTTCTGTCTTCCCATTTCCAACCTAAGAATACAAAGTTTAAAAATACAATAAATTATAATCTTGCCTGTTTTATATAAGTGTGAAACTTGGTCTTTCATGTTGATAAAGGAACAGTGGTTGATGGTGTTTGAGAACAGGGTGCTGAGGAAGATATTTGTACCTATAAGGAAGGAAGTACATGCTTTGCAGCCATAACTTAGTACTGGTTGGATTGGAGTCTCGTATATTCTAAGTTTATCTTCTCTAGGTGCTAGTCGTGATTTTATGATGGGTAACACGGAAAGTATGCCTTGTTTGCTGACATAATCATCTTTAATATTTCTACTTCATTTCGTTTTGTTACTTCTGTGCCTAGGTAAGAAAAACTGACAACTGCTTCATTATCTTTGTTTTTTTTTGTGGGGGGGGGGGGCAATTTGAAGCTCTTCTTGATTGGAACACAACTATTTTTTCATGGTATTAATCATGAGTCTTCCATGTTGGTGTGTTCCTCTAGCTCTCTTATATGTCTTTAGAACTGTCTATATAGATCTTCCCATGATGTTTATATCACCTGCATAACCAACTATTTGACCTGATATGTAGATGAGTGATGATTTTATATCCACTGATAACTGTCTTATGGCATAGGAGATGTGCCAGCCCATCTCCTTATTTAAGTCACCTCTCAAATTCAAAGTCGTCTGTCAAATAATTCCATAACTGGATACCTGCTTTTGCTCCTTCCAATGTTGCTGATACCAGTTTTATTAACTTGGTAGGAAAAGTAACTCATTATCTCAAGAACTGTATTTCTGTCTATACTAACATAAACCTGTTTGAATCCACAAGACTCAACATACATATACAATGATTTCCCAACACTTGTATAGTAACTAACTGCATTTATTCATTCATTCAGCCAGTAGTGTCTTACAGCAGGTCCATAGCCTTCCAAAGTGAGTTCTCCACAAAATGTGATCTAGTGCTTCCTCTTTCATTTTACAGAATCCTCTCTTTTCCTTAAGGATATCCAGTAGCCACTTATGTCTTCTTCCTCATCTTCCTGTCACTTCTATCCTTCCCTTTATCTTTCCATCAATAGCATGTTTTGGAATGCAGTTCATACACAAGATGTGATCAATCCAGTCAGCCTTCCTTCTTTTTATTGTATGTAGGATATTCCTTCCTCCCTGACTCTATGTAATACTTCATTTCTCACATGATTGGTCCAGCTGAACTCCATCCCTCTCCAGCACCATATTTCAAAACTTTCCAGTTGTTCAATAGTTGATCTGCTGCCCTTTCTGAAGCCTGCTTGGTATCCCCCTATGACACTTTCAGAATATGTTTTCGATCTGATTAATAACACTGTTGTGAAAATTTTATATGCTGTGCAGAGCAGTGATATACCTCGACAGTTGCTGTATTGTGTCTTGTCCCTGTTTTTATTAATGGGATCAATCACACCAGTTACCCAATATTTAGGTACTCTTTCATCCAGATTATTTTTTTTTAGATTGGCCACTCTGGTTTTCACAGCTGCACCTCCTATTTTATGTATTTCTGCTGGTAGGCCTGTCGTGTCCACATCTGGTGCTTATTATTCTCCAAGGAATTAACTGCTCTCCTAACTTCGTCAGGCGCTGGTAGTTCTACTTCTCCAGGCCCAACTGCAGTATTTTGTATTTCTGTATTACTAGTCTCCTGTCCAGGCAACCGACTTACCAGAATTTGCTCCTGTGTAACTTCTAACGTACAAAATATTCCCTGCTCTGACAGTTTCAATGAAGGTGTGGTCAATCTGAGTTGGATCACTGCCATCTGGTGAGGTCCTGTTTATTCTATGGATATCCTAGTGGGAAACATGTTGAAGCAATTATCATACTCTTGCTTACTACAAAATTAATGGCTCTCTGTCTATTATAGTTTCCAGATGTAGGGTATGCCTTTTGATAACCCCTTTGTATCATCCCAGCTTTGCATTTAAATCTCCAATCACCACTTTCATGTCATCATTTGATATGGAATCACAAGCTGTTTCAATAATTTGGTAAAACTGAATCTTATCATCATCTGATTCTTCTGTTGGTATGCGCTGAAATATTCATTACGGATAGGTTACCAAATTTTGTCTTAATCCGAAATGATCATATCCCTTCATTGGAATTAAGACCATTACATGTCACTTCTTTCTTAACAACAAATGCTACCACTCAGTATTCATGTTGTCCCCCTTCTTTCCATCTAAAAAGAAAGTGTGTGTTTTCATGTCCATGATATGCTTGTCTTGCCAATAAACAATGCTCTAACATTCCATGACCCAAGTAACATGTCCATTTTATACTGTATAATCTGTCGTTTTCCAACTTTATCCAAGGCTTCCCTCGAGTCTTTTTAACGATTCCTTTTTACAGAGGAGGGATGATAGCCCTATGCCCAACCCTCCTCCTTTTCCTGGGCTACGACCAGTTAGGAATCAACAACTGAGACCTAGGCAGAGTTTCAAGACAATTACCCCCCCACATTTCATTAAAGAGTGAAAACAGACAAAATAAATTGTTCTGACAGTGACAATGTTGCTGATGTGCAACAGAGCCGATCTATGTGACATGCTCCATGTACTGGAGGAACCACTTTATCCGCACGACTCTTTCAGTTCAGGTGGTTATCATTCTGTACACACAGGAATGTTGTGTCCTGGCTGAACAGTAGAGTTGAAAATGACAGGGGAGGAAAACCTTCATCGTTTATTTGAAGAGCACCAGTTTTGAATACCAGAAAAGAGGAAAATCTTAATGACTTTAACACTAAGGTTACTGATCACCAATAATGAACGTCTGTGAGGGAATACTACTAGGTCTTCGTCACTTGTGTCAGTTTAGATGTGACAGTTGCAAAATTTACTATACCTGTGGCTCCTCCTAGTGTTGCAAGGTAGAAGGCCTCACGAAATGTCAGGGGAACATAGTCTTCACCCTTTCCAAAGGAAATGTGGATTGAAACGTCCAATGCATTACGAATGGCATCCAAAATAGATGGGCTAAATCCACCCGATATATCTGTAACAAACAAAATGAAGATCAGGTTCATTTAGTGGAGGAAAAGGAGGAGGAAGAGGAGGGGAAGAAGAATGAGAAGAAAAATAAGGAGGAGAAGATGATGGTGGAGGAGGAAGAGAAGAAGGGGGGAGGAGGAGGAGAAGAAGCAGGAGAAAGAGAAGGCGAAGGGGGGAGGAGGAGGAGGAAGATGGAGGAGAAAGAGAAGGAAGGGGAGGAGGAGAAGAAGATGGAGGAGGAGAAGAAGAAGCAGGAGGAGAAGATGATGGCAGATATAAGCTGCTATTTGCATTCTGAAATGGTGATGACTTAAAGGGTCTAAACAGTGAAACATAGGACAAGGATGACAACCAAAATCACATATTATTCCTGTCTCGGAAAAGTCACAAATCCACATTTATCTTCATATTAGGCAGACACTGGTGTACTTGCTCAATAGAGATCTGACACAAACAACTGTAATTAATGGATGGTACAGAGAAGCCACATATTGAAAAATACAAGGACGTTAAGAATTACTGTAATTACGATACCATCTACAAGGTGTGGTAGAAAAGTAATGAGACTGGCAATGCTGTGCATGAACCGACAACACTGCTGCCTCCCCCTTCAAATGGCAGTTAGTTTAACCCCTGCCATAGACTCAGTACAAGTTTGAACTTGCTACAGTTGCTACGCGATTGTTGAGAGCATCTGAAGTGAAGTTGTGTTTGTGAGGTGCATTACGAAAATGGACCAGCAAATGTTTGAGCAACGTTGTGCCATCAAATTTTGTGTAAAGCTTGGCGAATCCGCTACTGTGACTTATGAAAAGTTACAAAGGGCTTATGGAGAACATTCCCTATCCAGGTAATAAGTGTTCAGATGGCACAAGTCCTTTTTAGAAGGCCGAGAACAAGTGGAAGACGAACCTCGTGCGGGAAGACCTTCAACCTCAAAAACGGACAACAATGTGGAAAGAGTGAGGTCTCTTGTGAGGTCAGATCGTCGATTGACGTTGAGAATGATCAGTAGTGAGTCTAATTTGAACAGGTTTACTGTCCATCAAATTTTAACACAGGATTTGGACATGAGAAAAGTGTGCGCCAAGATGGTTCCAAAGAACCTCACGACTGAGCAGAAGGCCAATCGGAGGGATGTGTGTCTTGATCTTCTGGCCCACCTTGAGAGGGAGCCAGAATTCTTCAGTCGCATTATCACAGATGATGAATCATGGATTTTGGAGTACGACCCTGAGACAAAACGCCGAAGTCGGAGTGGGACACCGCAAACTCTCCCCGTCCCAAGAAAGTGAGAATGAGCAAATCCAAAATCAAATCGATGCTCTTTTTTTTTTTTTTTTTGACAGTCAGGGAATCATCCACAAGGAATCTGTGCCACCAGGACAAACTATCAATCAAACTTTTTATTGGGAAGTCCTTGAAAAACTCAGGAAAAGGGTGGCACATGTGTGACCAGGCATTGAACACACTTGGATGCTGCACCACGACAACACCCCATGTCACACAGCTATCTCCATCAATGAATTTTTGGCAAAAAAAAAAAACAATCCTGTGGTTCCTCAGCCCATCTATTCGCCAGATCTCAGTCCCTGTGACTTCTTTTTATTCCCCAGGCTTAAAAACCACTTGAAAGGGCACCATTTTAGTACTTTGGATAATATCCAGAAGAGCGTAACTGACGAGCTGAAAGGTATTCAGCAGAAGCCTTCCAGCACTGCTACGAACAATGGAAACAACGCCTCCGTCGCTGTGTAGCTGCCCAAGGGAACTATTTTGAAGCGGATAACCTCGATTTGTAAAAAGAATAAAATTCATGGTTTAAAGAAAACCTGTCTCATTACTTTTCTGCCACACTGCATATATTGGCTCATCACATACTGTGACTCAAAACTTAAAACCCTTGCTTTTGCTGTACAAAATGTACAAGAACTGCCTAACAGAATTTGCATATTTTTCTCAGATCTATTACCATACGCAACTTCAGATGCCTTTCATCATGTCAGTGAGATTGGTAGCTGTCACAGGATGTGCTGGCAATGCAGACTTTCAGTGTAACAAGTTCCCCTACTCACAGACACATTGCAAAGGACAACCTATATACCAAGTGACACTAGCGTGCTTCCGACTTCACAAGTTCACACGCCCACCATGTTGTTACTGCTAAGTTTACAGTGTACAAGGTCCTGAACATGAGAGGGAAGGCATACACACAGACAAAATTATATTCTTATTACTGAAAATTAATTGGAAGGCTACTGAATGAAAAATGTGAATAAATAACAATGATAGTGCAACATCTGTATAATGACAGGAGGTATCTGTGTGTCTGACTGTGGTAAATACAGCTGATCAGAAAACAAAGACAGGAGCTGGAAACATTATCACTAGTTATGTGATGATGAGATGTGGCATGCCAAATACAATAAAATCATTCCATGGACCCCCCACCCATTGTTCAGCTACAAAAAACCATGCTAAATTCCTGGGCACTGAAATCGCATTCTTTTAAATTGCCATTAGTTTCCTTAATTTTATGAAATTTAATGTTTTATCATCTGTTTTACTTGCTATTGCACCATCATACAGTTGCAGTCCAAAGAAAATCTGAATTACTGACACTAGCATGACTAGATGCCATCAGCCCAATAGATTGAATTAATATTCAAGACACCCGAAAAACAATTAAAGGCCAGATCAATTGGAAATCTGTGGCTGGGTTTTGGGTGTATCTTACAGTACCTTGATTCTCAACATGCTGTTGTGATAAAATACAAACTACATTAAAAATAGCTCATCAATCACAACTAAATTGTTATTCTTTTCAGAATTCAGTATTCATTTCTACATCTTCTAGCCAACCTGCCCACTTTCAGGAAACACACTATAAATACAAAATACTTGGGAGGATATTAGAAACACAAAATTCTATAAAAAGAAATATGATCTCAAATTTAATAATAATAATAATATATAGGAGTTTATGTTAGTGATAAAATCTCTAAGTTGTGTGTATTCCAGCTGTTTTAAAGTTCTGTCTTTACCAATTTAAGGTTATTTTCTGTACAACACTCTATAAAATCTTCGAAAAGTAAAATTACATACCACAATTAAATGTTTGACATAAAATAGTCTCAAACTGGTAAGAGAGGTTTTCACAACAGCTGGAATACATTAACAACTTAAAAATTTCCATCAATAACATAAACTCCTATATATTATTATCCTTTAGATAAAAATGAGATCTCATTTCTTTTTATAGAACTTCATGTTACTAAAAATCCTCCCAAATATTTTATACATACTGTGCATTACCTGAGATGGCCGCCAGGTTGGCCTAAACATGTCATAATGAATACTAAATTCTTAAAACAATAAACATTTAGTTGTGATTGATGCATTTGTTCAACACAGTGTATATCGTAGTGTTGCGCACAACTTTTCAAGGCATGTGAATGGGCTTACATGTATTATGTCAGCCTGTCATACAACAGACCCATTTTCTTGTAACAAACAATAATGGTAGAACAAGATATGAATATATTATTGTATCTTAACACTGTAAAACATACCATGCAATAGCTTGCTTATTACTACAGTACAGCCCATAAAAACAGCACTAAACGTCGAAATGTACAAGGTGATGTACATACATGAATATTCAAAAATATTTATTATGAAATTTTGTAACTAAAAATTAAATACATTCTGTCATAAGCACAGCTGGACTGTATGAGACCAGCGTCAATTCAGCTCCTCAGCTGCAGTAAAAGTGTCACCACATGATATGCCTATGCAGGCAGAGAGGGGAGGCCAAGGTACAGCTCCAACCCATTTGCAACCTAGAACCCGGACAAGGGTGGTCAGCACCACACTCTGGACACTTTAGCCCCAGCATAGACACAGTACCCATTGTACAGGAGGTTGAGTGGGCATCAAGGCAGGCCTGGACAGCATGGAAAATCCCACCATGGCAAGATTCAATCCCCAGACCATCCAGCCCAAATCCAGACGCTATTCTATGGTGTTCTGGCTGCCCCTTAGCTGAAGTGCAGGGTCATTATGTTAACCGCCAATGATCATTTCTCACTCTCTACCGTTATGCCACAGCAAGTGTGGGCAGTTGGCTGATTGGGGCCTAGCATGCCATATGTTGGTCTGCTAGCAATTTAAATGTCCATGCTATGCCATAAAAACTCAGACCATCACAAGATACACTGACATTTAAATCCACCTCCCAAATGTTTAATGAGCCGCAAAGAAGTGGCAGCCAGCAGCTACATAAAACAAAGACTCTATACCAGTGTGCGCCACATAACAACGTTTCGGTTAACAATGGAACGCATGTACGAAGGTGGTCCCATAAGATTATAATATTATATTATAATACTTACCATTGTGTTACAACTGCCTACAGTATTTAGTACAGTAACATACTGTACAGGTTTGTAGCCTAGAAGCAATAGGCTATACCATATAGCCTAGGTGTGTAGTAAGCTATACTATCTAGGTTTGTGTAACTACATGTTCACACGATCCCCGTCATTAAGCGACGCATATCTGTATAATGTATCATACCTGTACCCAGTCCAACTTTAATGTCAGCATCCAGCAATCTACGAACATCACACAAGCCACTTCTAAGGGAAGTATTTGAGTTGGGACAATGTGAAACTGATGAACCGCGAGCAGCAAGTACTTGAAGCTCTTCATCGCTAAGGTACACACCATGTGCTAATACAGTCTGCAACACAGCAATACAGCAAGTCCATTTCGGTTAAAAACAATAATATACAGTACATCCCTGACATACAGAGGTTCAGATTACATGGATCCATAGATGCACAAATATGCCAGTATACAGTGTTTGTTTTCCTGCTTGATCAATAAGCACAGGCCCAACGCTCTGCCCAACACTCAGCCAGCACTGCTTCATATGCCACTTCTAAGGGAGGTTTAACAGTTAATGGCAGCAGTTAGACAAATCACTGTAATAATAACCTTTAGAAAGTCTAATAAAAACTCAATAGAGCCCTGGACCAGCATGTATTGGTAACCTATACTTTGCTTATTTAAGCAGTTCAAGTACTATTGACTTTACAGTCAATAGTACCTGATATATGTGGTTTACAGTACATAATAATGTGGTGCATTATGCCATATTTTGCATACATGAGCTTAACCTATCCACTGAAACACAGAGTGTTCCACATAGTGTGTGCCAAACTATAGAATGTCATTATGAACAAAAAATACTGTATCAACACAAGCCTGATTATTAATCATTACGCAGCTACAAGCATTTTAATGTACATAGATGGCAACAACTGAAAGTTTTACACTACATATGTGTCACCATACTGTACAATGTGTAAAGAAAGTTATGTGACACAAAACACCACAAAAGAAAGATATCCATTACATTCTTTAGTTTGTTCATCCCCGCTGTGTTTCTTGAATGTACTAGGAAGCTCTGGAGAAGGCAGTCAATACACAGCTGTTTTCTTTATGTAATTATATATTCACATTTTTCGCCTGGACTACATGTTTCGACCTTTTCTTAATCTAGGTCATCATCAGGTCCCTCGATTGTTTTTTATTTATTTTGCTCGCTT
>Ga0268261_10001235_pt1 | contig 17290 bp, 12 predicted proteins | sample TergutNc150P1_FD_190353 | JGI IMG/M metagenome (GOLD analysis project Ga0268261, IMG submission 190353) | Nasutitermes corniger P1 segment gut microbial community from laboratory colony in Florida, USA - Nc150 P1 (SPAdes) (version 2) | ecosystem: Host-associated > Arthropoda: Insects >...
CCCCCTCACATGAGCCTTTTTACCAGCCCATGATCACAAGGGCAATAGAAAAGTACGCGGATGTGACGGAATGATGAATGGCGTGGTGCAGTTTAAGTACTCGAGAAGAAAAAACCTACCCACAATCCCATTTCTTCCACTGCAAGTACCCTAATCACGTTTCGTCGTGATGCCATCAAAATCAGGGCATCAGCAAAGCAAAGACCTGCCTGGGGAGGCACAATTCCAGCTTCAGAGTTTTAGCCGTCTGTTTTTAGGCGGGTTCGCAAAATTGTGAAAATCGACTATTACCTTCCTTATGTCTGTCTGTCCGTCCGCATGGAACAATTCGGCTCCCACGTGATGGATTTCCATAAAATTTGGTATTTGTATATTTTTCGAAAAATCTGTCGAGAACATTCAAGTTTCATCAAAATCTGACAAGAATGACGGATACTTTACACGAAGACTGGCATTTCCCTTCTTCTTAGGATGAGAAATGTTTCAGACGAAAGTTGTAGGGAAAATCAAAATAGACATTTTACTTTCAATAACTCTATTTTCGAAAATCGTGCCGTTTATGAGATAAAGGTGAAAAATAATGTAAAGCTGGGCAGGCCACAGATAACAACACGACGCATGTGCATTTTATGCTGGATAACTAAGGCTACAAACACGCCCTCAGAATATGTAATAATTATTGATTTTCCACGCCAACAATGGTTATGCGAGCACGGCTCAATATTACGTTATACGCACATTGCCTGTTTTGTTATTTTTCACAGAAAGTCTACTGACAGTACACTATTTCACTAACTACAAAACTTCTACCTTTTATTTTCCTGCATTTTGGGCTGTCCAAAAAATGGGGCAAAGTGCAGATAAGTGTAAGTAAAACTCCAGAAAAAACGGGGAATTGAGCCCCCCCCCCCTTTTTTTTTTTTTTTTTTTGCCTGGGACGGCAGGAAACATAGAGCTGGTGCTGGATGCTACGTAACGTAAGAAGTTCAAATTACTCGTACTCTAAAATATATCAGGGCAACCGAACATCACGTCCACACAAGTCTCAGATCTTGTTTCATTCAGTGCTGACAATAAGACGCAGCTCAATTCCTAGTCCAGAATCCTAGTCCTCATTGATCACGTAGGCCTACTCTTTCTTCCTTTCGGTGTACACCAAAGCGAAACTTCAGTACACGGGACGGAATTTGTTGTTGATAATACGAGTATTCGTGTTTCATTCATTTCCAGACACAGCGCCTGAGAAGTCGAAGGATCTCTTGTTACACTTCGTCCGATTTTCGCACTTTAATACTGGACTATTTGAAACTGTATTTCCCTGTTTATATTTGCATCCATCGGTCGTCGTGCCTGGACACGCAGCATGTAATGAAATGTGAGTGGTTCAGTTTGACAGAATATGCCCAGCTGTGCTCTTTCTGCTAAAAACTAAATCAGTTATCTGATGTGTAAGAAAACTGGTACGGTTCTTGATAGTTTTTTGTATTGCACGCCAACACAGTACACTGATTTGGCATTTACGGCGCAAAATTATGGGTGGTATGGTAGCGTAATGCAAAAACATTTCAATAACCTCTCAAAAGGAAGAATAAAATTGAGTGGGAATATTTATACTCGAAAATAGTGTATGTGGTGTATTTTTCTTTTTCACTTCACAATTTACGTTTGAAAATTACGAGGAGTGGCCCATAGACATGTATTACATATTTTCTGTGCGCTTCCGCCCCGAACAAGACGCATGTGTACATTAAAATTTCAGCTCAACGATGTATATGTTCTGATTTTTTACTTATCTATTTTCTATTTCGTTACATCAACTGGCACATTGTTGTTTTAATTCCATTTGAATATTTGCGACGACTTAAAATATTACACATGCATAATTCCCTTACCTGTAATAGCCTTACTTATTGTTTTTTGTCGGATGCGTGTCACTTTGAAAAGATAAAGCCGTGATGCTTGTCATTAGGTGTCAAGAGCATACCTCTTGGGCGCATCGCTCGATATTTTCCCACCCCTTCGCGCATGCAGCAGAAAATGAAATGTCCGGGCAGTCCATTCAAAGGGGTTACGGGTGGAATTATACGCGCCATTTCAAGGCCTTCGTAGACTCAAAATGGCTGATATGTACAAAGCAACACTTAATTGATAAGATGTCAGTTTGAGTCCGTATGTGCTTGACAGCGAAGTATTCCATCTCAGTGTTTTTTATTGTCCGCGTATTTTGTCGCTGTTCGAATCAAATTGAAGACACTTAACTAAGTTATACATACCTTGTTAGTTTATGTTACAGGATCTCCGGCATGTTTCGGCTCATGTCGAGACATCATCGGGGAAACAGTTATGAGGGAATCGTAGTCTGCATGAGAGCATTACACAGGTGCCTTGCTGTACACAATATGTAGCGACATCAATTATAGTTTATGTTCACAAGTTTCTTTCGTTCATTATTAGTTTCAGTACATGTGTTTATAATAATCATTAATATTAAAGGTTAAAATGATTAAAATCTTGTTTAATGACGCGCGCACACACGCGCACACACACACACACACACGCGCGCGCGCGCGCGCGCACACGCACACACACTCTCTCTCTCTCTCTCTCTCTCTCTCTCTCTCTCTCTCTCTCTCTCTCTTACGACTACTGAATACATCGAATGAGCTCTTAATAGTTTCAAAACTTATATTTTAATTATCATCATTAGGCGCGTTCGCAAAATTGCGAAAAGCGACTATTAGCTTCCTCTGTCTGCCAGCGTGGAACAACTTGGTTCCCACTGGGCTGATTTTTATGAAATTTACTTACTTTTTGAAAATCTGTCGAGAAAATTAAGGTTTTATTAAAATCTGACAAAAATAACGAGCACTTTACATGAAGACCAATATACATTTATGATCATATGTCGCTCAGTTCTTATTAGAATGAGAAATGTTTCAGACAAAACTTGTAGAAAAAATCGAAACACACATTTTGTGTTCGATAATCCCCCCCCCGAAAATCGTAGTGTTTATACGTGGAAAAATATTGTAAAGATGGACAGGCCACAGCCTGTGAATTTCATGCTGGATACCCAAGGCTACAAACACACACTCAGAATATGTGGAACAATATTTACTGCTTCCCCACTGCAACAATGGATGCATGAATGCGCCTCAGTGTCATGTTATGCCTGCATTGCCTGTCTTGTATCCATATATATTGAGATTAATATTGAACAAACAAAGAATTATAAACTATATCTTACGCTGCCCGGACAGAATTAGTTTTTGAGTGATGAAAAAGAGGACATATTGGGATAAAAGGGGAAGAAAGTTAGCCCTAGTGTCCTAAAATCATTTAGAGCTATATAGTCCTGTTTAGAGTAAACAGTACATAAGTGCAAACCTCGAATATACATTCTCGTAATTGTGCCTACTGCTAAACTTCAATGGTCGACAGTGTTTACACACTTTTTGGATATTTTAATTGATAACAGTTCATCTGGCTTGCTTAGGTCATGTTATGTTACGAATAACTGTGTTGGTCAGAGGGTAATAGTGCCATAACATTCTAACACATTGCACATGTCCTGTCATAATACAAACGCAAATATACCTCTATTCCATTCATATAAGTGCTAGACTGTGACCACTTACATGGTTTGTAATCACCATGGATTAGAGTTAGTTGTACACGTGCATTCAACTGTGGTCACAATCACATACATGGATTAGAGCTTAAAAAAGTCCATGAGACAAAGGCAATGCCAGTTTTTCTGCGAACATTTAAGAGGTTGATGTTACGACACAGCAGCATGTTGTTTCCCCAGGTTGTGTAGGTGACCGTTTGCATCTGTCAAATGCAAGGTCAGAAGAATTCATGGGATTGTAAATTTAGGGATTATAGTACGTAATGTAGCCTAAGATTTAATGTCCAGGAACTGGGATATTTAAATTTATAAAAAAAAACCCAGTGTTTCAAAATTATTTCTGTTAAAATGGACACTGTAAAGAAATGTACTATAAACTGGGAACACCAAATTTGTCATGTAACAGGAAGTATGGTGTTTATTAATTGAAACTTGATGAGATGATTATATACTAGAGATGTGAAAACACGTTTCTTTCTTTGCAGGAGCCCATGACTTTCAACAAAACTCTGTTTTATACACTGGTGTCTATTTCTTGTACCAAAATTTATTATTTTGAAGAACCACATTATAAAGTTCTCATCTTGTCAAGTGCCACATGTTTTGTTGAAATTTTTTATAAACATTGACCACTATTCTCTCAAAAGTTAATCCCGATCAAGTAACGTTGCAGCACTAGATAAGGAGTATGGTTGATTACATTATTTGCAACTTCCAGGAAGTATTCTAGTTCTTCAAAATATGTATTTTGAGAATATTTTTCAGATTCAAAATTTGATGTTGCATGTCAATTTAGTAAGGGCTACCAATATTAATATGTATTAATATTTAATATTTGGTCCTGTTACATTTCTGTATGTCTGCTTTATGGTGTGCTTTTTCTGTTACACCACTGTACATATCTGAATATAAGACCAGAATTTTGTCCTGAATTCAGCATTTGACAAATTGGATAGCCTCATGATCCTGCATAAGAAAACATGTTCTGTACAGGTATTTTCCTGAAAAATGAAGATTGTGAAAGTGCACCACATTATGTTTTGCTAATGCAGTGTATGTTTCCATTTACACAATCAGTGTTTGTAAATTCCACAATTTAGTTTCATTATATAGGTTCATTAAGTAGTCTCACCCATATCACTGGGCAGTATACATACCACTTTGCACAATTACAGGTAGTACAGGCCTCGCTGCTATTTAAGATTGCCATTTTTCTGGTTCCACATACTTTAGATCAAGGTACTGCATTTAATGGGCACGCGGTGGCGCAGTTGGTTGAGGCACTGCGCTACAAGTCGGAAGGTCATGGGTTCGATTCCCGATGGTGTCACTGGAATTTTTCATTGACACAATCCTTCCGGCCGTACTATGGCCCTGGGGTCGACTCAGCCTCTAACAGAAATGAGTACCAGGAATATTTCCTGGGGGTAAAGGCGGCCAGTGCGTAGGGCTGACAACCTTACCACCTTCATGTGCCGACTGTCTTGAAATCTGGGAACCTCAGCCTCCTGGAACCCTCTGGGCCTGTCCAGGCCTGTAATGGGATTGCTTTACCTTTTTACTGCATTTAATATTGAGTTATAAACATCTTGTTCATTGCATGTTGAAGCTGTGCTGGTGACAAAGAAAACAATATATTCTAAATGAATTCTTTTAGATTGTTTCAGTGTGGGGATTATTGCCATACATTTCATCTTCACAAGTTTCAGGCTACTGAATGAGGCCACAATCCCCTGCTTTTTTTTTCTGTCACCAAAATCACCCTGCAAATTAAAAGTTTATCACATAATCAATAACAAATCCAATTACACAATGTCAAATCTTGCACTGTTTTGGTTAAAAAAAAAAAAGTATATGTGCTCTTGTATTTGTTGAGGTGTTCAGAAAGTGTTGTCAGGATGTGTGTAACATGTCAGTATGCATTTATGGTCTCAGAAAGAAATGGGGGCCAATAATCAATGTAGTTCTCACTGCACACTACCCATGAACCATAACATCATGTAGTGACACATCATGGACTAACATGGAAAACCTGTTATTCTGAGAGTTCACGTATCCACCGAGATGAAATCAGGCTTGTCACTTGAATGGGTGTGGAGACTATTTCTGCATCATGCACTGCATGAAGGTACCACTACACAAAGTTACTCCTGCTGCATGATCTGTTTTGTAGACATCTCATTTCCTACAGATGTAAGTGGACCAATTTTGTTGCAGTTCATGCTGATGATGCACCTGTTTGCTGGGACAGTCAAACCAATAATTTTCTTGGAAAATCTCCAATCCAACATCAGTTTTACCTAGTCTTTTCTTAACATGTTTTCTTCTCGATCTATCTAGAATGGAACCTGTTGCTCATATCCTTTCCACATACTTGTAAATTATTCTTACATGTGGAACAGGTGTATGAGAAAATTTTTTGTCTTATTTACGACAACATATATTGTAGATATTTAGCATATATATCATACAGAAACACACAATGTTCCAGTGGTAATGCTATGCGACTGAAGACCAACTGTTGATGACTAAAGGCAATAACAAAATCTCTGCAACAGAATGCGTGCAGCCAGTTGACTACATAAGCTTAATGTGATGTGATATATAAGCCAAGTGGAAGTGACCAATAATATCAGCCAGATAAACTAAGGACCATAGACTGCCAATATGTCTGAACCCTACCTGCCCATTGTCACACCAATACAACATGTATTTGGTCAGTAATACCTTAAAACAAATTTCACATTAACTTAAAATCCACTAATAATTTAAACTAAAATTATATTGCTTCAATTCATTTCGTTTGTACATATTATACTGACCAAAATGTAAATCAAATAGCTAATTCAGACATTAAAATAATACTTGGAGATTTTAATGCAGAAGTTGGTAAAGAAGAAATATATATACCCACCGTCTGCAATGAAAGTTTACATAATGAAACCAACAACAACGGAATAAAAATGCTTCAATTCACAATACCTAAAGGTTTCAATGTAAGAAGTACAACATTTCCATATAAAGATATCCACAAAGAGACACGGCACTCAGCAGACAGTAGGAAAGCGAATCAAATAGATCATGTCTTAATTAGTAACAGATTTAGAATTGCAATAACAAACATCAAAGCGCTAGGGACCAGACATAGGATCAGATCACAACCTATTGAAAATAAACTTTAAAGTGAAATTAAGGGCAAAAACTGAAAAGAAATATAATTACAAAGAAAAATTGTGAATATTTTTCAAAACTCAAAGTGGAAACAAGAATATGCTATAGAACTTAATAATAGGTTTTAAATATTGGTAAATATGGAAGATGATGATAATATTGACAATAATATTAATGAAAAATTGGAAAACATCAAAACAATAATCAAGGAAACAAAACAACAGCTAACAGAGAAGGACAAAAGCACAGAAACATAAAAAAATAGATGGTATGATGAGGAATACAAAACTGGAACAGAAGAAATGAAGCAAGAGAAAAGTGGTTAATAAAAGGAAGAAGAGAGAATAAAGAGCAGGAATATCACCATAAAGAAAAGAAGCACACAAAATAATTAGGAATAAGAAAAAGTTACACATTAAAACTGTAATAGAATCAACAGAAGAAGATCAAAAGTATAACAACACAAGGAAAATGTATCAAACAATAAACCAACTTAAGAAAGGATATCAACATAAATTTAACACAAATAGGAACACAAGGGGAGAAATGGCAATAAATACTAAAGAGACAGCAGAAATATGGAAAGAATTTTGACAAATTACTAAACACAGAAGAACCAAAGGAATTAATTAAAACAGGCAATAGAGAAATTAATGAAGTTGAAGAACTTACTGTAGAAGATGTAAAACAGGCAATGAGAAATTTAAAAAATAACAAGGCAACTGGAACTGATGGAATACATCCGGAATTAATAAAAATATGGAGGAAATAAACTACTGAATAGAATTTATGAAGCAGTAACACAAATCTGGGAGAAGGAAAGAATACCTGATGAATGGAGAGTAACAATAGCAGTTCCTATATACAAAAAGGAGATAGAGATAGGTGTGAGAATTACAGGGCAACAGCATTAGGAAATGCAACTTACAACATTTTGGCAAATACAATTTGGGAAAAAATTAAACCATATATTGAAAAAATTACTGGGGAATATCAGAATGGATTTAGAGATGGAAGACCTGTAATTGACAACATATTTGTCCTGAAAATAATAAACGAGAAAATGTAGGGATATAATCAGTGTACAATATTTAGTTATTGATTTTCAAAAGGCATATGACTCTGTACATAGAGACACACTAAGGAAATGTATGGAAGAAGTTACGATTCCTAAAAAATTAATGAACATGCGTAAAACATGTACAAAAGACAGGAAGTGCTGTTAGAACACTCATCCTTTTTTGGAAATAAAACAGGATTGAAACAGGGTGACCCTCTATCACCAATATTATTCTACTTAGCATTACAAAAAGTGATACAAAGTATAAAAATGGTTCCTAGTGATATAAAGATTGGTAAACAACAATTGAATGTATTAGCATATGCAGATGACATTGTATTAATTGGAAAAAATAAAATACAAATAAGACAACTTTTTGTAGAAATAGAAAACACTGCGAGAAACTTAGGGCTACATGTAAATCAAGGAAAACCAAAATATATGATAGTGGAATGGAAAAACAGTGCAAAACAAAATAAAATAGGACAATTAACAACAAAAAATTATACACTTGAAAGAGGTGAAAATTTTAAATATTTAGGTGTTTTACTTAATGCAGATAACAATCACTAAATGGATTTACAAGAAATAAAAAATGTCAACAAAACATACTTTATGCTACAAAAATATTTTACAAACAAAAATATATCTAAAAACTAAAATTAAGACTAAAGAACACAATAAAAAACAAAACTTTAACATATGCATCAGAAACCTGGATACTAACAGACAGAGACAGAATGCACATAAACATTTTTGAAAGGAAAGTGTATAGAAGAATTTTAGGCCCAGTATATGACAATGAAAAAGAAAATTGGAGAATATTAACCAATAACAAAATATATGCAATGGTTAAAAAAACCTACTATAACAGAGACAATGAGGTTAAATAGATTACGTTGGTTGGGGCAAGTACAGAGAATGGAAGAAAACAGAATTCCCAAAAAAGTATTATATATGAATTTGGAAACAAAGAGGCTGACATGTAGACCAAGAAATAGATGACAAGATGAAATAGGGGAGGATGGAAGACTAGTTGGTGGAAAAGGGTGGAAGGAAAGGGCATATAACAGAGAGGAATGGAAGAAGCTCCTGAGAATGGCAAGGAATTGTCACATTCTGAAAATGCCAATGGAATGAATACTATACTGATGGTTTGCTAGATTTATAATTTTGTGTATCATTACATGTAACGTTCTACTTTATTTATATTACTGTACATTTCACCCTATTCATATTTACAATTATATGTAAATGTTTTTTAACAACAGTAATTAGGTTGCAGTGGAGTTTTCTTTTTTCCTCTTTGTCTGCTGTAGCTTTAAAATTGCTTTGTTGTGTTGTCAATGTTGGTTGCATGATTTGAATTTTTGTCTCCTATTTTTCTTTTTGTTGATCTGTAATATGTGATGTTACTGTTTGTTGGTGGTGAACTTGCTCTATTCATACCCCAATAAAGTTTAAAACATCCACTTCTTGCACGTCCCACATTTTCACAAGACATAATGACAAAAATTTCCTGAACAAACTTTTCTACAACTTGACAACACAAAATTCAAATTTAATAATTATTATGCACCATGACAAACTGTGGTTGACTAGAATGTATTCACTGTTCACACATTTGTTCTGACATACTAAACTTCAATATTTTTTAATGAGCATGAGACTTACAATACAAGGAAAATAACTGACACCTGCTACAGTTCACTGAAGTGTTTTATAAACAGTCACTCAACAGTATAGTGGAAAATTATACTACAAACAGAAACATTAGCTTAAATAATTTACAGATATATTACATTATCAGGCACAGCCATCAAATTGAAAAACTTTCACCACAGCCACAAGTTCCTTTAATGTTTGGATTATTGAAAACAAACTCTGATGACAGTTTCGTCTCCACATAATCCATCTCTGTGCCAAGAAGTGTCAGCTGGGCCTTTCTGTCAATAATAACCCGAACTCCTACAATGAAAGGAAATGCATTTCATATATAGTGTGTATTGTAATGCTGCTGAGGTGAAACATGTAATAGATCTCTTCTCACTTAAGTAAAATATTTTGTGGGTTTAGGTGAAATACAAGATAGCTTTCTTTCTGCCATAAATATATGAATAAAATCCAATGCAGTGAATCATACAGACACAATCTTTTATTTTATTGGTATAAATATGAAGTATAGACTTGAAACGTATCTGATTAACATACTCGATGCTTGCTGATGTAAGTGTTCCTACAGAACACTGTCAAAATAAAAATTATTACTATATATATATGCACATGAGCAATGTTTTGAAAGCTGTCCCTTGTCTCTGCTTTCAAGCAAGGGAAAGGGGTTCCACATTGCTGGGGCTGTTACACAACGCTAACCATGAAGACCAGTTCTTGTTTTACAAATGGATGGCAGTTAACCCTTTACACGCCGAGTTAAATCCCACCTGCCATTTGCTGGCATTATTAGGAGATCACCATATTCTCCACGTTAGCAGGATAAGGGTTAAAGAACCTCTACAGAAGGAAGTTGTGGAGAGTGAGGTAACACACACTGATGCTGAGAACTTCATTCTGGCTTTGATGTATACACAGCACAGATAACATACAGTATATGTCAGATTGCACTGTAGTCACTACTGACATTTAAGCATCTGTCCCACTGTAGCATCTAGGCTTGCATCCCAGCATAGAAGAAACTACTGTGCAGTGCCTGGTAGCCAGGAAGTGGCAGCATGCTTCACATCACTGTCTCCTGCTAATCATTTGCCAACCATTTCCTTCTTAATGGGCCCAAAGAAATGGAAATTATTGGGGTCCCACACTACCAACTGGACTTGAGGCTGGTTATGGCACTGTGGCTGGGAGGTTATGGACTACTCTCCATACGCTCTGAATCTCATGCACAATAATTTCTGTCTTCTTGACCTGTTAAGAACCACCTGGTTTGCAAGTGATTTACAACAGACACCAGCATAAATCAAGCTATAGACCTATTATTCCGTTTTCAGAATAATAATTATTATAATTATTTTATGACAATTTTATACCTGCTGTTTGTAAAGAGAGGCTTCTCCGCTTTACTCTTTTTCTGTATCCAGGTCTTACCTGATGATAGCTGGACACCCGAAACATGTAATGGTGTTAAATAAACCAAACATATAACATCTACACACACACACACACACACACACACACACACACACATATATATATGTGTGTGTGTGTGTGTGTGTGTGTGTGTGTGTGCGCGCGCGCGCGCGCGCGTGCGTGTGTGTATTGGTGTTTATCGGCTAATAAAAACAAACATTTGATTATGTCTACTCCTTCCAGTACACTTGCCCCTAATTTCTTCTGCATGGTGCCACAATGAGACAAACATGTAAATGTCAATAGTGACTATAAGCAGGTACCATTTGCCACCCATGTGCATATTGACAAAGTTCTTGTCACCAGTGTTTTTTTCAAAACTCGTTTGCACATCATGGTCACAAACCTTCCAGCTACAAAGTACCTGCATTGAATGGTGCTTTTTTAAAACACATAATAATAACAATTTTCATATCCACTGCAGTCCAAACGAAAACAGTAAAATTAAGTTTATGATGCCACATGTAACATAAAAAAATTTAGTGTATAAAGGGCATTGAAAATAACATGTCTGACAGCAATGTGACAAAAAGAATATGAGTGGCAGCCTCAAGGGATTAAAACACAGCTTTGGTAGTAAGAATACAAAACACCATGATTAGATTTCACTCATAACGTGTGCTGTTAATTAATCACAGTGAACCAGAAGAAGGATGCCACCAGACTCCCAATTTCAGTGAAGATGAGTGTCTCCCCCACCACTGAAAATATCTGAAATTAGGTAGACTTCTATTCCCACTGACAATATTCAAAATCTGAAAATGAAACATCTCATAGCAAAGTGACTGATACCTTTCTTCTACATCAAATTCCTTGTACTAGGATTCCTTTCATTCAAAAAGATTTCAATTTCACACACTGGTAATTAGACGTTACCTACCTCTGTTATACACTCAATATTGAATTCCGAATGTACATTTTAAAGACAAAGTGTGCTGGTGACCATAACACACAACAATAATGATCAGTCACTTCATAAACCACTTCATAAACATACTGAAACTTAATCTGATTGCACAATTTCCATCTTTTCTGTCTTCCTAAATTCATGTTCACAGACAAACTAATGCACTGGATCAAGCCCACATAATGTTCAAACACAACCAACCAAGCAAGGCAATTTTGAAATCAGGGGAGACTAAACATCATAACTGTCATAAATAGTATACAGGTGTTGCAGATCTGCTATCCTAATTTGTACACTATGTTAACTAGGATACAGACATCCTGCAACAAACTGCAAAACCAAATTCATGATCCTACATGAATTTCACATGGAAGGAGGTGTTTTTATGGATGATGAGTAATTTAGAGATTAGATACTAATACTGCAAGTTTTTCAGCATCATATAACATGAGAAGATGAAGGCATAAGGATAACTGGAAACAAAGCTGATAGAAGCAACTGTAGCCTATTTCAAGGCAGCATTACATCACTGACTAGAGAAAATCCGTAAGAAAAAGTCAGGATAATTAGCATCATGGCTAAAGTTGAATATGGTAATCCTTGAAAATACATCAAGCATTTTATTGCCTAGCCATCCATAAATATAAATTCTAAACTGTAACCATCAGTGATGGAAGGTTATTCTTACAAGCACATTAAATGTACGTCTACAGACGTCTACATACTAAAACATACCATCTTGTACCACCTCCTCATCTAATTTCCCTTTATCTGCTGCATAGTCCAATGTGTAACTCAAGCCATTACACCCTCTTTGTCGGACACCAACTCTCAGTCCAATCTGACATGTGAAAATAACACTGTTGAAACCACAGTACATACCACAATAACGATACAATGGACAAATATATTATGAAATCTCTATAGAATATGTATAATATCAGTGACTGACAAAATTTCCAGCATAATTTATTTAATAAAGTCCCTATCTACCATGGTCACTTTTAACTGATTATGTTGAGAGATATTTTAATATGCTCTCCTTCCATCCAGATCCCACACTTTCTAAGTGTGATGCCAGTAACCACCTACTACCACTGGTCATTACAAAATAAACTGTACTTTCAGGAAAGTAAAGGTAAAGTCCCTCTGCATCCTTAGATGGCATATAGGTCACATGGAGGTATAGTCCCACTCCTCCTTAACCTTCGCACTAGACGGATGCGAGTGGTCAGCCTTACCCTCAGGAGAAGCACCGAGTACTCACTGAGTAGGAGGTTGGGTAGACCCCTGAACTGATGTGGATGATTGGAGGAAAAAAAAGTCTTGACCCTGCCAAAATTTCAACCACTCATCGTCCAGCCTGTGGCCCAGTTACTATCCCAGCTCAAGATGAACTCTCATATGTTTCATTAACTAACTCCATATAACACAGTCCTTCTTGAGAAGCTAACAGATTCTCAGCTTGTCAAGCAATTCCTCACAATTTATGTAACCCAAAAGTTCATTACCGCAATCACATGCACTGGTTCCTATGCTGAGCTAGATCCTTCCAGTCCATACCCCCTCATCCTACTTTTTTAAGATCCATTTTAATATTATCCTCCCATCTATGCCTGGGTCTTCCAAGTGATCTCCTCCCCTCAGGTCTCCCCACTTAAATCCTGTATTCGCCACTCCTATCCCCCTGTAAGTGCTACATGCCCTGCCCAGCTCTTTTTCCTTGATTTGATCAGCTGAATAATATTTGCTGAGGAGTACAGATCATAAAGCTCCTCCTTCTGTAGTCTTCTCCAACTTCCCTGGTACATCTACCTAAGACCCAAATATCCTCCTCAGCATCATATTCTCAAACACCCTCAGCCTCACTCCCTCCCACAATGTGGGCAACAAAGTTTCACACCCAAAAAAAAAAAAAAAAAAAAACAGGCAAAATTATAGTTCTGTATATCTTAATCCTTACGTTTATGGATAGCAAACTGGAAGACAGAAGCGGTCCCTAACATAATTTTGCTCTTAATTTCTTCCTGAATCGAATTTTCATTCATTACGATTGTTGCCAAATATTTGAATTGTTCTTCCCTTTCAAAGGAACTATTATCTGTCTGTCTTTATATTTTGACTTCATCCTGCATTCTGATCTCGAGACATGACCATGTACTTAGTTTTACCATCATTTACTTCTGGACCATTCTCCTTACTAACAACTACTAAAGCTTCTGCATTTTTCTTTATACACAGTATGTATGTTTCTGTCCAATATATTAATATCATCAGCATAAGCCAGAAACTGATATGTACCATTTAATTTCAAGTCCTCCTGGTTTGCCTAAACCCTCCTCATAGAATTCTAAAGCAAAGTTGAGAGACAATGGCAATAAAGCACCATCTTGTTTTAAACCAGGATTAATACAAAACATGTCAAATGTTTGCCTACCCAGAATCTGCTGTAGGTTTCACTTAGACACACATTTATTAGCCTTACTAATTTCATGGAGATACCAACTCAATGAGAATATTGTACAAGACATCCCTCCCAAGTGAATCATAGGTTTTCTTGAAGGTTACAAATAGCTGATGCACTGCCTCATTGCTTTCCCATTTTTTCTCAAGTACTTGATGAAAGCAGTATATATATATATATATATATCCTAATTAGTTGACCTGTTACATCAAAATCCACACTTATGATCCCCAATAATTTCCTCTGCATATGGAGTTAACTTGAAAGAAGGATGTACAATTCCACCAATTTCATTCAGTAGAACCATAAAATTAAATATGACAACAAAGTTAAACTTTAAACTCACCAATAATCTATAATGCAATGAAACCTAACAACACAGTACTAGTTTCACTTTTTTTTTTTTTTTTTTTTTTCTTTTTTTTTTTTTTTTTTTTTGCATTTTCTTTTTTCACTCGTGTCACATGGTACATCATTAGCAACAGGAAAACAATAGAAACATTTTGGTATACTCAAGACCGTGATGGAACAAATTTGCCTGCTGTCTTGTATGGGTATAGGTAATGGGAAATATGGTCTACAAATATAACAATTTTCATTCCAATTCATGCTCCAGTGATGCCACGCGTGCTCTGTGCAGGATTAACTGACATCGGTGCAAGTAGCTTCCACTTCACACAGAGACTACCATTCTTGCTCATGTTTACAATGTAACATCACCTACTTTATTCAGTGCAACAAATATCGTGCACACTCACACAGTCCGCTCTCTGGGCCATGATCTCCTTTATTTTACTGACAGCTGCAGGGGTCTGAAAAATAAAAGTGTCCAAGTCACCCATCCATACACAAAATCGGAAGGTTAGGTAATACGAAAATCATTACTTGTTAAAGTCACACACCAAAACTAAAGCAGCTCTAGTCTGTATAGGCCGTCTTCCTTTTACTGCTTTCACGGTAGCAGAAGACACAATACGACTCGCCATTTCTACTAATTAGAAAACCAAACTCAACCCTTTTATTTGAAATTCTCCTACAACTACGCATACAGATTACATGGGAATCGTCTGTGCCTGCGAGTATAGAATGGTGGGCACAGATTAAAGCACCTACAGGATGGAGGGCACAGATTAAAGCACCGAATTCTTGTGCCAATCAAAATCACTGATTACAATGATCCATGCAATTCACAGACTGCTGGATGCTATATAGGGTTATGTTGCAGTTGAGTCCCAAAAGATAAAATTTGCCCGCAAATTGAATTAGGGTAATAACTGAAACACTAGCTGCTTTCTCATAGGGATATTCAGGTTTTATTTTGTGCCAGCCTACCTAGTAGAATATCTGTAAGTAAATTTATGATGAATGACGTCGTTATTACCTAGAAAGTGGATCAAACGTCGTAATGTGAAAAGTAACGACAGCATTGTAATGCAGTCATGAATGTTCTTAATTTTTCTATCTAGTAATAACTGCAGCAATAAAAACAATACTGCATTTTTCTGTTTTCTCAGATTGTAAGAGTGATACAGTCAACTCTCTTGACATCTACACAGGGCCTTCCGAGCGTTGACTCAAACTATTGTACGCTGTGTGAGAGTCATCTGTCACAGATATTTACTGTCAGGTATTTGTACCTAGCACTTCTGGTTTTAGTCTGATTTAGCCTCTTACAAAAAATTGTAGCCATACAAGATCACCGTGGTATTTGTATATCTTACCCTTTAACAGCTTTTGAACCAGTCAATATATTTCCATGAAATAGGAACTTTATGCTAATAGCGGCCACCTCAACCTTATACCTCTTGGACACTGCTATTATCTGAGATGTGCTGACATGTAGTCTGGTAGAAATGGACTGATGTTTTAGAGGAACCTACTGCCTCTCTCCTTTGGTTTACAGGTAACTAGGTACATATAAGTAAAATCAGTTTATAATATACGTTGCTTAATTAGAGTTCAGAAAGAAGCTACATTAATGTTCATTATCTATAAAACTTTAAATTACTCTCATTATTTAGGATCCTTGTCAATAAGAGATGAATTTGTAACACTCTTGCTTCATTATCTGTGCTGTAGAGTTTTGAACCTCATTCATGTTATATGGATGTAAATGAAGCAGTTTTATTGCAATCCATGTTGCTGATGCAGACACGCCCATTTGTCTTGTAAGTCAAACCAACAACTTTCTTGGATATATCTCCAATCTAACACCAGTTTCATCTAGTATTTCCACAGCCCATGTCTTCTGCATGTCCTTTTCCTGTCGAAAATTGAACATGTTCCTCAAAAACATTTTTTGTTTGTAAATTGTTGTGGGATCAGGAAAGTGCACATAAGGGAACTTCTGTGTGAATGTAGGACAGTTCTTATAGTAACTATCACAGCACAGAGACCTTACAACATCTGCGACAATGAAGATGGTAGCAAGCAGGTGGTGGGCTTGTATAATCTAAGTGACGAGGCAGATTAGTGATTATGGAACTAATACAGTAAGGACCTCATATATGTGTTTCAATCCACTTTGTACTACTTCAGGCTTCCTTTATATATATATATATATATATATATATATATATATATATATATATATATATATATATATGTGTGTGTGTGTGTGTGTGTGTGTGTGTACCTGTGTATGCCTAACATACCAACTTCTCTTCCAAAAAAGTAACTGCTCATTTTTAAATTACATTACAGGACTATGAGCTTCTTACATAGATGAAATTACTGTGGACCCTCAGGGTGGATTTTGAAATAATAGTATGCCAATGATCTTACAAACAGTCCAAGAAGACCAGAAGAAATTAAATCTGAATGGGACACATCAGCTTCTGGCCAGTGCTGATGACATTACTTATTGGGCAAAAGCATATATATATATATATATATATATATATATATATATAT
>Ga0268261_10001236_pt1 | contig 17281 bp, 8 predicted proteins | sample TergutNc150P1_FD_190353 | JGI IMG/M metagenome (GOLD analysis project Ga0268261, IMG submission 190353) | Nasutitermes corniger P1 segment gut microbial community from laboratory colony in Florida, USA - Nc150 P1 (SPAdes) (version 2) | ecosystem: Host-associated > Arthropoda: Insects > Digestive...
TTGACAGCTGTTACACACTTATTGATTACCAAATACATATTAAAACTGGCAGGAATATGTGGTTTCTGTACTGTTAATATCTGTACGTAACATCAAACTAACTTGTGAGTGACATAAAGCCATTAAATTGACCTACAAAAAAAAACCCGCACTCACGTCATAGTTGTCCTTAAGGGTTCCAAGCACTATACATGACACATGAATGCAAGCACTGACGTAACATGGCTGACGAAGCATTCTGGTATAAGCATACTATAAGCTAGTGTGAGCGGACTTTCTGTCATAAGACACCAGACTCAAGGACAAACATCGATAAGACTTGACAGCTGACAGGTACAGTGCGTGGACCCACCAGAAGAACACACTTTTCTCTGGCCATTATCTCCGTAACCGTTCAACTTTGGATATAGGTGTTTTGGGTTATATCGGTATATTTTAACATAAGGAACACCCTCCCGAAGTTTTGTCCCTTCCTCCTGTTACACCCTGTACATGACATTAGTAACCTAAGGGTTAATTGTCTTCTTAAAATTCCCTGGCACCTAGTCAGAAACCACATGATCAGCAGATCATGATTCTCCTGTTCTCATGTCGTGGAAGCTCGTCTGCTTCTTAAAATATACAAACTTTCTTTTACTGGCACAGTAGCAGTCCTTCTCTCCCCAGTGGCTGCAAAGCATTTGTATAGTCACAAGATCTTCTCCCTCCCTACAGTATCACTTACTGCCAACCTTTTCTGTGCCTCATCTTCCCAGCCATACACAAAAGGTCCTTTCCACGTTGCTGAGAAAGGGATCATAGTGACATACATAAGAAATGTTCACACTCAATGGAACATTAGCCTTAATGCTTCCCTGATCTCATCTCAGAACTCCTTGACTGGCTCAGGAAGTTGCAGCTTCTCAAAAGGATCCTGTGCCACGAGTTTGTGGCATTGCAGTAAATTATACTGGTGTTAGCCTCAGAAAGGACTTGGAAATAGATTATATATATATATATATATATATATATATATATATATATATATATATATATATTTCCTTCTGGGATTCTTACTGAGACTGCATACATTCATCCAATTTAAACAGGTAGCAAGTTTCCTATTTACTACACAGTGACATGTAAGAACACATGTGAATCTGTATGACTGTTACTTGGAATTGAAGAAAACAGGTTTAGTTTTGTGCAATGTACTGATTGATTTGGAGATATCTTGCATTAAGTAATATAGTGGTCATGTGCTTGTCTTCTACTGAATGTCTAGGACAGCTTAATGGTCAAAGGTGGCGTGGTAAGAAATTTGATGTGCCTTGCAATAACCGTAACAGCAAAAAATGCATCTTCTGGCATACATTATGAAGAACTTCCCCTTCCTGTTTATTAATCATGACACATTTTGCAGTGAGACAGTAACATCCAGGCACATAAAGCAACTAAAAGACATTACGTTGAAGATGTCTCTTAATATTTTAATGAAACTGTACAGGAAATTCCAAATAAAGAAGCAGTAAATATTTTGCAACTTCTTGCCACATAGCAGTTTGACCATCACACTGTTAGAGAAGATGGCATCTTGTAGAGATGGAAGTCCACCATATGTGCCACATATGATTGGGACAGATCTGGTAAAGCACACACCTGAATCCAGCATGCAGATATGGATTCTTACCTAGAATATGTGTTGCAACACTTAATTTAGTGGAGCTTGATAATTACTTTGAAAAGGATGGCCTGTATTATTAAAATCATAAGAATTTATTTACAGAACATTGAATCAATTATGTCTGTTTATATGGACTACACCCACTTTATGTACAGAAATAATGATAAGTATTCTTCCTTTTGTTTTATAAAGCTGCACCATTTATATTATTGACATGATAATCTTTATTCTTGGGACCAAAAGTGCCTGGTCTGAAACAATGATGTGATAGCTGAAAATTGCTGGTGCTAGGGGGAAAGAAGTTCAGTTGGATAGAATGTGAAGTACAACAATTACCTCCTCTGTGTCTACATCTTCATTCCATGTTGTGATAGGGACATATTGTGTACTTCAACGATGGATATGCACCAATATGATTCCTCCAAAGTAATTTCTATGAAAAGGCTATAATTCTGAGTTTCATGTTCACATATGCTATGTTCCAACATGTTGTGAAGTGTTCTGGAATTAAAATGTACTTACATAATTCCACTGTCATTCATTCAAATATGACATCTTGTAAAGTAGCTATTTTATTCCATCTTAATATGTAAATAGTGTGTTAGGGTTGCCATTTGATTCAGAAACTGACTCTGGTATGTACATAAATGCACCTTTTAACAATATCAGTAGTTATCTCTGTAAATTACAAGAATGTTAAGTGCAAGAAGTCAAGCCAAAAACTGAACAGTAATGACTGCCACTTATTTTAACAATGTTGCCTAACAGACTATGTAGGCCAGGTTACATATCTCATTAGTTGAAGAGGGGGGGGGGAAAAATCTGTGCAAACGTTTTCAGTTACTTCCATGGGAATAAATATTTTAAAATTTTATCAAATACCTGAACAGGTATTCTTAACAAAATGATTTTCCTTGAAAGTAAGCATTAGGGTGATCCTTAGATACTTACTAGATAATGCAACAGATGGAAGTATATGAGCCAGCTTGCATGGAAAATATATGCTGTGAAGTCTTCACAGGCGATTGGCTGTGTGAAATTGGAGCATCTTGGCTAATCACCCAAGAAGACTTCATTATAGACTACCATATGTTCTGCAACAAAGAATTCAAGATGATAAATAAAAATTACTGCACAAACTCTTAATGGCTTCTGTCATATTTTCTAATGACTTTGAATGATAGGAAATTTGTTTATGAATGATATGAAATGGCAATTCCTGCCAGGTTCTTGTAATTGTTATAACCTGTTACAACTGTACCATAGTTTCAGTTTAGATATAAGTGTGTGATGTAAAATGCCTTGTGGGAACAGCTTAAAGTGAGAAGTGTTACATGCAACTGTTCCATAAATGTATTAAATATATATTTTCAAAGGAAGAAACTTCTTTTAGATACGACTTAACGTAACTACAGCATAAGTAATTTCAAGTTACAGAAAATATTTTTTGGATAAATATTGTTGCCTTTGAAGTTTTTGAAAATAATGTATATACTGACACTGGTCAAAACTGAAACATACTAATCATGCATTTGACTTATATTTTTAAGAAAAACATTATGTTAAAGCCTTTATGATACGAAGTTTCTTGAAAGACTGATAGTCTTTCTTTGGAAATATTGTTTTCAGATAGAGATTTTTTATTTAAAATATTGTATTTTAATTTATTTGTAATATTCAAGTCATATCTAAGCGGTGTAAGAATATGTTTGCTATTATAATGAAGTTATGCTATAAGGGAACATACCTAAATTGTATAAGTATAGGAAGAAAGTGGAGACTATATCATCATTAACTGCATGATTCTATATAATTTTGTCTTTTGGTGCAAACATTTTTTTTTTTGTGTGTGCTGTTTGTGTGCAGGTTTTCTTATCTTGTGTATGTGTGCAATATTATTAATGCCCCTCAGAGAAGAAAATGATGTATACATATCTAACTTGCCAAAATAGAGGATTAATTTGCTGCACATGTGGGACTCTGTTGTTATTCTTCAGTGTGTGGTGACACATTTATGATACTGTAATGCATCATCATTGATGCAATGTTGTAAATCATGTGAAAGGAATATAATTGTGTATTAGAAGATGAAATAAAAAGTGTCACTACTGGAATTTTAAGTTTATTGACCTGTTATAAAAAGCGTGACTTAGCTCAGAACTTCATGGATATTCCAGCATGGCTTGAATAAATTTTTTCTGATAGATAGGAAAACTTTTGTAGTCTTGGTAATAGAAACCAATATTACAAGTACATGAAGAACTAATTCATTCCCACTGGTGAAAAATGTGATAGTGTGGCAATGGTCTTTTGAATGGACAGCCACAATTCATTTGTTAGTACATTCTTCTCTTTTTCATTACCATGTTGTTATTCAAGATAACATTGTAGCACTGAATGTCTGCATCAAGTAGGTGGCATTCCTTCTTCATTTCTGAGAGGTCCCACATTCAAATCTCAACCTACCAAACAGGCTGGCAAAGTGGTAACACTCCAAACTTACATTCAAGAAGCATCTTGGTCGAATCTCCGCCAGAACACCAACTATCTATACTGATTCTTTCCATGGTTTCTCCTCAGTCCTTCCAGGCAAATGCTGGGATAATATTCAATTAGGTCATGGCTGCTTCATCATGGAATCTGCTAAACAGTTCAAGAATGAATCAATCAGTCAACTTACTGGTGGTCTTAAATTTGTGTTTCACCAGGATTCACACCTGTTCTGATAATTACCTCCTAGCTTTTATGACATGATATCTGCTCACAGAAGTGATTTCCTGCACTCACAAATCACTGTTTCACAATTGGAGATTAAACTAATTACCTAGTTGCTAGGACACCATTCACGAAGTGGTCCTACACACAAAAGTGTTTGCAAATGACTAAAACATTTCTCAAGCCACACCTTCACAGGCTTATAAAATTGTTTCCTCTAGTTATCACATTCTTTCATACTTGTTCAAGTGACACACCTTTGATGTGATACTGAATAAACAATAAAGCCTGCAGCTTTACTGATGAAATGTTGACATTCTTGATTTACATGTTTTTGGTGGCTTTGAATTCAAAGTGTAATAAGTATTTTCTGCAAGATGCATCCACAGAAATCTGACTTGGGGGTACTCAAAACTTCAGCTTGATAATTTCCACTATGTGAACAATCAGATATGTTAAAATTTGTGTATCCTTTCTGGGATGAAATTTGTGAATTGTGAAATAAATTAATGACAAAGCACATACCTTAAAACAGATAAAATTTCAACCTCATAAACAAAGATGACTTTATATTGTACAATTCTTTGCATATGCAAAAGAAGACACATCTTTTCATTGTATATCCTTGTAACAGGTTGACACAGAGTTTGTTTCAAACATTTGTTGAAGAACTTAGTGCAAACTACAGTGACTTACTCTATCGCACTGAAGTTCATTGGTTGAGCAGTGGAGGAGTGCTGCAATGTTCTGTCACACTCAGGGGTGAAAGAGGTCGGTTATTGGAAAACTATCCAATTAAGTTCCCAGATATCTCTAAAGTACAACAAGATGCAACATTTTTCTCAATCTATTTATTTCTATAAATTGCTCTACATGTTTCAGGCGGTTCCTCCGCCCATCATCAGGAGTACAAAACTGTATATACAGCGTTAGGTATTGTCAAACCAATACTGCTGCCTGCTGCTATCGTGGATGAGATGGAACTCCATGCAGCACTCCTCCACTCCTCAACCAATGAACTTCAGTGCGATAGAGTAAGTCACTGTAGTTTGCACTAACTTCTTCAACAAATGTTTGAAACAAACGTTGTGTCAACCTGTTACAATGATATACAATGAGAAGATGTGTCTTCCTTTGCATATGCAAAGAATTGTACAGTATAAAGTCATCTTTGTTTATGAGGCTGATATTTTATCCCCTTTAAGGTTTAAGCTATTATTAATCCCTCCGATAACTCTGGGAACTTATTTGACGTTCATATGTCCGTGCATCGCAAGTATATCTCTAAAGTACAACGAACAAGATGCAACGTTTTTCTTGATCTATCTATTTCTATAAATTGCTCTCCATGGAGTTCCATCTCATCCACGATAGCAGCAGGCAGCAGTATTGGTTTGACAATACCTGACGCTGTATGTACAGTTCTGTGCTCCTGATGATGGGCTGAGGAACCGCGTGAAACATGTAGAGTAATTTATAGAAATAAATAGATCGAGAAAACGTACCTTTTTGGTTGTACTTTAGAGATATACTTGCGATGCACGGACATATGAACGTCAAGTAAGTTCCCAGAGTTGCATGATGAGAAGTGGAACAATGACTTACATTTCCTTCATGACATTATACGTCACATAAATGAGGTTAATTTGCAGCTTCAAACAAAAGCCAAACTTAATGACAGTACATACAATAATGGTACCAACTAATACACAAAAGTACAAGTATACTGAAATTAATTTATATACACAATGAATTACTACAAGTTTCAGCCAAACATTTGGCCATCTTCAGGGATGTAAAATACAAAAGTTAGACGCACTAAAAGCATGAAATGAAATTATAAGAATATAAGAACCAATCAATATGTGTAATTACAATCATATATAACCAACAGTTTAAAAACACATAAATATAACTTACTACAATATGAATGTGTTGATATTTGATTGGTGGTATATGTAGAATCAGTAATCACCATCTTGTAATAATACGAATATGTATGTGTAAGATGTTTTACAATATATTGATAGATATTACTTGTGAATGCAGTAATAAAATTTGGGTTCCATAAAATGCAGGGAATTTCTTGACTAACTAGATCTGGTTAGCTTGTCAAGGACCATGGAGTAAGTAAGTAAGTAGGTAAGTATGTAAGTAAGTATATTGATAGATATTAAATAATTACAAGTGATTATAACTGGAAATTAAAATGGCTGTCAGCAGAATAAGTACAAGAGAAACTGTTGTGATGTGAAAGGTATGATAAATCACACTGTAATGACGCCATGTAGATACTTACATACATACATACATATATTCCATGGACCCATAAGTGTGTCACAAAGAAAACAGGATGTGGAACCAGTCATACATATACAAACATACACAATTTTTAAAGAACATTTTATGAAGCAGTAGTATTGATCATCTTTACATATAAACAATTATCTACAGAGTAAAGGAGTTTGCATTTAAGTATTTTCTTAAGGCTACTTTAAATTTTGCCTTTTCATTCTTAAAGACTGTCACACCATGTGGTAAAACTGCTGAAAATTTTGATGCTAGCATAAAGTGTACTTTTTTGAAAACAAGATAAGTTGGCATTTGTTCTACTACTGTGTACAGATACATTTGTTTGAAAATTTTCCTGACTATTGATAATGAAGTTCATTAATGAAAGTATATATAGGTATAAAACAGGTAAAATCTCTTAATTGTTGAAACAGACTTCTACAAGAAGTTGTGGGTTGTGACACCTGCCATTATTCTGACAATTTTCTATGTAAAGTGAAAATCTTCCTACTGTTGGACAATCTACCCCCCAAAAAGCTATTCCTCATTTACAAAAGAATGAAAGTATGCATAGTAAATTGAGTTTAGAATGTTAATATCACTGACATGGACCAGTAACCTAAATGCATAACATGTTCCACTTAACTTACAGAACATTTGTTTAATATGGTTCTTCAGATTTAGGTGGTTATAAATTTGTAAACCAAGACATTTTGTATTTCCTGTCTCTTTTATATACTTTTCTTTATAACCAATATGTAATGTAGAATGTGATGAACACTTTGTTATGAATTTCACTGTATTTGTTTTATCTAGATTTAGGACTAACTTATTAACAGCAAACCATTTAACCATATGGGAAAGAACTAAATTTGATAATGAAATCTTTAAAATTTCTACCTGAAATTATTACACTATTGTCATCAGCAAATAATACTGTTTTTCATATAGAATTTCTCAGGGGAAGGTAATATAAGTTTAAAAATACATAAATGTAATGTATGATATAAAACTCAATCAGGCATGCACATGCATGCGTGATTGAGTTTTATATCATACATTACATTCACGTATTTTTAAACTACTGGTTCTTATGACTAATTAAACCTACAAATTGGGACTGATAAAATTCTATAATTTCATTTTATACTTTTAATGTATCTAACCTTTGAATTTTACATCCCTGAAGATGGTCACAAGGTTGGCCGAAACATATTTGAGTTCACAGTATATATAAACTAATTTTAAAATAGTTTTGTGCATTTGTGGGTAACATATAAAATTCTACAAATTATTGTGTATTCATACTTTTGGTATCTGGCGGCCATTGTGATTACTCGGCCTGAGCACGCGAAAAAGTCCAGTTATGTAAATAACGATGTAAATTTTATTTGCGAGTTATTACTGTGTTAGGTTATGTTACATGTTAAACTAAAAACCATTCCGTACTGCAATACTGCTAACAACACATATAATAATAATAATAATAATAATAATAATAATAATAATAATAATAATAATAATAATAATAATAATAATAATAATAATAATAATAATAATAATAATAATAATAATAATAATAATAATAATAATAATAATAGTGTTGGGGCCCCCCCACCAACATCAAAAACTTGTACTTGTTTTTATGCTTTCTTCTGGGTAATTCCCCGGCGTCTGAATTTTATATGCCGACGTTTCGGAACACTCTGTCCTTGTCTTGTACCCAGTTCCTTGAAAAACCTGACCTGCCATTTTGCAGCAGGTTTTAGGTGATAAAAATGAAAGCGCTAAACGTAAATGTCAAGTGCAAGTTTATACAGCATGAACTTGCAAACTTCATTGCCCACGGAATACCCACTTCGTGACACGCGTTATTATGTGCAGTTTGCTATCTGTACTGGGTATTAATCTGTGGTTGTGACCGCCACGATCATGCAAGACATCACGTCCATTGATGAACCGTGCCGTAGCTAGCTCGGTAATCCGTGTACGCTTGGAATACTTAGCTTACCGTGATAGTCATTGGAAGAGTGTTAAGGTAGTCTGTTGCACCGACAGGAAGAGGCAATAATCTGTGGTGTGGAGGAAATATTGCATGTGCTGCCAACTATTGTTAACTGTAGGGCATACTGACTATGATAATAGCGGAGTAAGTCTACCAATGCATTTTTTTTTGCGTAAAAGAAATTCTTTTTTGACGCCATCGTATAAACAGAAAACAGCTCGTGCTCGCTCCAGTATAAAACTGCTTGATACTGTGTATAGTATAGCTAAGGCATTCACCCCAAACCAAAGGACATTTACTGCCAACATAAAACATTGGCATGCACTGCCATTTTACCTGGCCAGACTTATTGATCATAAACATTTGGCAGATCTGTAACAAAATTAATATTGCTCGTGTATTACTAATGAGAAGTTCGCAGATAGGGATATTTATGTAGGTTACAGCTGTGTTTTCTACGGTTCAAAATCTATTTACGTAAAAAATTATTGCTGTGCTGCATAAGTACTACTATTCTATGAACTCACAGGATAAGAAATACGGAACAGGCGACGGTGAAGCCTCAAGGTACATATATACAGCTTACTACAGATGTAGTCTACAGTGGGACAGTTTTCAATGACATTTGAAATTTTTACAGTTATATCTGATTAGCTTGGAATTAACAGCAGCTTTATTTCTTCTTATATAATTCTATATTGTGGTGTATATTTTAGAGAGTGCTGCTGTGTCATTCTTAATTTGAACACATTCATTAAAGTGGACATGTTCCCAGCTCCATACAGTACATGCTTTTCGTAAATCCTTGAAGGTAAACCTATAAGTTATAGTAAAGTACGTTACTTCTAGAGAATATATAACAAGCTCTTGTATTCCTTGTGTCACTAATGTGTGGAACTTTTTTCCCCACCCAAGTGCTTCTTCGACTGCTGTAACTACATCACCAGAACTGTCTCCTTCACCAAATAGTGGTTTGACAGCAGAAAGTGATACGATGAAAAGAGCAGCTGCCAAAAAATTAATCGAACGGTACTTCTATCAGCTGATTGATGGCTGTGGCAATTCCAACTGTGATAATGAATATTGTGCATCTAGTGGAAAAGTAAGATTTGTTTTGGTATTGGTTGCTGAGAATAATGGAATGTTATGTTACATGTCTACATTCCTTATATGTTTATTACATTTCAGGTAAAGAATTTGACGCCAAATCAAGCTGCTGCTCAAGCAATTCAACTTTTCTCCCAGGAAGCTAAACTTTGTGATGCCCAGCCAACCAAAGTTGCTAGAACACAGTCAGAGTTAGCAAATAAAAATAATGAAAATGGAAGATCAAATGATGGTAATTCAAGACTTGGTTCTTCTAACATTTCAGCAACATTTAATACACCAGAACCAGATTCTTGCACACCCAAGAATTCAAGGCTTGATGGTCAGTCTACAACAAATCCTTCACAAGGTAGGTTATGTTACAAATTATTACACATTGCTGTGTATGATGCATTTGAGCAAAAATGTGGAAAAATGCACCTGTTAGCTTTACCATCCATTTGTCCGTCTGCATGTAGCAGTTATTAATCTGCTGTGTGGATTAAAATGGAATTTTATTGTGGGGAAGTTTTACTGAAATGTGTTGATACATGCCAGTCTTTGCTGAAATCAGATAACAGCAGTGGATTCATTACATGAAGAGACATACATTTTTGGCACAGTTTCGGTGTAACATGCGAAACTTTTAAATCAGAAGGAAAAATGCTTTGAACAAAAGCTGTAGAGAAAAATTAAATAAATTAAATAAATATGCTCATTGTAGTTTTCTGTATGTTTTGTGATTATTAACCCTTTGGAGCCAGAATTAAGTGCTCAGTATACTCTTCTAAGGACCTGGGATTTAAATGGCCACTCATTATATTGCATGTTCTTGGCCAATTGCTTGAGTAGGTTAAATTGAAACTTTGGTAACACCAACAAATGCACAGTTTTACAATCTGCATATTCTTTCTGTTAGTTAGTTAGTTCTTACATATATCGACATTGTGGCCTTCTTCAGGGAGCTCACTCCAAGATTTCTTTGAAACATACAGTAATACGTAATTTACAGTACATATACATTTGTTTTGATGTTAGTAGTGCAGTTTTGGCTAAAAATGTTATAGATACAAAATATACAGTGCCATTGTTGATACAGTGATAATATAATTTATGTGTTGTTATGATTAGAGGATGTAAAAGTCTCCTCTTCTGTTCTTATTGACCATCAACTATTCTTTCTTGATTCAAATTGGATCCCATCCTGTAAGACGTACGAAACATTCTTAATTTTATAGGCAAATTAAGAATATTGCTTATATTTTATATTATGTCACTGTTGTTATATCTAAGAAATTTTATACACAGATTAAGAATATAGCTTATATCTTACAGGAAGGGATCCGATTTGTATCAAGAAAGAATAGATATTTGTAATCAAGAACTAATTGTAGTGGAGACTTATACAGCTTTTAATTATAACAACACATGAATTATCACTGTATGAACAAATTATATATATATATATATATATATATACATACACATATACACATACATAATAATTTTAACTAGAACTATACTATTAACATCAAAACAAATGTATCTTTATTTTAAATTATGTATTGCTGTATGTTTTAACAAAATCTTGGTGTGAGCTCTCTTAGGATGGCGACAGCGCCAAAATGTATAGGATCTAAGTAATGGAAAGAATTTATAGGTTGTATAATCGTGCATTTGTTGGTGTTACCAAAGTTTTAGTGTATCATAATGCACGTAATAAACGATATGAAAGTACTATAATGGATGTTTTTTGCAGCATCACACTGCTTGTCAACTTTAGTTGACTTTTGGCACCAAAGGTTTAAATTGTAGTGAATGCAGGTACCTGAAATGTTATGCTGTGTATACAGTTTCTTACTAATTTTTTCTTCATGTAAGTATTTTAGCCTAATTGTATTGTATGTCATGTTTAGGTAAAGCAGTTCCGTATATTACTGAAGAGAAACTTCTGAAAATATTAGAAACCTGTAAGCAAGAGAGTTCATATTCATTGTTGATACGGACACTGGGAGAAGTGTATTCAAGTGCAGATTCATTGAGTCAGAGTTTTCTGAAAAAACACCCAGACTCACCAATTGATGCCATGTTAGACAAGGCCCCCAAGGATCTGAAGAATTTGAAGAAAGAAGATGTGAGAACAATGGAGGGAGACTTAGATAAGGATGAAGATTGTCAGGAAGTGAATGAGGTGGAAGGAGAATGCTCAGGAAGTAGTCGAAGTTGGAAGAGTTCAAGTCCGCCTGATGACCTAAAGGTGGATATTTCATCACTTCGCCGCTCATATAAGGCACTTTTTGACGTGCCTGGAAATGTTTTTGAGAGTGCTTTGGTGCATGCACTTAGAACATTGTCTGGGAATTTGGAGTTAGATCTTCGATTGTTTGGACGTGCCAAGACTGATAATGCTGAAGAACTATTGAATGTGTTTGTGATTGTGTTGGAGATCCCTGCTCTTGGTTCATCTGAGTACCTGGAGATGGCATTACCATGCATATGCAAAGCTGCGTCACATCTCCCATTGAAATTGCAAGCTCGTCTTGCTCAGATCTGGGCTCGTCATAGTCGTTCACGTCTTAAAGGGATGCTTGAAGCTTTGCAGCAGCTTGTGACACTGAAAATCTTTTCAAGTCAGTTTTCGCGAGACTACTGTGTACAGGATGAAGAGACAATTACAGCACCTACAAAACTAATGAAGGTATGGCATTTACTTCCCCAGGATACTGGAAAATAAAATATAAATATATTGAGACTTGTTAGAATTACAGGGATAAATCCAAAGTAAAGGATGTTTATTTTTTATTAACTAAAGGAAAAGAAATCTGCAAAAATTTTAGTAGTATCTGTCGACATAGTCCCCTTTGCATCCCACAGACACGTCTCACCACATTCAAGGAGATTAGTAATGCTGTTAAAAAGGTATTATTTGTTATGCTACTTATGAATGGTTGATTAGTGAGGCATCTGGGGACCCACCTTGCATAGACTGTGAAATTTGAGGGTGTAGCATATGAATGAATAAGAGACCCATAGCTGATGTAAAACCTTTTGGCAGTAGACAGAAGCTCTAATGTACATGTTTTAAGTACTGTTGAAGGTTTTGTACAGCCTGCTTGGTCTTCATCAGTCACATTTGTACTGCCACTGCTAAACCTTTATACCATTCATACACCTTTTTCAATGTTGTTCCAACAGCTGAGAAGGTGTGACCCCCTCGGACCACAAAAATCTGATTTATGGCATGTCATTTACTAATTGCACGGTTGGACAGGCAAAGCCACCGTGTTCGTACCTCAGTGGTACAATGAAGACTGAGCACAGGGTACTAGTAATACACTTTGAACAATGTAGCAGATAGGATAATGCTGGGAGTATGTTCTGATATGGGATGCTACATTTACCCACAAATTGCCTTTGCTTTGTGATTTATCCCTTTTTTCTTTTGCTTGCATTGCATTATAAATTTAATATGTGTGGGTTGTAGTTATTGTTTATCCCAGGGCTTGACAAATGCTAGATGCTAGATTGCCGTGGGCCCAAGGTAATTTGTCATGGCACCTAGAATTTTGGAAACACGTATTGTAAAGCCTTACCCACACCAACCTGATATAACGTAGAACACAAAAACTGGGTGTTTATGACATTTGGATGATAATTAGAAAAAATGGTGTGACAGAGTTTGGTCTTGGCAAATGTTAATGTTTTTGGAAACTTTCCCAAGTCCTGCCTCCAGTCAGTAAGTATGACAGCATGTCTGTTTTGTTTCAAGTTTTGGGAACTGGTAGGGGCTGTTGTGTGTACAGTATGGACAGAATAGGAATAAAACAGAAACAGTTGAACTTTCACACATACTGACAGAGACTGTGTGTATGCTGGTTATTGTTTTAACTGCTGTAATTGTGTACATACACAATAAAACTGTAAGTATGGATAATTGACAGTGAGTGTGACTTCTGACAAAGGACATACCCACTCTTATAGAGAGAGCACCTCAAGGCTAAGATGTAAATTTCAGTTTAGATATCTGGTCATAGGCCCTAATAGGCACTTGACACCAAGATGGACTGGCTGTGTGATCACCAACTATAACGTGACTCTATAACTGAACTTTTGCAGTGTACATATGCAGTTGTGTTGTCATATGTTTGGGTACTGTGTGAAGTTTTGTGACAGGGACATGGATTCCAGTGTATCAATACACAAGTGGAGTACAGAAGAAATGTGTAAATTAATAGAATTGTCTAGAGAACATTCACTATTATGGGACCGTTCGCGTATAGGGCTATGTGGATGCATTTAGGTGGCAGCGAATGCGTTGAACATGGCTTCGGATGAATAGACAGAAAACTTAGAATTATTAATTCACAGTACCTCCACAAGAGATGCGATTATAAATAAGTGAAGAAATATGGAGCAAGGAAGCAGTTCAGCACCAAATAGTTTGGCTTTGCCCTGGTGACCGTCCTGCATGATGGAAATAAACCCCGCAAAAACCAAGCAAGATTTTCTAACATCCAGGTAAATACTTGATTGCAGAACTTTATTTTGTTATTAACTAACTTCTTTGGTGTTACTTTGAAGGTTTTAACAGTGTTGAGTAATCTTATACAGTATTATTCTTGGGGAGAACTGTATTGTAGGGACTTTGGTATTTTTTTTTTTTTAAATAGATATTACTGGGATAGAAAAAACAACAGTTTGAAGAATGGTTGAAAAGGACTGGGGTGGGAGATGAACTGGCTGAGTTCATTGATTAGAGCAAAAAAGTAAAATTTCTTGTTGCTTGAATTTCCATGGAACTTGTGCTTGTTTGGTCATGATATATTGAGTAAACTTGCCTTTGTTATCTGCTGCCTTTAAAGGTTATTTTCATTGGAATGTGTTTAAAAGGTCAGAAAGTCTACAGCTCTTGTTAATCATTTCTCCATGAACCTTATCTGTTGTTCCACTGTCCATATATTCCTTATGCAACATTCGTTGGGGATTACAACTAATTTTTGATGAGCCACTTCATAAATAATTATGAAGGTATACACAGACATAATTCAACTTCCTAGCCTTCTGCAGCTGTAATAACATAGGTTTGTGAAATAAAAAGTGCCTCATAAATTTCCAAATACATTTCCTGCTACTCAATATGTGCAGCTAAGGTGGTTAACCTCTAAGAACCGTGCGTCCTATATATAGGACGGGCGTACCGCTACCCTCCAGATGTTGCATTTTATATATTTTTTTTCCAACAAATATAAGTACTGAGTATTGTAAACATGCTGCACACTCTCCGTTTTTCTCTTCAAAATGCTGTTTGTTTCATAATGCTACCTTTTTTGGTTCCTGTATTATTCACATTTTACATACAGGTGTGCTAAAATTTAAATGTAAAACTCCGGTGCCAAAAGGTTAAATGTGTAATTCTGCAATCCTTTCTCCTGATGGCCATTGAATGGTTTGGTGTACTGTGGGAGAAGGGAGATTCATCATCTGCTATAAAAATGTGTGGAATAACTTCTCTCACATAAGGAACAGTTTTGTGGTAGATTTAATAAATTCCTCCACTCATGAAAACCAGTGATCCAAAAAGCACCCCTGTCACCTTGTGACCTTGGCAGCCAACATTTATACATCAGACTTAGTAGTAGATTGCATCTGCTACACCAAATTAGTAGGTTGCTAAACCAAATAGCACAATGCTGAATGTTCCTTTAGAATTAAAAGGTCCCAACCACCGAAGGTGAGTGCTTCATTTAAGGTATGTTTGCCGTCTGTATCTCCTACACAATGTGGGAAACTCTGAATCTTGTTGTACTTGTCACTAATACATTTCCACTCTTCTTCTCTTGTAAGGGTCTAAAAATATAAGATGAGTTACTTAAAATAAAAGTCATAACTGACACATTTATTCAAATTATTGAATATTTTAATTAAAGTCTTCATTATATGGATACTGATATTGGTACTACAACTACTTAAAATCATTGAATGCTTTCAGGGAAGCGATACTTCAGTGGATATCAGTGACAGATATTAAACAGTTAAAAACCAGCAAAGGAGGTAAATATTGAGCAACATGGAAGCTGAAGAATAATTTTACAATAAAGTGCAGGAAGACAAATTGATATGAACAAAACAAATGAAACATGGGACTTTGAGAAAAAGTTGAGAACTCTGAGAAGATTCCTTTGAACATTGAAGCCCAGCAGAACAAAACAAATATAGCCATGCAACAAGAGAAAAGAAAATGGAACAAAGAAAATGAAGGCTGAATTGCTGACGACTGCTAATGGGGAACAAGTTCAATAAGTTGTCAAATAATGAAATCTGTGGAACAAAACTGTGAAGAACATGCAAAACATAAACCAGAGTTTGATGTGTTCAGTGTTATAGTGGCATGTAAGCTACATAACCTTGCTGCTTGCTGTGTTCACTGAATTGTACAGCATCTGATGATCATTTTGTTGTGCACAGGTGAATTACGTAAACATGTTAAACTGCCAACAAAACACATTCATGAGAAGAACATTCATCTTTCACAAGTCTCTTCCAGTACTTGTTATGCTCAGATCCACCTGCTGGTCATTTGCCAAAGAATACTGATATCATATCAACAGATTTCATCCCATACTTCAGAAAGTTCCATGTGGTATTATTTTCCTTCACAGTCATTTTATACTAATTTTATATTTTAATGACTGTTACTGGAATATGTACCTTAAAAATGTCAAAAACTTCAAATACAATAAAAATGTGGATTTGAACCTTAATACACTGAGTTATTCCATTTTCCTTAATTAGATTACATATCGTTACATAGGGATGTACAGTATTTACTAGCACCTTGCATGCTTGTGATGTTCATGATACTCTCTTGCAGCCTGAATCAGGTTCATCGTACTGTGTTACAAGTCTTCGGTTACAAGAAATCTCATTGTTATTACCAAGCATACCATCACCCTAATAACTAACCCCATAGAGTGGAGTCATTCTTGAGAAACTAATAGTTCATCGGCTAGTTGAGAAATTCCCCATGTTCTATGAAACCTGAAGGTTCATTACTGTGTTCAGATGAGCCTGCCGCATGTCCCTATCCTGAACCAAATTCATGCAGTCTATACCTTGCCATCATTCTTTAAGATCCATTTTAATTGTACCTTCACATCTGCATCTAGATCTTCCAAGTGGTTTCTTTTTTTAAGGTTTTCCCTTGAAAACTTCGAATGATTTCTCCTGTGTACATGCCACATGCCCCACCCATCTTTCTGCGAAGTTAGTTCCAGGCTGGTAGCCTTTCTTAAATTCTTTTATGCTTCTGTACATGTCTCTGATAATCTTGTTCTTACAATTCGTAACAAGGTAATTAATTTTATTATTTAAATATTCTGGCCGTTTGGGGGTCGTCCATAAATGATGTAACACAATTTTGGTGTAAAACTGAACCCCACCCCCTCTTGTCACATTTTGCCACAAAAGTCTGACCCACCCCCTACTAAAATTATATCACACACTTGTGACCCCCCCCCCCC
>Ga0268261_10001237_pt1 | contig 17281 bp, 6 predicted proteins | sample TergutNc150P1_FD_190353 | JGI IMG/M metagenome (GOLD analysis project Ga0268261, IMG submission 190353) | Nasutitermes corniger P1 segment gut microbial community from laboratory colony in Florida, USA - Nc150 P1 (SPAdes) (version 2) | ecosystem: Host-associated > Arthropoda: Insects > Digestive...
AGGAAGTGAATAATGAATTGCAATTGAAATTGCAATCTTATATACAAAGCTTAAACGGATTTTCGTTCGTTTCTCTTCGTTTGCACCTCATACAAATCCACATTTCCGAACCGATCGGACAACACATGACGTCACCTCCGTCTCCACATTTTGTCACCTTTTCCGCCTTCCTCCGCCCTTCCAGCGACATATTTCCCTTGCCGAATGACTGCACAGACTTGCCAGCCAACGCAGTCACGTGCATGTCTACGTCGCCAATACGCGTGTTCACATGAGACCGTCTTCTGGAAGATTCTCCACATGTTTCGTCCTCTCTGCCCGATCGCGTGTGTCTTCACCGCCACATGGTTACGTATTCCGGACATTTCCTTCTTCGCTATTGACATGGGACCTTCTTCTGTAACGTTCTCAACGCGCGTCGGCGTCTCCGCCCACTCACGTGTGTGTGCTCAACCCCCGCGTTGTTACATCTTCTGGACATTTCGATCTTCGCTATTGCAACACATTCTTTCTCACACATCTGTACTCTCTTCAACACCCACTTCTGCTCATGCTTGCACTGTCACTGTTATGAAGTTCCTTTTCTTTATATCAGAAAATAACGCCGTACATCAGGTTTCGCGATTGGTAATCCCTGGCAACGCCGGGTACCCCGGCTAGTTGATGAATATAAACGAACGTAGAAGGAAATATGATAAGAGCGCAACTTGAGGAGCTTGCCAAACATTTGTATGGAGACCTGACGAATGCCACAAAAGGCCTCAGAATGACCTGTGTCCCCACCGAGACTGTAACTGGGGACATCCTGAATGGAAGATGGGGGCGTTGCAGCGTTAGCCAGCTTGCTTACACGTAAGATTTCGTTAAGAAGCACAACAGCAAGAAAAAGAACAACAACAATAACAACAACAACAACAACAACAACAACAACAACAGAAAATATACAGCAGACTGTACGAAACATTGGAATAGACTCATCCACGAACAGAGAGTCACATCTGAGAAGACCTAAATAATCAGCAGCTCCACCGTGAAAAACGCCAAGTCACATCTTCGGAGCTGCAGAAGAGACCAGTGTATCCATTCGCAGTGCTGCCAGTCTTGACTGCACGGTGCCATAGCTCAGACGGCCACGACATATTCACGTATTCAGTCTAACAAAACACAGGTTTATTGTAATTCAGATTGTTACCTTTATATGTGTGCTACATGTTTCGGCCTGTATTCAGACCATCATCCAGCATGTGAATACAGAACCTTACAAAGGAAAATATATATGTATGCTACATGTTTCGGCCCGTACTTAGGCCATCCTCAGGCATGTCATTACAAAAATCTTACGAAGTACATGTAACGTTTTTGTAATGCACGCCTGAGGATGGCCTAAATATAAGCCGAAATATGTAGCACACATGTGAAGGTAACAGTTTGAATTAAAATGAACCTGTGTTTTGTTAAACTAAATGGGTGCGTAGTTTATTCAGTGATAAACACAGCGGGGTGGTTTCCATAAATATATACTCAAGAAATATATTTTCGCCACGTCCACAGACTTGGATTAACCAATCAGTTCAACAAGCTTCTCATCAGATGTACCTAAGCTTCCTCTGTCTGACAATCCCCTCTCGCCTTCCTTTCTCGTCTTTTGGAACTTCCACGTTTTTCCTGTTAACCCTTATCCTGCTAACGTGGAGAAAATGGTGAGCTCCTAATAATGCCAGCAAATAGCAGATGGGATTTAATTCGGCGTCTAAGGGTTAACAAAAGTTTCCTTTAGTATTTGACTACCTTCATAAATAAGCATTATTTTTTATGTTTATCTGCATATTTGTTTAAATGAAAGTGTTAGTAGATACAGCTTTATATTGACTCCACTGACGGCGTCACATATGAAAGTTACCCAGTGCAGATGAAGCCGATCTGAAAGCGGTCTACGCTCATTTGTCGCGAAAAAGAAAGTTGACGGAGCGTGGGTAGTAACGCGAAAAGGGAACTGAGGTTTTTCCTTCTGTAATGCTAATCAGACACTCAGCATATAAATGCCTGAGTTTAGAAAATATCTTTCTTAGATTTCGAAAGTATACATTTTTGTCTTCTGTCTTCATCCTGTCCCGTACAAAGTTTATTTCCACTTTATACAACAATTTTAAAGAAAATTTGGGAGTAAATTCAGGATACTTGGTGTCGAGTTACAGAGGAGTGCATCTTCTAGTGGCGCCTAGACTGGACTAGCACAGTGTGGCACAGAATTTGGTGACCGGATCTTAACTTTGGATAAACTTGGATACCTGGAATAAAAAGTTGAATTATTCACATACAGGCTAAAACCAGTATATATTTTATGTAAAGATCCATTTCCTTCTTCACAGAGAACCTGATTCGAATCTGGTATAAAAACATGTTCGAGCTTCTATGGGTAAATTTTGATTGTGTATTCAACGTTTCTCGCGTTAAATATATGGCTTGTACAAAATCAGATTTTTAGGTGTTATTTACGAAGTAAAAAAGGAACTCCGTATGTGGAGACAACGTCCGTCCATCCGTCCTCCCATTCGTGACTAAACCATTTGTCGGATTATCATGAAATATGAGTTATTTGCTAACCTTTATCGAACAAATGTGAGTTTCGTGAAAATCGGCTCCGTGAGACTTGTACTTCACTTCAGGGCGTCTGTGACTTTATATCCGTGCTTCCCACATTTATTGTCCAGTTTGGATGAATTTCAGCATTAGAGATCTACACATAACGCTACTGAGTATTTTTGGGTTTTGTGAACATCGGAAAAGGAAGACCGTTTTCTTTAAATGAAATTACATTTGCTCCTATACGATGAACAAAGAGCTCTTGAGTAGAGTCTGTGTATTACGTCACTGGGTACAAGGTTTACACTGTTTTTGGCTTTAGCGTAGACGGTACATAAACCAAATGCTAGTGTTGAAAAAGTTATCTGAATGTGGTAAGAGTTACTTTGAGTAGAGTATATTTTGAATTCCCACGATGAATATTTGGCTGAACGCCCAAATGGGAGGTTCTGGTTCATATCACACTTACATTTTGTGCCATACGTAATAAAACTGTCTGATATTAGTGCTGTAATACGGAGGAGCAGTATGGCTCACTGAAAAGCACGGCGTTGTGAAAATGTGCACGAAAATTGGAAGCCATTCTCCATTAATTCTTTTTAGCACTAGTGTAACTTCTTATTCAGCAACACACTTCGGTCGTTTTACACTCTAAAAAATACTACCGGTTTCATATGGATAGTAGGAATAGTAGTGATGGCGCTGAGAAAAAACCGGTCTCTGCCGAGAATCGAACACCGGTCCATTAGTACGTACCTGCCCTCTTCTTTATGCGAGTTCCAGATTACGTAGTATGTTTTGTACTTCGTCGGATTTCACCTTAATCAGAAGAACGTGTTAATGGTGCAGCAGTTTGTTGAGAACTGGGTTGGTGGTATGTTTTAGATTATTTGACAACACTTTGTCAGCTGAAGATGTTGTGTGTCTTAGAATGAGATATGAAGACGACCATGGATGCTGAATAGGTACGGATTTGTTGTGGCTGATTACAAAGCATTAATTCAACATCCGACAGACGGGGCTTAATCGAACTGTGAATTTACTGTACCAGGGTACTAGCTAACTCGGAACATATTTGAACCTGATTCTTTCCGAATGCACGTATAAAGTTCTGCATATTAGTAATTAAAACTAGCTGTCTTCGAATTCGTAATGTATGTGGAACCTACTTGACTGAACCTGGATTTTGTAAACCCCTGTAAATAAACGTGTAAGTTTGTTTTAAAAAATAAAGTAGAACTTTGCAAAACAAATTTTATTTAAAAGTAAAATATTTACATATATACGCTGATGAAATAAAAACAACAATTTTGTTATTGGTGATATATATTGAGAATAAACCCAGTGCCGATAATGCACAAAGATCGGGAGGAAAATACATAACTGAAGTCAGACATTTGTCACTTTCGTTACACAGAGCATCTGCGTGATAATTGGTAGTGAATCGCAGAATTCCGCGGGACACAGTTTTAATATACCGGCTGTCTCATGCATGCCTATTGGGAATAGAATTTATTCAGTCGCCCTATGTTTCCTGTTGACTTCGCTTCAGTTCTTAACTGAGTTAAATTCTCCTGCGATTGTAACATTAATTTACCTCGATACCAGCAGTTAATTAAGGCTTCTTTAGACACTTTTAGGTGCCTTTAGTGACATCATGAGAGATGGTTGCATAAAAACACTTTTTGACATGTTTATAGAGGAACTAAGTTGGGTCAGTTCCATTTCGGCAGTTGGTCAATCTGGAGTCGAAGCACGGTAGCGATGGGCTGTGTTTCAGGCCAGCACTGTTAAGGCACGATCGTTAGGACACGCTGACCTTGCTGACATTCTGCTGACGTGGAGTGACTTGAGTGTTGTGATGATCACATACCTACCTTATCAACGGCACGACGGAGGTCCGGGTTCTTTCCGTGGATGCTCCGTGTGTGTGTGTGTTGCATGGTAGACAAAGTGACACTTGGACTGGTTTCTCCCGAGTAGTTCGGTTTTCCCCTTTCACTATCTCTTCCTAATGCCCCGTACGTCTTCCTTCGTCTATCACTTAAGCTACATAACCTTAGCAGTTGAGAGAATCGTTAAACAACTTACTTAAAGCGTACAGGAGGAGGAGTGGGAAGTGCCGTAATACAAAGTAATGTGTAGGATTTATTAGTTTCCATTGTGGCCATTCATCAGTGTCTGAGCGCCATGCCAGTATAAGCTGTGAGGGATTTGTACTTCATTGTTTTCTGTCATCAGTAATACAAACATGAAGACAGAGAATTTGTTAAATTGGAGCGATACTGGCGCTGCTTCGTGTACGATCCTGAAACATCGTGTGGTATTAGATGATTACAAAGTGGGGTTTGGTATGGAAGGCAAAGTTTTGTAGAAGGTCTAAGAAAAAAACATGGCAAAATAAAGTCATAATCAAATTACCATCGAACACAGCAGTTTTATATAATATCAATATACGAATAGTTACATGTTGCGACCACTTGAGATCATCATCAGGCTAACTTTAGAACATATTAAAAAAGAATACACAAATCGCGTTTTATGTTCTAAAGCTAGCCTGATTATGATCTCGAGAGGTCGAAACACGTAGCTGTTTTGATATTATATGAAATTTGCTGTATTCGATGACCATTTGTTTATTTCTTATAATATGACAAACAACGGGTTGTGTAATTAAAAAAAACATGGCAGCAGTGCGAGAAGTTATTTTAGTCTTTCATTTGCTGACAGTAATCGCGGGAATGTGAGAGTCTGTACTGACGTAATATTTGTTTACAGCTCGGACGATTCGGGCTTCGTATCCAACAAAGGTAAGAGGTTTCTGTCATCTCAAAAAACGCCCGGACCAGCTCCAGTTCAGTTGCTTAAGTGGCCAGGGTGTAAAGCTGACCACTCACCTCAGTCTAATGCCGAGATTAAGAATGAGTGGAGCTAAACCTACATCTCCCCTATACAAATTTTACTTCTTTATATGACGATTACGTTCTCATGTAATATGGCGCAGAACCACATGATAATCGGGTCCCATTGGCGCAGTGCCACGTCCAAAAGGAACGGAATCCTTAGCTGCACCCGTGCGAAAACATCAGAACTCGCATAATGTGTGTATGTTAACAGTAACAAACGTGGAGAGCCTGTAGGTCCCGTCTGAGTAGTGAATATTGTCACCAGAAAAGAACCACCAAACTATATTACTGATAAACTGATTATGTCTGTGTACCTGCCAATTTCCCAACACGGGTCGAAGACTTTGAAGGAAACTCGGCACCACATGATTTTTCCTGAAATTTTCTTTGAGGTTATCGACCGCCTGTGACGGACGGACGAAATTTATGCACCCTTAGACATTATCTGCGATTTAAAAATTAGTTTTATACCAGCTGGAACAACCTCAACTGTCACTGTGACGACATGATATTTTTCTGCGCCTGCGCGTTGCACTTTGTGATGTCAATAATTAATGACACAATTTCTAGCTCGTTTCTTAGTGACGTTTTAAAAACAGACTCATTTCAAATATGTTATGTGAGCCCTTCCTAACTCTCAGTTTTATGATACTTCCTTTTCTTGGATATGTGTAAAAAATATTTTTAACAGATGTTTTGTATGCAGGTTACATCTCCATTTTTGTCAGCCTGTCTACGCGGAGGGTTCAGAACAATCTCGTAGAATTTAGGTTATCGATTCGTCACGGTCTACGCATTACAGATCATGGCTAACCGAAGAATCCGACAGAGTACACACGCGGAGATATAACTGTTTATAATGTTAGTAAGTTTCGCTAATATTAATAGTTCTCCCTGAAGATGGCCCTGCAGGGGCGACACATGTAGGAAAGTGGAAGTATTTGCTATGTTACAGATTTATCTCATAGTGTGCATTAAGTGGGTTTTTAATCACTTACAGTTATGTTCATGTTTATGTATAAGTCAACATTTTATTCTCGAATAACTTGCATCTATATTCGTAGTTGCAGTGAAGAACAAAATTTATCATCCACCTGGAATATTTTCATATCTTACTTTTCTACTCAGACATTCTTCATCGCGTATTTGAGGTTTTCATGTCGCTGAAACTTCGTATCGTGGTCTTATAGGTTGTGACAGCGTGCAGTCTGGTAGGTGAATATGAACATTTGGGAGGAAAAAACTCTCACTCCAGGTCTGTAAGACTGAAAGGTGCTATTACACAAATTACTATGAATTCTCAGTAATGTTCTTCATTTGACAGTTTGCCCGTGTGAAAGAACAAGTGAAATTATACAGGGTGATCAAAAAGTCTCCGTGCACCTGACGATTACAGTGCAAAAAACCATGCAAAAATACAGTACTTTAAACAATTTCAGTCACTTACCATGATAAAGTAGTTAGAATTAGGGTAACAGATGGCGTTAGTGTGCGTCTAGTGTCCCCCTGGCCAAGGCGGTCGGCTGCCAAGTAGTCAGATTGAGCCAAGTAGTGAGGCAATAAAGACGTGTGTTGTGATAATGGCGTTATCTGTTGAAGAGCGTACGTTCCTAGTTCCTACGTTCCGGTGTGGTGGAGAATATACACAAGTTGTTCAACAACAATCCCAGGCACATTTTCCGGAAACCAAGGTAATTCAGTGCGGCAGTTGATTCAGAAATTCAAAGAACCGGTTCCGTCTGTGATGCTACCAGATCTGGTAGGCCATCAACACTGACAGAGAAGAAAGTATTGGATATCTCAGACCGCATGCTCCAAAGTCCGAAGAAGTCCATCAAGAACTTATCCCAGCAGGTTGGTGTCTCATATGGCACGGTCTATACAGCTTAAAAAACGCATACGCCTACACCCTTACAAAATTACAGCTGTGCATGAATTAAAACCTGGCGACAGTGCTAAGCGGGTAGCATACTGCAAGTGGTTTTTAGACTTTCTTGACGGCGAAGGAGAGGACAGTTGGGACGTCACATTCTTCACAGACGAGGCATACTTCCATTTGTCGGGGTACATCAACAGTCAAAACTCACGTGTCTGGTGTGCACACAATCCCACTGCGTTCCACGATTCGCCGCTGCATGATGAGAAGATTGGTGTTTGGGTTGGAATGTAGCGTAGGCGCATAGTCGGACCCATTTTTTTCTCGGAGACTGTCAACTCCCAACGGTACTGTGACAATTTTGTGTATCCCTTCATTGCGCAAATGAAAGAAGATGAAATTGACAAGGCTTACTTTCAGCAGGATGGCGCTATGGCTCATACAGCGCATATGTCTATGGCACTGTTGGACGACGTGTTTGCCGACAGAATCATTTCTAAACCCATTTGGCCTCCAAAATCTGCGGATCTTTCTCCGCCCGATTTTTCTTTCTTTGGGGTGCGATGAAAAACTCAGTGTATTCGAACAATCCCCACACAACTGATGATTTTAAGATGGCCATCACAGAATACATTCGGAATGTGGACCGTGCTATACTGCACACGGTCTTCGAGAACACAGATCGGCGTGTCAATAAATGTCTGGAGACTGGCGGGGGACACTTTGAACATTACTTGAAACTTTCTGTATTGTAATCATCAGGTGCGCAGAGACTTTTTAATCACCCTGTACTTTTATGTAGCTCTATTTAATCTCTGCTTTAGAACAGAAGACGGAGAGCTGTAATATTCTGAAACGAATGGATAAAAAGAGTTTGAAAAAATAAGTTAAACACTCCGATGCCGATAACTGTGTTCTGACTTCAGTGTGTACCTGAAATCTGGTAGCAGATGGTACGCGTCAGACTTCAATGTGTACCTGAAATATCGGTAGCACATGGTACACATTAGACTTCAGTGTGTACCTGAAACATTGGTAGCAGATGGTACGCATCAGACATCAGTGTGTACCTGACATATTGGTAGCAGATGGTACATTTCAAATTTCACATAATAATCATTGACATCTAACCATTTGTCGTAGTGTGACACCAAGGTTTGTATTCTGGCGTAGAAGTAAACTGTGTCAAGTGCACGTACCTAGGAGGTGACCGCTTGATTCACATTGTCAAGTGTTTTTCCTAGCCAAGTGCTTCTTAGCGGTCCCAATAGATGAAAGTCACGTGGTGCGAGATCGGGTCTGTAGGAATGGCGGTCCATGATTTCACAACTGGATCGCCGTAGCCCATCACATGTCCAGCTGGCAGCATGCGGCCCAGTGATTTTCATCTCTTTGGAAACCTTTAACCCTTACCCCGCTAACGTGGAGAATACGGTGACCTCCTAATAATGCCAGCAGATGGCAGATGGGATTTCACTGGGCGTTTAAAGGGTTAAAGAGCTCATGGCTGGCAAGCGATAGGCAACAGAAACATTAAAATTCATAGCTTGTAAGCAAAGTGATCCCTGTACAGGCATAAAGGCATATGGGGAGTGCAAGTGTACCTTAATTCATGCTTAATCTCGGCACTAGATGAGTTAATGGTAAGCTTCACGCTCCAGCCTCTTTACCCACGAGGAAAGCGCCACAGTTGGCCACTAAATAGGATGCCGGACGTTCTTCAGAGCCTATCCGAACGCTTTGAAAGGGTGATGAAAGTCTTGTCACTTCTGTGAATCAAACCGAAAGTCGTTGAACGTCCAACCTGTAACCTCGTCATTAGTTTGCAAATACTGATAACAAATAAGAGTTAGATTTCAGTAATGTTAGTAACATTCTTGTTACTGTAAAGTAAATGATATTATTCCACATCTAAACATTATTTTCTCAAGGAAATCTTGATTGGACGTGAATGGGAAATTAATTCAGAGTAACACAGCCGAGGATGTGCAATTTGGGTGACTTACCTTGCTCTAGTTTTAATGGAGTGTCAGTGTTAGGGAGATTATGGCAGGAAAGCAAACAGCAAACACAGCGAGTTGCATAGCAATGAGAACGTTGTATACAGGTACAGCAAAATGTCGAGAGTACTTACGTAGTGCCTGACGCTCGCACCTTGTATTTTAGGAGTCCGGAACTCGAATTCCTGCTGTGTGACAGTCTTGGGGTTTCAGGACGGAATAGAGGCTTGATAGGGTCATACTTTTTTCTGATAACTATCAACTGCTCCTCCCTATCGGCTTGTTTAATTTAGCCTACTCAGACAGGCAGCGGAATAATGGTGGGAGGTGAAAAACGATAGTTGTGAGAGCGCCTCCACTTCCTTCTCCTTACTACCAATCAAATTCGTTTATCGTTGTGACAACACTGCTGAGGTTCGTCACCCAGTTTGACGGTGATGTGCATATCGAAAATTAAATGTCTCAGAATGTCTGTTGTGTAACATTATCGAGTTATTTTTAACAAGGAGCCATACAACGAGAACTTGTGCGAAATTTCTTTTTACCCTGATGATGGAGATGGAGTTCTTCTCCTAAACTTTGGATTTTATAATTCATCTGAAGCGGTTGTCTGCCCGAGAAAACTTTATCTTGTTCCTTTCACCCTGCATAGCGTATGAATTGCTTTCCATATCGAAATAAATCACATCCTTCGACGTAACGTGCCTGCTTGTCTTGAATTCCAAACAGCTGTGGGACGCAATAGGCCCACGTCGCGTTTGTGAAATACGACTACAGTAAGTGAAATCAGGGTAGTTCTGCCTCAGTTGGTTTTACTTGCTGCGTGGGTTCTCCATGATGAGGTGCGGTGAAGCACCGGACTGTGTGTGCGCGTTCATATCTTGCATCTTGCGCTGTGTGGTTGCACTTGAAACCTGTCAGAGGGCGCAGGAAACGTTCCTCGGGACAAAAGCGAACTGCAATATCTGCTTACGTCATCACCTATACTACGCCAGCAAGGATGTTCGTATTGAACATCAGCAAAGTCTTGTGTCGGCAGTAGTGTCTGTCGAAAACGGTATTGATACCGCGCTAACATTAGTGAGGTTTGCAAGTTTGTGGGTGTTGCATTTGCACCATTGATTGTGCTGGCATTTTTTTTTTTTTTTTTTTTTTTTTGGCTTTTCGGAACTCAAACATACAGAAGTGAAAGTCAGGAAATTGAAAAGAAGTGGGAGAGAAATATTAACAAAAAGAGGAGCGTGTACGAGAAAGAGAAAGAGGCAGAGAACGCTGGAGAAGACGAAAGTCTTGAATGAAATGAAGATCTTGGAGAAATAAGAACTAGTTATCCCATTGAAGTTGTTGTTGTGAATAATGATGATTTGGTGAAGACGATGCTGGAGAAATCGTTGAAGAGTAAGAGGAAAACAGCGATACTGAAGAAGATGAAAAACACAGACATGCTGATTAAAAGTAATTAAATCATAAATAAGAGGCAAATAAAGGAAGAAGAAGGTGGACGAGGAGGCGGAGTAGTAGTATGAGAGGGAGAATGTAAAAGATTGAGCGGAAAACGCGGTAAAGGTAAAAGCGAGAACAGGTGAATTTATTTCATTGAGTCTCTTTAGAGATAGGCTTACTGTATAAAACTGGCCATTCCAGAAAGACGTTCAACTTCCTCGTGATTTAGATCCGCAATATTCGGCCTTGCCTTGAAATGTCTGTATGATTTCCGCCGACTTGTATAGTTGTTTGTATCATCTTTTCGAAATGTTCTCTTTCAACGAAAGCCTCTTCCTTTTACGTTGCAGTGTAAAGTGACAATGTAATAATCTGTTGTTAGAATGTGATGGAATTCCTGTGGCTGATCATGGCTTCGCTTCTAACTGTGCTACACCTCTCAGTGAAGCATAGACATACAGATACGTATGCGCCTTAGTTAGTGCTGGGTCCTGCAGTCACAGGGAGGATTAGTTCTAAAAGGGTACTGAAGTAAGATTGTTGAGGTAGTGGATTTTGTGCTGAGGACCAAAACACTTTCAGGTTCAGACACGCGTTACGCTTGGGTTACAAAACAATGTCGATTGCTCCACGAAACCATTGCCATTATAGCAAGAGTCAGCTGCAGAGAGTTTCACCTGCAGTGATCCAAATGATTCTGCTGCAAATTTTATTACCGACAGTGATCCCAATGAGCCTGCTGCAGAGTGTATCACCTGCAGTAGTCCAATGAGCCTTCTGTATAGTCTATCACATGCAGTAATCTAAGTGCACCCGACTGTTGTGTGTATCACCTGCAGTAATCGAAAAGAGCCTGCTGCAATGTGTATCAACTGTTGTAATTCAAATGATACTGCTGCAGGGTGTATCACCTGCAGTAATACAAAAGCCTCCCGTTCTGTGCAGTAGTGGCAGTACAGGATGTATCCACAGAGAAAATTTCTTAGTTTTACTCAGCCTCTAGGCGTTTTAAGGCAGTATTTATAAATGCCAATCCATAACCATGTCCATCTTACTCAACACGAAATTTTATCGATATTTTATATAGCAACATTAAGTTACCAAGCATCAAGCCAAAACATTTCTTTCCAAAATTGTGTATATTGATACTGCAGTTTCCGGGAAATCTGAAGTTGGAATATTAGGTTCCTTCGAAACGCCAATACTTCACCAAAAGACGCGGAGTCACATCTTCATTCGAGGTCGTAGAGACCTCTAATATCAATGTGCGGCGCACAGCAGGTCTATGTTGCTGTGGTTATCTGACTCTTACAGTGAGCCAATTGGCCCGAGAGGTTTTTAACATTACAAATGATTTTGTGGGTCCACCGATACGCTTTTGAATAAAGTGAAGTGACGCAGTACGTCGTTATGAGACGCGACGTCATACTAAATGTAGAAAAACAGGACACGAACGTCGACCGGTTAATGTTCTATACGCTGATCGAACTCATAAAATCGAAGAAACATGGCTGCAAGTCATATAGCTGATCGTAAAATTCATCCTTCTTGTTTATTGCTGCTGTTGAACTGGACTAGTTTTCGTCCTGTTTATTTCATCATTCTTAAGACCTGCACTCTGTGAATGGTCTGTTATTCCGAAGAGAATGTAGCGTTTCATAAATTAATTAAGATTATTGTGTGGAACAGTCGATGGCGGACAGAGTCCAGAAAGCTGTTAATTCTAATTGTAATATATCATCGTCAGAACTCGTCACAATTGGCACTGTGGTCTTGAAGATATTGACGATGATAACAATGATTATCCGTTTCATGTTTTAAAGTGTTGACACAACAGTCATAAGGTCAATTAGAGGGAAAGCACTCCAACATACAGCAAATTGAGCAATATAACACATCAACGAAAACGCAGGAAAGATGAGAAGAACATACATCAAGAAAACATCAGTGTGGCTGATATTAACATAGTTAAATTACTAGCAAATCCAGGACAAAAACGAGAAGCAATAGTAATAAAATATTACAATAAATTTAATTAAAACCAAAGTTAAATAAGAGAAAAATACGACACTATTTTTATTCACTATGGTGCTTCTTTATTAACATCCTAAATCAACAACCAAGTAGCTAATAACAGAAACAAGACAACATAAAATGAATGTTGATGGTGGTAATACTAACAATAACAAATACATTGGCGATGATAAGGGTGATAGGTGGTAATAGTAACTTATAACAACAGTCATTCGCAGAGTCGTAGGTCAGCTGAGTATATAAAGGCAGGTTAAAGTATTTTGTATCATTGTGACAATAAAAAGCCAGGCGTTGTAGTGTTGATAGACAGACATATCAGGCAGCATGTAGTAAGGTTAAAGGGTATACTATCATTGTAACAACTGGAAACCAGGCGTTGTAATTAGATAAACAGGTATATCAGGCAATATGCAGTCAGGTTAATGGATTTTGTATCAATGTAACAATTTGAAACCAGACGTTGAAATTAGACAATTAGACATCAGCCAATATGCAGTCAGGTTCATGCATTTTGTGTCATTGTAACAATACGAAGACAGCCGTTGTAATTAGATAAACAGACATATCAGACAATATGTAGTCAGTTTTGATAGGAGCCATGCCGTTGTGTTGTATAACGATAAAGTAATTTGTTCAGTCAAGACGCAACATATATTAGTAATCAACGCTATAAACCTGGCGATATATTTCGGCTCACTGAATTAAAACAAAGTACATTCAGCAAGTGCGCACACTATAGGATCCCACACTGCTTACAGGTCATTTTGACATTGAATATCACGTTAAATTTTGTTAAAGTTCCAAGTTGTGTATCACACGCTAATATTGTTATTTTGACGATTGTTATTTCAAGTTTTTTCCCTTGCCGTTCTGTGGAAGGCTGAGATTTAGGTTGTGTATCACACGCCTTACAGCTCTTATCAGCACTGTTTTGAGAATTTTTGATACAGTTAAATACGTGAAGATATGTGTATATTCGTCTATCTCTGCGTCAATTTTAGGAGATGGGTGTATCTTTATAATCAAAGATGTCTCGTAGTCAATACCGTATCGGAAACTTTATAATGAATGTTTTACGAGTTGGGTGTATCTGTATACCATTACTATTACAGAGTTTTCGATACGGTATTGACTGCGAGACATCCTTCAATATACAGATAAACCCATCTCGTAAAACTGAAGCAGAAATAGAAAAATATACACATATCTTCACGTAATTAATTGTAACCAAAATACTCAAAACAGTATTGGTAAGAGCTGTAAGGCGTGTGATACACAACCTAAAACTCAGCCTTCCATAGGACGGCAAGAGAAAAACTTGAAGTAACAGTCGTCAAAATAACAATATTAGCGTGTGATACACAACTTGGAAATTAGCCCTGCACAAGTCGGCAAGAATATACGTGTTAAAAGTTCTCCAGAATTTAGAACACGACCAATAACTGACAATATTGGCTGCAACCGTATGCAAGAACCCCCATCTGATAAGAGCTTTAATGTTACTCGTAATATATATATATATATATATATATATATATATATATATATATAAGCTAGCATAATTTTAAATATTTTAGTAAAGATATATGGACATGAGTTTTTGTATACATTTCAAATAATACATCGGCCAACAAAATTTAAGGTGATTTTTAATGTCAAAATGACCTGTAAACAGTATGGTATCCCATAGTGTGCGCACTCGCTGAATGTACTTTATTTTAGGAATTGGCCTGAAGATGGTTCAGTGAACCGGAACACGTCGACAGATTTATAGTGTTGATTACTAATATATTTTGTGTTTTGACTGAACAAATTACTTTATCAACATGTAGTCAGGTTAATGGATTTTGTATCATTGTGAATACAAAACCAGGCGTTATAACACAGACGTATCAGGCAATATGTAATCAGTTTAATGGATATTGTATCTTTTCTTGTAGAGGACATCCCGTTGTGTTATGGAATTGAAAGACAATAATAAATTTATTTGTTTTAATTAAACACAACATTACTTTATTATTTAACTTATTGGCGACAAGTTTCGGTCATTAGGCCATCTATACATAAAATTTAAAACAAGTTACATGTAGTGCACATTATAGTATACAAAAACAAGTTTAAAATAATCAAATAAGTCAGAATTCTTAAGGAGAAATTTGTGGCTTACGTTAAGCTCCGTACACACATGTCACAGGAAAGAGCGAAATCACCACAACATTCTGTCGTGTATGATAAACCTTACTTGTCCGTCAGTCTGTCCTCCGATTCAATTATGGATGTCACTGGCCAAACATAAATATACAATGCTCTAGGCTAATGAAGGAATGAAACGTACAGGGTGTAAATTTTGGAAATCCAGAAGTTAAGAATACTCGGAGGTAGGCGTAACTCATTGACACATCCAACAGCCTATAGAAAGTTCTGAGGGCCGAACTGCTTGAACGAGCAATAAGAAATATGTAGATGTGATTTACAAGGTAAGAATGCAACCAAACATAGCTACCAGAAGATTTACACACAGTAATAAAAATTTCTAAATTTATGTAGACAGATGTGGAGGAAATATTTACGTGTCATAATACCACAGTGACTATAGATACACCTTAGTACAAAGACTGATGGAGACCGTGAAGATATTGACAAAGAGCCAGAAAACTATGTTCTCTTAACAAAACTGCAAGACTTTTCCCGCTCTTGATATATATGCATTCCAATTCATATTTGCACCACTTGCTTGCCCGCTAAAAGTCAGCAACCACAAATATCAACTGTTCCAGTTATACTGTACCGTTATGTGGGAAAGTCTCTGCCAGAAAGTAACGTAACTGAAATACAAGTAGTTTATCTCTTCAATTATAAAATTCCTTTAGAGAAGTCCTCACATCGTGGTCTTCCGGGTTTCAACACCGTGTGGTCTAGTAGAATAATATCAACCGGTCAGCAGACAAATCTACCAAACTATACGGTATCATGAAAAATAAGACAGCATGAGTCATCACTGCCTATGGGGCCTGACGTTTCGAAGGATCGTGCTGCCTTCATTCTTCGGTGGTGAGCAGCCCATAGACGAAATTACTAGGGATCCAAAGGAAAGAGTTGGATAAGGAAACAACAGATAGAAGACGTTGAACACGGCATTCTTGGAGCAGCTTGTTCTCACAGCAACCTGCGCCAGTAGAACTGGTAGACCAAGCCAGATTCTCATCCCCAGTCCGTTTTTTTTACGCTGATGCTGAGGCTAACTGCGAGGAAAATTTACAAGGCAGCTCTAAATGGGTTTATTGCTCTGCCTCCCTGTTCTGCACATATTATCAATTTTGTTCCATTTTAATCGCAATAAAGCACTTGATGACGCGCTTCTTATAGCTGTGAGAAAATCTCATTGTGACGCAGGCGGTGTCTGGAAGCAGGAGTTCTTCAATGCACAGTTTTTTGTACATAAAAATGAACACGAAGCGCCCGACACAATTTAAGTTGCTTAGACCGAGGCGCTGTCAGCTGATCACCGTATGCCTCAATTTGAAATACATGAACGCATACATACCGCATGTGTAGGCACAAGGTCAAACTCTTCAGCAGGCCGGCTACAACAGCGACGCTTCTGACATGTATTCGGGATGTTTCTATTTCAGACCTCGGTCGAGTCGTCGACTGCACGGCCTGAAAGGTAATTCGTGGATTTCCTCCGTCCCTCCTGGCAAATTTTCAGTAATATGTCATATCAGACAACGTCTGCTTCCTTTCACACCATTTCCAATTCATGATTCACCGTCACCCCAACATTCAACTCTACATACACGCAGTTTGTGCTGTTGAAAGCGTGGAGAATAAATCGTAAATAAATAAACAGTATGCAGAAAGTGGGAATAACGGAACGCGTTGACCACAACCATATGTGGAAATATTTCTCATATTTTTTGTATAGCGCGACATTCAACCCGTTGCCTTCCAGTGGTAATTATATGTACCACTAGGTTTAACACTCAAAAATGCTACTTTCTGCCCACACGGTGTATTTGTGTGTTTTGCATGGATCTCAACAAACAGCGAATATTTCTCTATACAGCATTAACTGGCCGGCTTTTATAACCGAGACGAAATGTGTTTACTCCGCGATATGACCTGGGTCTATAAATATAACTGATGTTAATTTTAGGCTATTAATATTTTAATGGATCGTGTACAACCTCCAAACAGAATATTATCGTCCCGCACCTTCCCACAGTGCCTGCCATATTTCGGTTTCAAATGGGCCCGTACGTCAAATGCATTTTATCATATGTTCTTGGGCATTCATCACACACGCGCGCGCGCACACACACACACACACACACACACACACACAAACACACACACACACACACACACACACCAGTAGCATTTAAACTGCAAGTGTCGCGCAGCACAGTCAGATTAAGTGTTCAGAAAGTTCGAGATTT
>Ga0268261_10001238_pt1 | contig 17276 bp, 13 predicted proteins | sample TergutNc150P1_FD_190353 | JGI IMG/M metagenome (GOLD analysis project Ga0268261, IMG submission 190353) | Nasutitermes corniger P1 segment gut microbial community from laboratory colony in Florida, USA - Nc150 P1 (SPAdes) (version 2) | ecosystem: Host-associated > Arthropoda: Insects >...
GGGGGGGGGGGGGGGACACATGAATTCAGAGTTTGTAAGTGAACAACTTACTACTAAATATACGCAATACACTGGCGTAAAATGTTTAATAAGTCACTTCATAAATATCATAAATAGCAACTTACCACACTTTCTCCATTCATAATTGGAGGGTCTGAAGATGAAGTTTTGCGTGCTCCAGGCGGAGAACCACCATTCTCAGTGTCACTCTCGTCCTCACAGACATCAGGACATTCACGGCCTGGATCACTACCGACTCCACTATCCAGGTAATCTCCTGCTGAAAGCATAATGCACCAATTGTATCATTCATCCTGCATCCAAGAAAACATGTAGCATCAGCCAGGTTAGTGACCCCTAGCAGTTTCTACACACCTCAGCCAGTATTCCTGAAACCAGGCGACTTGGTGAATGCTTAAGTATAAATGGTTGCACAAAAGATTGGACACACAGAGCAAAGGTGTCGGGGTTGCTGCAGTACCCGCCCAAGACATTTAAACCCTTTTAACATCAGTCCAAGGTTGATGTAGTCTAAAATACTGTAAATATTTCAATGGGTCCAGACACTATTCACAATATCTCTGCTATCACCAGTAACCATTAAAGACCAGGTTACCATTAAAGCTTTGATGTTTAATGTTTACTGACCATGGGTTGCAGCACTGCATGCATGTGGCGCAGCTGGCAGTGTGTTGCATCACAGCATTACTAATACCACAACCCCTGCAATAAACTATAAATGCCAGCAACAAAGTGCCTGACAATTAAATTCCACAATTCTTTGAATACTTATCACTGGCTGGCAATCCCAGAGTAGGAGGAGATTTAAATTTCCCCATTCACAGATAAACTGTTATCCAGAGGTGACATCTTACTGCTAAACCCACAAAATGAAGAATTTAAAATTCCACTGCCAGATGATAAATTGATACCCCCAAGTAAAAAAATGGTTGTCAACCCTATGGTGCCAGGAGATTTAAAATCCTACACCAAAATAACAAACTGCTCCCCCAACTACAAATGTGGTTGCCCACCCCATAGTAGTGGAGATTTAAAATCCTGCTTCCAAGTCACCGGGGAAGTACAAGGTGATACAGTTGGTGGAGGGACTATGCTGCAAGCCTGAAGGTCGCACGTTCAATTCCCAACGGGGGTCATTGGGATTTTTCATGGACTTAATCCTTCTGACCACACCATGACCCTGGGGTCGTTTCACCCTCTAACACAAATGAATACCAGGAATATCTCCTGGGATGGGTAAAGGCGACTGGTGCAATGGGATAACAACCGTACCATCTTAATGTGCCGATTGTCTCAAAATTCTGGGAGGCTCAACCTCCTGGAGCCCTAAGAGCCTGTCCAGGCCTGTAATGCGACAGTTTTAAATTAATTTCAAAATTTCAGACTATTACCAAAGGTTAAATTCTGGCTGTAACACCCACAGAACCAAATTTAATTTCCCTGTTCCAGGAAAACAGTCTTACCTCCAAATTTAAATATGGATGCCAACCCTGCAGTATCAGGTTTAAAATATCCAGTCTACAGAAAATTAGCCTTTATCTGACCAGGTTGGTATTTAAATTTTAGAACACGGTTTATGAAAAAGCATTTGTAAAAAAAAAAAAAAATAAATAAAAAATAAAACTATGAAATCAATGGCATTTTGTGGAAAATAAAACACAGATTATGCAGCGTGTCTTAAAACTACCGTAAACTACCCTGTTGCCTAAATATATAAAACTAATTTTGGGGTTGTTTACGTGTGTTATTAGCGCATACAGGTCTTTTAATGGTTTTAATTTTATACAACCTTCAGTAAACTCAACATGTAATGAAAATTACAGGAATGGACGTAAACAAATCAAATGATCCACGCACAGATATCAGACACTGCCTGCCAAGTATTACCAATAACCTAAGATACTGACAGAAGTACGCTGACCTTCGGTTTTTTTGGATAATGAAAAATAATGTATTAAATTTGAATTAATGTGGTATATTATTGCATTAATACAATGTTGAATGGAAGGAACACATTCCCTGGCAGTCATTTGTTGAATAAAATTTAATCCTGTAGTAATTACAAGTGAATAATTGGAAATCTAGTGACCCAAGACAATGTACACAAATGCACATAGTACAGAGTCTTAAGTTACGTAATATCAACTATATGGATCACAGAATGCTGAATTGGAAAGGACATGCACAGAAATTGTGGCCTACTGCCAGGTACTACCCTAACATCATCCTGGAACAATGAGAAAAAAACATAATAAATCAAAGTCACAAGAGGAAATCTCCAAGGCTGATCTAAACCTACAGCCTCTCAATACGCAACAAAGTGCAAGCGTTTGTCACACATCATACACATGCAAAACAACAGAAAAGCAAGACAAGTACGTAGTGTACACACATATACGCTGTTACTCGTCACAGGAATAATAATTATAATGAAATAAAAGGTACTAATTAAAACAATCACATGGCATAAGAAGAAGAAAAATAAAGAAAATTAAGTAACAGAGGGCAAAATAAGTTGATTTACATAAAACTGACAAATATGGCTCATACTCCTATGGGGCAAAAAGCACACAGTTCAAAGATGCCAACTAGCCATTTGAGGAGCAGGACAGGCAGTGGCCAAGATGGTGACATACATATGATCTGGCACATTTTTCACAGAAGACATCGATTTTGCAAATGTGATGCTGTGAAAACCCACAAGCCACTATGGTGTAATCAGTACAGTGACTAGGCTATGGGCTGGACCAAATGGGTTTCGAATCCCAGCATGGGAACAGGGTCCATCCACCATCATATTCAATGGATGCCAAAGACTCTTCCTGGGCGGTAAAGTGGCCAGGACAGGTGGCTGACCACTCACCTCCAACCAGTGACAAGGTTACAAATGAGTGCAGCTGCACCTCCACTCCCACCCACTGTATGCCTTTATGGCATGCATAGGTACTTCTTTTTCCTGAGAAAATCAGTTATATGAACATTCAAAATATAAATTTGTGTACATGTAGACCTTGTTTTATGCCCATTTGTTTTACACCTTTTTCTTTAATGCCCCTTACCATTTACACAACTTCTTAATTTACATCCTCTCCATTTTTTGGTTTAACACCCTTGAGCTGGTTGCGTTCTAATACGCTAACCCCTTATTTCTCACAATAATATCATTTCTTATTTATGCCTTCCTGATTTACACCCACTTTTTCGTGAACACAACTAGGGTGTGAAACAAGGCCTTGGTGTACTGTAAAACAAGAATGTTTTCACAAAGCAGCCAGAACAGTGAAGACAGACTCACCAATACAGTCTTTGGGCATTTTATCCACACACTTCTTGTGAGCATTGCAGTGGCAGTCTTTGCACTGCATGCCCTGTTTGATGATTCCCTTCAAAAGCTTCCGGCAGAACTGGCACACAGTCGGGCGCATGTAGCTATGCAGAACAAACGTGTGTGGGATTCTAATACGTCCAGCTGCTTCCTTGTCTGCTGTACGTCCACCCAATGATGGGGAACGGCTTTGTTTTGGCACAACGTTACTGGAAAGAAGCTGCAAGCAGAGAACAGCAAACTGATACAGTAAGCCCTCATCAAACATGCAGGTTAGAGGATGTAATCAGTGTGTGTGCTGGACAAAACGGCACTGCATGAACTTCTTATAGGAAGAATAGGGTTACGTGAAAACAAATGCTCCTTGAATCCCCCCACCCCTGTCACTCAAAATATATACATGTTTGGACATAAAACATTCACACAGTGCTTGGGTAGCTGATGCTGCCAGCTTTTGCAGCAGCTGAGCAAGTGACTGGCCACGTTAATCCACATGTATTTAAATTATTCAGCACTCAAGAATTCTGTCCTCATATATTTGTATTCAGTCACAAATTGTGAGCTGTGCTGAGCATAACAGCTTCACAAAACGGGTTATTGTACTTGAAATGAGACAAGGTTTGTGAGGAAGGTGTGTTACCACGTGACACACATGCTGTACATTTTCCATTGTCTTATTTTTATGTAAAGCAACACCATGTTTTGAAACCTACCTCTACTTCCATCATCAGTTAAAAATATGAAACGTATTCTGCTGCCTCCACTCAACGGAATAATCTCAATTCAACAGAACCAACAGAATAGATTTTACACTTTTACCTGAAGACAGAAGCAATGCACTTAAACATAAAGGGGATGATGTAAAATACAAAACAATTGTGCCAGTTTGGGCAGTGGGAATGTAAATCAAAGAAACAGCTCTGCGAACACAAATTCAAATTGCTCCCGTCAACAAAACTTGCAGTCCACATTGTCACAATACAGTTCACACAAATAACCTTTACCTGCCTGGGTTGGTATGTAAATTTTTGTGCATTGTTAATAAAAAATGAGCATCACTTTAACAGAAAAGTTAAAATTATGAAACCAATGACATGTATAAAATAAAACAGAGATTATGCAGTAAATTTCTTTGTTGCACAAACACATAAAATGAATTACTAGGAGTGTTTTTTTGAACATGCATTCACAGGTCCTTTAAAGGTTAAATACAGTTGTAAATATCTGTGACATTGTTACATACTTTGACCAGGGAAAAAACATGTTTCATTCTTGAATTTCCTTTCTGTACCTTACACATAACTTTTGTAAACAAAAACCATTTATCAAACATTTTAATACATGTGCAGCAATTTTTTAGCTTCGCAACAGCCAACTCAACCTCAAAGGCACTTGGCTCAGGAACTAGTCGTTATGCTGTGTGTATTCCTGTCTGTCTACCATCATTAATCCCATGTATATTCAACAGCTGAGAGAAACGGTTCCCCCACCTAGCCAAAATACTGTGGGAGTCTGCAACCAAATCACCTTTCTCATCCTTTACTATATTAGTTCTAGGCTGCTAACCCTTCTTAAAATCACTGATGCCCCTATACAAGTCCCTAATATTTTTTATCTTACTGTTAGTTTTAAGTTCATCGATTTTAGCTCTCAGATATTACTTCTTTTTGTTCCTGAAATGTCTGCTAGCTTCACGTCTTACCTTGTTTAGATTATCTACATTGCTTTTGCTTTGATCCTGTACCCACTGCATTTTAGCATGCTTCCTTTGATCTAAAAAACCTAAACATTCTTCATCAAACCATGATTTATGCTGCTTCTATTCATGCAGACCTAGACTCTCTTTAGTTGAGGTTTGATATTCTCTTTAATGTTCTCCCAAGCCCCATGCCCTCACCATCACTTACATTATCCAAAGATGCAAACCTGTTTGTAATCTCAATCTGATACTGTTTCCTAACCTCCAGCTCATTTAGCTTCCTGAGATTACATTTTCCCCCATCAGACTTCTGTGCAGCTTGTTTATTTACTGCCAATCTTTCCCTAACTTTTGCAACCACCAGATGGTGATCAGTATCACAGTCAGCTCCCCTGAAACTTTGTACATCCAGTATAGTCGAATGGCATGTCCTGTCTATCAATATGTGATCAATCTGGTTGTGAGTCTTCCCAACAAGAATTTTAAGAATTATAAACAACCTCACATACTTTATGATGTTTTAAAGGTTTTAATCTATTGATTCTTTGTAACAATCACCTGTATAAATGTTTCCATTTTATTAACCCTTACCCCGCTAACGTGGAGAATAGGGTGACCTCCTAATAATGCCAGCAGATGGTAGATGGGATTTAACTTGTGGTTTAAAGGGTTAATTTGTAAGTTTATCATACATAATAAGAGACTCCCTGAGATGATGTATAAACATAAAAACATGTAGGAGTGCTTTTAGATTTGATGTAAATTTGCTGGACAAATATAATAAAATTCTACAAAATGCATAGTACAAACATCAAGATTTACTGTATATTCTATGCTAGTTTTCATATCCTACTGCCCTTGAAGGTCATTCATAACTGAATGATTCACCATGACATGAAAGAGTGCAATTGCTCTGGCAGTCTCCAGACTCATACCACAGATGCCCAGACTACATCTCAGGCCATTTCTTGTTAGGTTTGTGGTTAGGACAAAATGGCATTGAGACAACTCTGTCTTCAAATACTTTTTCTCTGGCAGTATCACTCCATCTCATGTTCCCTGCTCATTTATTCCTCTATCACCTACACTATGTAATCTCAGCAACTGAATAAAACATGAAAGCACTTGAGGGAGTGAAGGTACTGTTTAAGACCACCTTCACCTTGGCACTAGACAAAGGTGAACATTCAGCTTTGCACCCCAGCTACTTCACCCTTGGGACAGTCCCTAGTGCCCACTGAAGAGGAGGCTTGGTGAGCCCCAGAGCCTGGCTGAATGCTCTGTAGAAAATAAAATTCCTTGGCACTGCCAAAGATTGAACAATTGTTCAGTTGCCCAGCCTGTAGCGTAGTCACAACACCAAGTGAGCTACACTTGTGCACACAGTTCATTTAATTTACTGTTACACAGTTAATCACCACAAAGACATCACACATGTAATTTTATAGTACACACCACGACAAAAAATCTATTTCATAGCACTGACAACAGATCTTGAAAAAATGTACATAATTGGAACTGACCTTCATGTATGGAGTTTCTGCGCAGGAAATATTAAATTTAACCTAAATTTATTCAGTGTTTTGGAAATATAAAATACAGATAGTCTGACCTCCCTTTTGTGTTCACTTAACTTCGCAGTTAAAAAATTTTTGAAAATATGGTAGCCACATATCACCCCCAATGAATGCACAAGGTTCCTTTATTTTTGATGCCTTATATTTTGTCCCCAACACCCACATACAGGCTATAAGATAATGAGAGAAAAAAGTCAAATTAAGGGGAAAGATCACTCTAGCATATTAATTACAATGATTTGGACATCTGTGGAAGCACACTGTCACTGCTTCTGTACAAATGACCAAGTATGACTGCCAGAACCCCAAGTCACCTATGTAATGCACAATGGGGAAAAGTTTGCAAGTCAAAATTGTTCAGTTGCCACTGGAGACAGGGAAACATGATTTAAACCCTAAGTGAATTCACGTGTGCAATGAACACAATAACTCAACCACTCTTTACGAATCTCACTCGGTCACATCCATATAAGAAGAATAGTAAAGTGCAGACTACAAATTATAAGGAAAGTCATATGACTACAGACAGCAGACACACTAACTTACTTGTGTACTTTCATCAGAGGCCGAAAGAAGAGAGACTGTTGACCCTGTGTCTGACGGGCTGCGTGGAACAACGAGAGTTGACGGGCGACGCCCCCTTCCAGTTACAGACGTGCAATTGTTTGGGATTTTGATAACACAACGCTTATGGAAGTTGAGGCTGCAGCCTACAATGATAAACAAGGTAAGTAGAAACAGATTGAAAATGCTTTCAAACATTGAATGTTTAAGTTCATATAAAATGATATTATCATATATATATATATATATATATATATATAAACATTTGTTAGTTTATGGCCACTGAATTTTCAGGTGGAAAGAATAAGAGTAAAGCACTTCTACAACAACAGTGACAGCCGACTGGATAACAAGGGAAACAAATACCCTGCAATTGCTAGTTAATGTATACACTGGACCTGTCCACCAGCTCTTCTAGGTTCTTCAATGGCCAGAAAGTAACAAATAAACTGTACTTTATCACAATACACAAATCTTTCCTTTCAATAACTCATGAGAACTGATAGTTTCAAAAAAAAACTTCTCACAGCAGCTTCTAATAAAACATTAAAAAAACTAAACTTTACAAACATAATGAGGCCATTTTCATCAGAATGAAATAAACAGCATGCTAAAAATTGGTGTCTTTAATCATAATACTGGTATCAATGGCCACAGACGCTTCTGGCTATAATCTTCAGAATTCAGCTACTATTCAACCAGACTTTACAATTTCATATTGTATTAAACACTGTAAACTTGTGGGATCCCATACAGTGAAACCATATTGTGAACACACATGTACTGCATTTTACCTTATTTTAAAATATCGTGTTGATGGCCTGATAACGGTTGTAAATGACCAAAACATGTAGCCATTTCTAATTAAAACATAGTTGTGCTCAATGGTATAGTAAAAAGTTTATTTTTAAACAGTCCATAAACACAGTGGGATGTACTCCATTAAATTAATTCACCATTCAATGATATCCTGTCTCAAAAAATGAATGTCATTACAAAGAGTAAATCAATACAGGGTGTTGTAATCCAGATGACCATAATATGAAGATCTGCACAGCACTGTTAATTATACTGCACAATGCAGGGCAATGAGTGTAACAAACTGTGGCATACTATATGAAGTTTTGGCAGTCAATGGGCCAGCAAAGGTAGAACCAGTGTTTTACATTATTACTTTCCAATACATTTTTCAACAAAACATTAATGCGTATTTCCTGTTTCCCTCGCCCATTGCATGCAAGTCCAGCACATTCCAATCCCCTTGCCTTATGAAATTCAGTACCAACAGTGTTTTCTCACCTTCACATTTGAGTCCTTGCCTCACCAAACCAAACAGCATCTCTCCACAGAAGTCACAGAATGTTGGAGCTTTGTAGGAGTGAACAGCCAGGGCATGAGGACGGAATGGGGCCTCTTCTGTTGGAACTTGAGCAGACAGAACGATCTCAACAAGCGTCTCATCCATGATCTCAGCTGCTGAGTTGATATGTTGCAGAATGTTAACAGATCCATAATCATGGCGAAACAGCAATAAACGTTCATTTAGCCTTGTCAGACCATGGTCAGGAAACTGTAAAATACATAAAGTTGCTATGTAGTGATACCTCTATACAGCAAATGCAATACACAAAATAACGTTCAGTAAACATGCCACAACAGTACCTACAAGACAGCCAATATACGTATTATGTAACACAGAGGCATGATCGCGTAACAATTGCTGACGTGGAAAAGGAATAAGTATTAGATATTCTGAATGTGTGTCTGTAGCCTTAGCTATCCAGCATGCAAAGCACATGCTCTTTATTATATTGTCATCTGTGACCTGTCTGGCTCTACCACATCTTCTCACATTATCTCATAAATGGCACAATTTCTGGAAGAAAATTCTTGAACATAAAATAAGTGTTTTGATTTTCTCTACAATTTTGTCTGAAACATTTCTCATTCTACGAAATGAGCGAAATATTGTCACAAATGTACACAGGTCTTAATGTAAAGTAACCATTATTCTTGATGGATTTTCATGAAAATTAAATATCCTCAACAGATTATTGAAAAATACTCAAATGTCAAAATCATGAAAATCTGGCTGCTGGGAGCCATGTTGTTCCATGCAGCTGGACAGATGGACACACAGACAGACACAACGAGGCTCACAGTCACTTTTCACAATTTTTTGAACATGCCTAAAAATTAAGCCATGATAACTTTCATTCACATTCTACACAATTAATTAGTCTTCCTGCTATCTGACACTGTGCAGTCTTACCTTTTGACGATGTCATTAATAAAATCAAAAATAAATAAATAAATATAACATTTAATAATTAGGAATCTCTTCAAATTCTAGAGAAGTCATCATCCCAAAATTACGTAGTATGCCCCTCACTCATATACCAGTCTCAGCCCCGAAGTGTCTCATATTTAAATGTTTCAACTGCAGCAACTTAATACAGAGTTAATGAGATGAAAAATTATCACAAACTGAAGGAGGCAGCCGTCATGTGTTTCAAGTTACTTCCCCAGTATCAGCCTTGCAAAACTGAGATAAACCACAATAAACCACAATCATGATACACATACAAGACGGTAACACGGTGTCTTCCAAACACAAGCCTGAAGCATCAGCACTGGGCCCATCATCTCTATTTCAGATCTGGAGAAATTAAATTTTTACAGCAAAGCTTTTATGAAAAACAAAAGTACAGAGGTAGTACAAATACAGCTAACTCTCACTTTTCAAAGGAGTTATATTCTTGAAGACTCCTACAAACGGTAAACCTGTGAAGTGCAAATTTAAGTCCGTAACATGATTAGCAGGATTTGGGAAGCCAAAGACATATGAAACATAATAATTAATGTGTGTATTTAACAAATGATAAATATGAAAAACATCAGTATCTACTGAGATGACACCAGCATTCCTGCCTGAACGTCATCAGGGTGATGCAGCTGTACAGAATGAACGGCACAGGGGGAGATCTGTAGGCCTTTAGGCTACAGCAGATATCATGCTATGTTTATCTTCTAGTGGGATGCAGTGAATTATGACACTGACATACTTTTTCATTAAACAAAAAATAAACTATGAAACTGTAGAGCCAAGACACACAGCTCTCCCACTGGTTTTCATGTGGGATACAACACTGCTTTCCAGTGTTTTAAAGCTTATTATTTTAGCAGAAGTTACGAACACCCTTCTTCTCCACTTGTTGCTGGACTGTCCAGAGATCAAATTCCAGTACAGGCAAGATTTTCTGCAACCATCCAGACCAGCCCTGGGGCTCACCCAGCCTCCTATACAATGGGTACCAGGTCATTCCCGTGGGTAAAGCGGCGGATGCACTGTGTTAACCGACTACCCCCATCTAGTGCCGAGATTAAAGATAAAGGACAGCTATACCTCTACTCCTCCTCTGTACCTTCACGGCAGGTAACACAGTAAACTTCCCACTATTTACACATTTTATTTTATTGGTGGAACGGGGAATGAGCCATAGACACTTCATACATTATTTTCAATTCTACGCACCAAAGTAAACTATACGGTTCAGTTTTAAAATATGCCTTGGAACCTTGGTTCCAACTGTCTGTGTAACACTGAGTTCTGCAATCACTAAAGAACTTCACACACACATATATATATATATATATATATAATATTTGGAAGGGGACAGAGAACAATAATTGTCCATCACACCAAAAATGATATCCGCATTTACCATCAAAATATCGAGGCATAAAAGTTTACAAATGGCACCATCTGTTCCCACGCAGTAAAAAGCTAGCATTTTCCTGCAATGAACTAACTTTTAGTGGCTATACTCACCTACCTGTCAAGGTAGTTGCACACAAGAATGCTGTGTGTATCTGACCTCAGTAAACTGGCTGTACCCACCTTCCTGTCAAAGTAGTTGCATGCAACAACTATGTGTATCTTGGGTCTCAGTATGCTGGCTGTACCGATTTTCCGGTCAAAGTAGTTGCATGCAACAATTTTGTGTATCTTGGGTCTCAGTATGCTGGCTGTACCCACCTTCCTGTTAATGAAGTCACATGCAAGATCTTTAAGTGTCTTCAGCCCCAGCGTGCTGGCCGTTGCTGTTACCGTGTCCCGTACCAGCCCAAACTGGAAGATGAACGTCACCTCAGGACCCTCCATCTTCTTCCCCACTGCTGATTCACTCCTGCAAATAGATTTTTCTTATCTGAAGAAAACTCTTTCACCTTGCGTTACAAATACATAACCACAGCAGAGTTACTTTTTCTATCAACACTAAGATGCCAATAATACTAATATCAAAGTGGAATGACTTTGTATTTTGTTGAGGTTTGATTCTTGCCCTCAAGTCTGGCTACCCTAAAGATTCTTTACAATTTTCTACAGTCACTTGAAGGAAAATGTTGAGATAGCTCCTTAAAAAATATCACAACCACTTCCTTCAACTCCTTTTCGGGTGCACCATTCTGTTCAATGTTATGTAAGATACGTAGTTAGAGTGACTTAATAAACCAAGACACAACAGCAGCATATGCTTATCATATAGACAACTGGATTAACCTTTTAAAGCCTACTGGTTATGTGATGCACCAACAGTTTAACATTCAACAACTGTACGCTCTGTCCACACTGTATTTATGTGTTTTGTATTTATCTGAGAACGAACAGCGACTTGTGCCACTTACAGCATAAACTGATTGGTTTTTATAACCGAGATGAAAAGTGTTTATAGCGCGGTACGGACTGGGTCTTTAAATAAAGCAGTCTGCCATCCATCTTTAAAAGGTTAATATGTATCACCCATGGTGTGTGAAACTGCAATCATTTCTTGGTGCATTTAATAACTCTGCATTGGTTGCAAAGATTACACATCAGCCAATGTGAAAAGAAATAATAATTCATGAATAACTGGAAATGAGCTGGTGTCAGGTAGGGTTCAGTATCTGCATAAACATAATGCTGAAAACCCTGAGAGACCATAGTCACAGTAACTAATATCTAACTAGGCATATTGTGAATTAAGTGCAAACCTCTCTATTTGACATGGGTGTGACTAACAGCTAGATGAAAAGTCTGCCACTACTGTAGAGAAGGGAACACAGACATGGCACATGAAAAGTCTGGCACATCTGCACTACTGCAAAGACTATGACATGAATGTGTATTGCACATGAAGTCTGACACATCTGCACTACTGTCAAGACTATAGGATGGATGTGTGTGACATGTTCAAAGTGTGTTTCATATGCAGAACTGATGGGAAGATGGAGAGATTCATCCCACAATAAGTCTGCCACAAGTCTGCATTAGTGCAGGGAAGAGGGCAAAGGAAGAGTCTGTCAGGTCTCCACTATTCCGGAGAAGAGTGGACAGATATGGAAAATGAGAAGTCTGCCATATCTGCACTACAGCAAAGGGACTTGATGGATATACAGAGCACATAAAAAGTCACCTGCCAGGTCTGTGCTACTGCTGGGATGAGGGAAAACAAATGCTTGATTGTAAAGCAACATTCCAGATTATTAAAAGCAGAATAACCATCAAGCAAACATAATTCAATAACAAAATCTGGTATTCACACACATACACCCTAAGGAACAAAACACTGTTTAGAAAGAGTGATTTAAAGACAGAAATAAACAAATAACTCCATACTGCAGGGTCCATACTCCCAAACACAACTACAGTAGTGACTGCTTCATTGGCCTGTGATGACAACATATTAAAGACAGGGTTACAATTTAAGTAATTTACAATCATATTCATGTTTCTGGCAATGACATTAACCCTTTATATGCCGAGTTAAATCCCATCTGCCACTTGCTGGCATTACTAGGAGCTCACCCTATTCTCCACATTAGCAGGATAGGGGTTAATACTGTATTTTGTTACTTTTATAAACAGTCTTAAATTTCTGACACTATAAATTACATGCTATAAAAAATCTGGCCATGTCCAGCCTCATGTGATAATAAAATCTACAGAAATATTAAAATAAATAGGACTTTATTTCACATCCTAATTCAAGCAACACTGCAAAGCAGCTGACCAGTACTGCCTCTGCTGTTTAAACACTTTCATTATTAGGGAAGAGATACTGAAGTCCCCAAAAGTAACAATATTCCAATGTATGTCAAATTTACGGATGCTGAATGAATCCGCTACTTGCCACAAATAGTTTCTTGCAAAACATACCACAATCCCCATCACCACGGCTGTACATCATGCCACAACACTACCCAAACCATCATTCCACTGGAAAGATAGGCAAAGTTTACAAGATAACCCAAACATGTGTTCAAGTACTGTAAGGCAATGTAAAACAAATCCCCTTTCAACATGCAAACTAAAAGGGCCTTATTTCATCACCAACTATTTTCTGTCACCTCAAACTGCTGCTCATCATGCATGTATGTGGATGGCTCAGTAGGCTAAGTCAATGTGACAAACAAGCCAACAGGAAATAGCATATGAATATGACAGTTGTCAAAATAATGACCATATATTAATACATTTACTGTACAATGGGGATACTTCCAACTTAACTTACATTACACAGAAAAATTCATGACACACTCTGGCATTTTCTTCAATTTAGGGTAAAGGTAGAGGTAAGCAATCCCTGCACAGGCCCTGACAGTTCCAGGAGGTTCAGGCTCCCAGATTTCAAGGCAATCAGCACATGAATGTGGTAAGGTTGTCAGCCCTATGCACTGGCCGCCTTTACCACCCACGAAATACTCCTGGCATTCATTTCTGTTACAAGTTGAATCGACCCCAGAACCATAGTGCAGCCAGAAGGATTATGTCAATGAAAAATTCCATTGCCACTAACCGGAATTAAACCTGCAACCTTCCGGCTTGTAGTGCAGTGCCTCAACCAAATGCACCACCACACTGCCCCCTAAAATTAGGGTTATACAGTTTAATTACAAGAAAAGTGTTGTAGGAATATGACTGGTCATAATGAAAAGTGCACCCAGACATCCTGCTCCAGCCAGTGGTCCAAATTGACTCTGCATGCTCAAAACCTCAGGAATCACATATTAATGAACATCAGCTCATAGTTTTAAATTCTGATAACCTAACACAATATTAACTTTATTAATTTTACAAACTGAACCCAAATAAACTGGCATCTGAGGCCAAGAATTTTATGAGACTGGACCTCTTCAGCATAGTTGAAAATTTCCAATTGCTAGCAAGTGCAGCACCTGAAGTTTGTGAATAACTAATACCAATGCTACCCTAAGTTCTTAGGAAATGTGGGTCCCCTGCCCTGGCCAAGATAATTACAGGGTGCATTACACGCCTTCAGAAAATATTATTACATTCACCTTTATCCTACCAGGACGGGTATTTAAACTTTAGCGCATGGTTTATGAAAAAAAAGTATTAATTGAATCAAAAAAAAAGATATAATTATGAACCAGACAGCAATTTTTAGAAAAATAAAACAGAGATGATTCAGCATGTCTTAAAAATGCAGTATATTGCCTTGTTGCCTAAATATATAAAATGAATTTCTGAGGGAGTTTTCCAACATGAGTTCATGTACGCAAACGTAGGTCTTTAAAACGTTTCAAGCGCTGAATGTGAAAAAGAATAAAAAGAGGTTAGGATGCAACAGATTTGACTAGTGAGCTATTCACTTTCCTGGGAACTGTCTTCATCCTCTGTTCCTCTTAGTGTAAATTCTATTTTCAAAAATCACTGTCTTCACAAGTATTTCAATATGCCGAACAATCTGCATTCTCTGTCCCATTTAAATACTACGTACGGCTCTTGAGTTCATTACGCCTCCACTGGGGATAAGTCACGTAAATCATAATACATCATGAATTTCACTGCATGTATATTATTAAACAATGCCTTGCTGTCACAAACATATTCACAGCAACACTCCAGTGATAACAATCAAACTAATCAGTCTGATTTATTTTTTATAAAAAAAACTGTTAAACCTTCACTCTGAATATCCAATCATGACTTAAGGAAAAACACATTTCTGTCATAGTTGGGTAGCTTAGTTTTATATTGGAAAGGGTTGATATGGTGCTCTAAATTTGCATACGTGCAAAAGCAACTTGCTTCACCTCTCATTCTCTGTTACCAAACTACCAGCTACCATTCCATTATCTTACGCACACCTTTGGCCAGAGTGTGTTAAGCCCAAAGCTAGGCCATGACTTCAGATACTGGTAGCAGCAGTATATATGTGTTTTACGATACTGACCAGCAGTTATCATCAGATGTACAGAAGCAGTACCATGCAGAATTTTTACAGTTCAACCATTTGGCTCTTGATCAGACATAACAATTCTACCGTGCAGTGTCCTTTATATAGATAAAAGACACCAACCAGTCATTTCATGCCCACCATTACCACCATGTCAATACCACTCAACCTGTCTCATACACAACCATCAGCAAACTGACACAAGCACCCCCTGAAAGAAAAGCATGTAAGAGCGGAAGCAACCAACTTTCGTATGCCAACTAATCTCACTAAGCTCCACACACTACTGAGGTAACAACGATCATTATGAAACAAGTGAAAAGGCAGTGCTTTTGACTCATCCTGAAGAGACAGCCCACTACCCATTCCAATCCTTCCCAGGAATGATTCAAGAGAACATAAAGACCTTATTATGACAGATGTCTTCACAACTGGAGTCCTGGAATTCACAAGTTATCACATAATCGCTGTGCATGACGTCTGGTGTACACCTATTTGCACGTAAGCCTACATCAAGAAGAAACATATTTAATATCCTAACAAAACATTTAATACAGAATAATAAAACTGTGGTAACTGCAAGAGAGGCAACACATAAAATTTTGCAGTCTAAGAATGCACGTGTAATTTCAGACTCATTATTTGTAAGTATTAAGAAGCCAAGAAAGCATTAAAACATGGCATGAAACTTTATTTATCCAACAGTACACACAGTAAAGTCTGCAATATTTTGCAGATTAATTATCTGTGACATAATTAAATGTCCACAATAGCACATAATGTACTAAAACATCTTCTATAAAGGGCACTTAGTACTGATATGGTCAAAGAGCAACAGGATACGGTGAATTTGTCATGGCAGAAGTTAATTACTACCTAACTCACAAACATCAGTATACAGAATTTACTGAATCAAAGAAGTTATTTCTATAATGGACATGACAAAGAGCCTAAGGTCAAAAAACAGCTGATGTCATGCTGCACTCTATTCCCTTTTTCTTAAGTATTTGAAGAATAATTATGTCTACATGTGGAGTTAACCTTGAGAAAAGAACACTGAATGAAAATTTTTATGTAGCTGGTAAGTGATAAGCCTTGATTATTAATAAAAAGAGTTGTGTCACCCTTCCTATGCACAGACATATGACACAGGCAATGACAGACTCCTTCCACTGCCAATATAACTGTTCCTCTTGGGTGGGGGGGAGGGCACAACAGCCCAAATCAGGCCTACGCTGCCTCATTGTTGGGATTTCTAGATTACAAACAGTAAGACACACACACCCAGTAGGATTCCTCTGAAAGAGTGATCAGCTTGTGGCAGAGCCCACTACCTACACAACACACAACAAACAAGGAGATGAACATTGATGTCCTCAGCAGATTCAAAACCACGATCCCAGCAATCAAGTGGCCGCAGACCTACGCCTTAGACCATGTGGCCACCAGAAACAGCACATTATTCCTCATACCATATGACATAAATGAGTTCACAGATATTACAACGTAAAGCTTTTACCTCCAGCCTGGATCAGTTCTGCTGGAATTAGATCAATACAATCATAGCAATCTGAAACTTATAAGCATTAGGCTCGGGTGGTAGTGGCTCAGCTGTATGTCTTTCAGTCTGCCATCTATGACCCAGAATAAAATCAACAGCTGAAGAAGCAGATCAGCCCTCTCATCCTTTACGAAGTTACCTCTGGGATGACAACCCTTCTTAACCCTTTGGCATACTATTTTTTATAACACATGGCGCAAAGAGGGTTTTAAAAGCGTTTCATCAGCTTTAAAACGGTAAAAGACATGTCATGCCATCTACTGACAGAAGGCTAGAATTAAAAGCG
>Ga0268261_10001239_pt1 | contig 17268 bp, 10 predicted proteins | sample TergutNc150P1_FD_190353 | JGI IMG/M metagenome (GOLD analysis project Ga0268261, IMG submission 190353) | Nasutitermes corniger P1 segment gut microbial community from laboratory colony in Florida, USA - Nc150 P1 (SPAdes) (version 2) | ecosystem: Host-associated > Arthropoda: Insects >...
AATGTACCGAGCTGAATTGACAGTATTCCCAGCTTCCAAAAATTCTGTCATGTAAACTCTTTGTGAGTCCCAAAAAACAGTCAAAAGAATCTTGCCGGCAGACGGCACTGTTTTGAATTTTTTCGGGTGAGGAGATGAAGTGTGCCTGTATTGCATGCTCAGTCATTTTTCTTCAGGGTCAAAATGATGAATTCATGACTCATCCCCAGTAACAATATTCAAAAGAAATTGATCTCCCTCTTCGCGATAGCGCTTCAAAAGTTCTTCACAAATTTCAACACGTTTTTATTTCTTTTCCGGCGTCAACATGCGTGGCACCCATCGACAACAGACTTTTGTGTAGCCAAATAAACCAATGATATAGCCCACTCTTTCTTTAGACATTCCTAGCCTACCTGCTGTCTGCTTCTGGGTGATACGATGGTCATGCTTGATCAGTTCATCAACCTGTTTTTGTTGCTTGTCATCTGTCACGGAAACCGGCCTTCCACTGCGAGGTTGGTCAACAATATTGGCACGATCTTGTTCACATTCACGAAATTTAATGGCCCAGCGATTTACTGTAGTTCTGTTAACAGTGTTTTCACCATACATAGCCTGTAAACAGCGATGAATTTCAGCTGGTGTTACGTTTTCAGCACTTAAAAATTCAGTCACCGCACGTTGCTTCAATCTCGTTGACATACCACCATAACACGACTCCATATTAACACGCACTGTTTTAGAACCGGTGTAGAGAAAGGAATGAAACTTTGCACTGCTGTGCAGGAGGGTTGTGGCTACAAGGACACACTGCGCGCGCATCGCTACTTTGCTCCGTTGGCAAATTATTTCACTATGTGCATTACTTATCAGCCGCCCCTCGTAGTATGGATGATGTTAAGGTGTAGCTTAACATTGTCACTCCCAGAAAACCTGCTGGTTGCAGAACTGCCAGCCCAGATATGTTTTACAACACTCACAATGAAAAAAACACTCTGGAAACAAAACAATTTCTCATGTGCAAAGAAAGAGATTTCTTGAGGGTGGCACAAACCAGTGAAAGGCTGTACATGTACAATGGGCAGTGATGTGCCAGAGGCTGTATTACAGTGGTTCAGGCAGCAGCCCAAAGGTGGGATATGGTAACATATGCAACAGTGGGACTACAATGTAAATGCCTATGGTAATTTTTTCTAACATTGCAGTATCTTCACCTATGAGCATCTTGTAATGAGTTTCAGTTGTATATGCCTCATATATGGAAACGTTTCACTGATGATACAGCACAGTCTGAAAACCCAGAAGACCATCATTTGAGGAACACCTGCTGTGAAAACCTGACAACTAATATCACAGAGTTACTTCAAAGGCTCTGCCATGGCTCATGCAGTTAGCTGCTGGCTTCTTGCTGGGAGGCCAAGATTTCTTTCCAGGCCAGTTCATATGGGATTTATGATTGATAAAGTGGCAATGGGGCAGGTTTTCCTTTTAGTACCTAAGTTGTAGCCTTCCAGCTATCATTCCATAAATTCTCCATACCCACATTCATTCACCTAACATCAGTGCTATATAATTTTAGCAGTTTACAGTGTAGTTAAATAAAACTTACTTGTCTCTCACTCTTCAGTTATTGTCACGTGAATGTACATCACTTTCATCCCATTGTTCCGTGTTCACCTTACATAATTCTAATATAATCCCATGTGATACCAAATAATGTAGGCAACTGATGTGACATCATACAAAAACCAATCACTGTAAGGAAATGTTTACAGTTCTGAAGGTAATGGATCATGGCTGGGCTGGGTGGGGAAGCACAAGCTACTCACCTTCATCCTAGGCTACATGGTGCTTCTCACATCTGTGGGGCTGGCGAACAATCAGGTGGTGCAACGTTACTACTATCTCATGCTGAAGCGGGTTGGCTTCTGAAATGTTTATTATTACCAAATAAGTATTTTTGTAAGACATGTCAGCTGATTAAATTGAAATATAGTGCATGTGATGTACTGTGACGTTCCTTCATATCGTGTGTGCAGTGTGGGTATTAGAATGTATATATATATCCAAAGACAAAAATGAACAAGATAGTCTTTGTCAATGTCCCTTTATCCCTTCAGGGCACAGGTATCTGCCCCATATGCATGTTGCAGTCTCTTCTTTACATCATTCATTTGCCTAATTTGTTAATATGTAACAGAAAAGAAGGCAGTGTTGCTTGTAGCAGTATAGATGACGCAGTTTGACACTTCCTGGCTCTACGACCGCATGTGCAATTCCAGCACTTTTCATTCTGTCCTTCACTGTGCACAACTAAAACTTCTTTATCATCATCTTCATCCAGCCACTTTTCTCCTCAGTATACCTACACTGCATCTTCATCCAAAAAACTTATTGTCACCATATTATCATCCTCTATGTCCCAACAAATCTGATATTCTGAGTGTAATCTGTGCAATAATACAGGTGGCTCTTGTTTTATGCCATTTTACACCACCACCTTTTTCAATTTAATGGTCTTTGACTGGCTACAGACTTGGACAATGCCAAGAGAGTATGAAACTTGTGGCACAGAACAAAACTGGGAGGCTCTGTGCTCACTGCAAACTACATCATTGGTTGTGTGCACTCGCTGTTTGGTTCAGGCCATGTGGTTTATTTGTGTTTATTTTTTATTTTCTTTTGTTCTTCCTACAAATGCCACAGCACACCCAATCGAGGAGAAGAAAAAACAGACATGACAATAAAACTTTACATTTTCTGAACCATGCATTGTGATACATATATTCGAGAAAGACGAGATGCACCTTTATCTCATTAATTTATCCCAATTAAATTTTCCTCTACATCTTCTGAACAAACAAGTTCATCATCAGGTTATTTCTGTACATGCAGCATACAGTATTTCTCATGCATGTGTGGGGTGTCCAGCCGCTAACACGATACATTTGACTGTGTTAACGGCTGGACACCCCATATATGCATGAGAAATACTTTTTGCTGCTTGTACAGCAATAACCTCCTGATGATGAACTTGTTTGTTCAAAATATGTAAAGGAAAATTTAATTGGGACAAATGAACCCTTTGATGACAGAATTAAATCCCTCTGAGCAGCCCTGCCTGCTGGGATTTTTTAATGGGGATTTTTAAATTTTAATGCTTACTCTTAAAAAAAAAAGGCATATCTCGTAGACTTTTCCTTCAAATTTAATGAAATAAAATTTTGCTCTCTGCTTATGAATTGGTTAATTTGGAAAAAAATGTTCACCTATTTTTGTAATAAATTTAGGCCTGTGAATCGCATGCATTATATAAAATGTGGTGTAAATAGTTCATTACTCACATAATTCTGGTTGCTGCAGAAGGTCTGTGGCACCTTGGATCACTGTTTTATCCTGACACACAGTATTCACAACAAGGGTGATTTACAAATTTACTTTTGTGTGATATTCCTCGAAACAAGGCACCACACACAGGCCCACATCACATCTGGTGCACTTACAGACTATGCCCTTTCTTTGGCTGCGAGAAGAACACAGACAGCAGCGGAGCTGTGTTGATGATTTCGCTGGCCAGTGCTTGTTATGGCGACTCTCAAGTCGCAAAACATTTTTTTGCTCCCAAACTTGGTCTTCCAACCAGTCTGGGGGTGGGGTGATCTTGGCTCTTTCCAGCTTCCTCAGTCAAATTCCTCACCAGAAGGAGCCTGAAATCTTGGTGGGTATATTTAGCCCCACATGAAGATAACAGTCTCCAACTGTTGAGTACTGTTAGATCCAGAAGGTGGAAAAATAGTTTTGTGGTCCACTTGAAGGTATGTCGACTCATCGAATAGCTGTTAGCCATAAATTCAGAATTGTTGATGTAACCCATGTGCCGGTTGTACCGTTCCACGATGTGAGGTTTCACGGGATGGTTGCTGTTGTCACAAAAATTTCCTTCTGCAGGTGGTGGGTCCATGTTAGTCAGCATGTAAACTTCTCACCTGTCCTTCCAAATTAATGCGGTCAAACCTCCCCTAGTCCTCACCCTTACATCACCCCTTTTCAATTTTAGTTGTCTTTGTCCAAAGTCATGGGGCATGTCGTCAGTGGCGGAATGTGAGTCTTTACCCAAGTACACTCTCATGGCATACGTATACCCCGATTCATCACAGAGTTTGTAAATTTTGATGCCAAAACATTTTTTTTTTCTTTGGAATGTACTGCTTGAAGATAACCCTACCCTTGAATTTTACAATTACCTCGTCCACTGCCATATGCTCCAAGGGGTTATAGAATTTAGCATAAGCCTCGTTCAGCTTGTCAGAGACAGTCGTTGGTTTCCATAGTCGGTCATGTTCTTCGCCTTCGTCAGCTCTCTGTGAATTGTCTGCAAAATGCAGAAAATGCAATACGTTTAAAAATCTGTCTCGTGTCATGGTCTCGCCATGAAAGGGATTGTGTAGATGTCTGAATTTCAACCAGTAGTCATGTAGTTTGTCTTTCAATTCATGTTCCATCTGCAGAGCTAAGACAACGAAAGTCATCATGTCTGGCAACGTAATGTCAGGCAGTTGGCGGCTAGGTCCAGCTTGTCTGTCTAAGTGTTGCTGGTGGTACATGTTGGTCTGTTCAACCAGCAGATAAAAAATTTCTGTGAAAAACAACAACAACAACAGCTGTCTTTGTTGATGTGTGGAGCCTCAGGCAAAAGGATGAATATATGTGTTCCTTCCTTGAGGCAGTCACCAGGTTGGTAATCCACCACTTGTTGCAGCCTGTGTTTTGCTTTCTGCTGAGGCTTGCTGTTGTTGTTGTTGTTGTTGTTGTTGTTGTTGTTGTTGTTGATCCTCTTCTTCTTCTTCCCCCTCAAATAATCTTCAAAATCGCTAGCCTCAGAACCTGATTCAGAGTCTGTGTCAGCAACCAGAATTTCACTGATGGCTTCCTTGTCAAGTTTTATTTTTTTCCCGGTCATTGCAATAGACACCTACAATGGTCTGCCTTATTTACACTCCTCTGTGTGACTGGGCACAGTTTAGGAATCTAATGCGGCTTCGATATGAACGTATTCTGAAGGGGTAGCAGAACAGATCTAAAGCTACGATGTGACAGCTGTGTGAATTCCAGCTATTTGGGGGTGCCAAGAAGTTTTTAGAAGATTGATGGCTGTGTGTTGCATGTTACTACCCCACAACCCCTACAGATTACCCCAGCACTACAAGAGGCATGTCTGTGGGCCTTCTTGTAGGGTGTAGACCAATATTTTTGGGTATCTCTGATTTTTGAGTATTACTTTTGTCTGAATTATATGGGTACAGTATGCCACTGACAACCTTTCTAGTCAAGAAAGAGTTTTTGCTTCATAGGCCAGTGTTGATATTTCAACCCACAGTGAACTCCAGAGCAAGCGATAATCATAGCAAGCAGTGTCAGAACCATATTAGTCAGCTGGGAAAAATGCGCAGTTATGAAGTGTCTATGTATATATCGGTGTTTGTGGAGGGGTTACATTCTGTCTCCTGAATGAAAGCCTGACCTTCAAGGGTCCTGCAGCATAGCTAGCCACAGCAGTTAACTGAATAGGAGTGAACAAAATTCCTCCAAACTTCAACGCGCTGTTTGCAACGTCTTTATAAGTCGTTTGGCTATTTAAAGGGCTCACTGCACGACGTCTTTATAAGTTGTTTGGCTTAAAGGATTAATGAGATAAAGGTGCATCTTGTTGGTTTTTCTCATGTAGACATGACAATAAATAAATGCAGAAATAATCTTAAACATAGTAGTATGTATGATCTGTGAGTAATAAAGGGATGATGTAGTGAAGCTGCAAGAGCACATTATCTGTGACAGAACGTGTGACATGATGATATGGAATATCTACCATCTGTGATAAGTCACTGTGAACTAGGCTGGAACAACAAGACAGGCAATGTATGTATAACATAACACTGAGACGCGTTTGTGCAACCATTGTTGCAGTGGAAAAGCAGTAAGTACTACATATTCTGAGTGTGTGTTTTTAGCTGTGTGTATTCAGCATGCAATGCACATGCACAATATTGTCATCTGTGGCCTGTCCAGCTGTACAGTATATTTTCACATTATCTCAAAAATGGAATGATTTAAAAAAAAAAAGTTATTGAACATAAAAAGTGTGTTTTGATTGCTGCTATGACTTTTGTCTGAGACATTTCCAATTCTAAGAGGAACTGAGTGAGATGTTATCAAAAATGCATGTTGGTCTTCATGTAAAGTACCTCTTGTCATTGTCAGATTTTAATGAAAACAGAATTTTCTTAACGGATTTCTGAAAATACTCATATATCAAATGTCATGAAAGTCTGTCCATTGGGATCTGAGTTTTTCCATGCAGATGGATGATGGACAGACGGACATACATGACTAAGCTAATAGTCACTTTCGCAAGTTTGTGATTGAGCCTAAAAATGAGGTGACAGTGGATAACAGAACCTGTAACCTAACCATAGCAAGAATCTTTAAGAATGGTAATAACGTGGCTTATTAGTAAAGGCCGTGGGAGCGAATTTAGCCATCTATGACAATGATGTGGAACACATACTGTCTGTGACAAGCGTATGCAAGTTGTTGACAATTCCTTTTCAATGTGCATATGCTAAAAATGAATATTGTTTATTTCTATATTAATAACAATATCAGTAACACAGTAATAATATAAAAAAATGTGTGTTCTTATACTGTGTGGGAACATGCTGTAATAGGTGTGATTGTCTCTAAAGTGTACCTATTCCACTATTTCTTATGGGAATATTTTTTTATTTATGTGTATTTGATTTATACCCACTTTCTCTGGAACACAACTAGTGCATAAACAAGGGCTGCCTGTATGCACTTAAATAATTCCAACAGTTCACTGTTGGTTCTACATATTGTCTTTCTTCAAAATATTTTCATTTACAGTACAGCTGTCATTGTTGAGATCACAGACACATTTCATGACTATTCTGGAAAAGTAACCTATCTGACAGATGTGGATGTGACAAATGTGGCTTCTCTTATCCCAGACACACAACACTAATCAACCCCCTCCAGTCATACTTCCACATAATTATGTCCTGTTTGGCTTGTAGTGTGGAAAGGTATAGGATGGTGATGGGAAACTTTACATGTTAATTTGCCCAGGGCAGTTTGGATGCTAGGTCTTGGTGATTATTTGGGCCAAAAGCATTCCAAGCACTGAACACTGGTCAGTGACTTAAGAAAATGTGGCACATCTCTTGTAGGCTCACACCACTACTCCGTAAATGTTGCTGTGTTTTGTTGTTTAATTTCATGCATTGATATGCACTGGTCAGCTGAGGTTCAATGCCTAATTTAGAACAACTGAACTAATTGTTGCATTTCACAGTCAATCACTGTCAGTATGTTACACTCACTGGCATTGACTTTGTTTACTAATCCACTAATTCAAACCTGAATGCCAATATCAAGTATGTCCTATCCTAAAACAATGTACTTGACTTCCTTGATTCTAGGGACAGAGTGTCCTTCTCACACTCCAAAAACACTAACCTAAAAATGTGTCTTGAGGATCCATACAGTGGCCATGTTATCCCCAACTGTTACGTTTAATTAGACTCTCATTTCATACTAATACAGAAAAACCTACTAAAAATTTCCCTAAGTGTAGGGAAATGTGAATCTGTGTAGGGAAGTTGAGTGTGTTAAGATTTTGTTTTTTAATTAGTGCTGGAACATGAGATGGTTGCCCAGTCAGGTGTTTTGTGTCTTATACAGTGCAGGGTGTCAGTAAATGTGGTAAATTTTTTGTGTTGAACAAAGAGTGTTCATTCATTTGCATTACTTTTGCAAAGTATGTGTTATGGAAAGAAAAGTTGCCATAATGTGTATAATAAATATCCTAAGTAAACAGTGCTATCAGTATTCTGAATAGTGGTTAAAAACCAAATTACAGGTTCAGTGCTGGACAGAAATAAAATAGAAAACTTGTATTGCTGTTTCAAAAACAAGTTCCATCCATTTACATTAAATTAATGCCACTACCATTATTTAGGAATTAAGCGCAAATTAGAAAATGTAACAAAATCAATGTTAATGGGAAGAAGTGATGGCCAATTTTAAAAGGGAAACTGCCCATATTACAAGACAAGGGATGTGCTAGGTGTGTAAAAAAGAAGCTGTAAGGCCCTTCTTATCTGATTAAGCTCCTGTGCTGAGGGAAAATATTAATGTGTGTGTTTAGAAGCATTTTCAGAAGCTGGCAGTCTGTATCCAGTAATGCTTCTGTAACAGTTGGTGTGCTCAGGAGAAAGATTTGTGTGTAGGTCTATAAAACTTGTGCATTTGATAGAGTATGAACAATAAGGAGGAATTGCCTCAGCAGTGGAAGGAGTCTGCCAGTGTACCTATTTACAGGAAGGGTGATAACAACAGAAAGTATTAATTGTTAAGACATATCATTGTTATCAACCACACACAAAACTTTATCAAACATTGTTCCATTACAGTTAACTCCATATGTAGATGACATTATTGGAGATCATCTTTTCAACATAACAGATCCAGCTGCTGATCACATATTCTCCATTCATCAAACTCTTTTATAAAAATCTGGAATACAGTGGGAAATTGCATCAGCTATTTATAATGTCCAGAAAGCATATGATTCGGTTTAGGTGGGAGGTTTTGTGTAATATTCTCTTTTTGAATTTTGAATCCTTTGGAAACTAGTTAGGTTAAAAAGTGTTTAAGTGAAACCTACAGTAAAGTCCAGATAGGCAAACATTTGTACGACTGACTTCCCATTAAGAATAGTCTGAAACAAGAGTTACTTTATCACCACTGCTTTTCAGCTTTGCTTTAGAATATACCAGTAGGAAAGGTCAAACATGTCAAGAGAAGTTGAAATTGAATGTGACATATCAGCTGATGTTAATGTACTGGGTGAAAAGATACATGCTACAGTATAAAGGAAAACATGGAAGTGTTACTACTAGTGCCTAGTTTGTCTAGAAGTAGATGCTGAGGAATAGAAGTACTGTATAAGTTCCCGTCTCATAGATCAAATGGAGGGCAAAATCACAACATAAAGATAAGTAATAAGTTCTTTTAAAGTGTGGCAAAGTTAAAGTATTTTGGAACAACACTAAAACAAGTCAAAACTGTATTCATGAAGAAATTACGTGCTGATTGAACTTGGGGAATGCCTGCTACAATTTGGTCCAGAATCTTGTGTCTTCCCAATTGCTTTCCAAAAATATGAAGAATAAAATATCCAGAACTGTAATTTACCTGTTCTTTTGTACAGATGTGAAACATGGTCTCTCACATTGAGGAAGGAACCTAGGCTTAGGGTGTTTGAGAGTAGTGTGCTGAGTGAGATATTTGCGCTTAAGAGAGGTGAGGTAACAGGAAACTGGGGGATACTGCAAAATGAGGAGTTTTGTGATCAATATTCCTCTCCAAATATTCCTTGGGTGATCAAATCAAGAAGAATGTGATGGGCGGGGCATGTAGCATGTATGGGAGAAAAAGACCACTTTGAAGACCTGCACATAGATGGGGAGATAGTATTACAATGGGTCTTCAAGGAATAAGATGGGAGGGCTTGGACTGGATTGTTTTGGCTCATCACAGGTACCAGCAGCAGACTGTTGTGAGTATGGTAGCAAACCTGCAGGTTTCACACAATGTGGGGAATTTCTTGACGAAATGAGGGACTGTTAGTTTTTGCTGAATGACTGTGCTGCTGGAGTTAGTTGATAAAGCATGGTTCAATAAATAGGGTGACAAATTGGTTTTAAGAAAGTGCATTAATGTATTGATTGCATTTCTTTTTCCTGCTAGTATCTTCTGGATCTTGGCCTCCCTGTCCTGCTTTCACTCTCCACTCTGTGTAATTACCTGAACCACTAAAGTGGCATACGATGTCTGTAGTCAAAAGTACAGTTCATATGGCAATCTTCTGGTGTGTCATGCTCTGTAGTTTTATTGGTGAATACTAACATGCTAGGAGCATGCTGCCTGCATCTTTCATGACAAAGTGGCATGGTATCATAACCAGAAGACCAGTAGCTGAATACACAATACTGTGAAAACCTCAGATCTTACAAAAGATATTTTTTCACGCACATGGAAGCTGAAACATTGGGAGAAGCACCAGATTATTCAATGAACACCTCATTCTGACATCGAAAAATATATATTTATCATATAATACAGATAATTTTTAAAACTGTACAGATGGTTCTTGATTCTTTTTTCCTGCATATAGACAAGAGGGCAGTTAGTGCAGTAAGTACTCACTGATTCATTAAGCAAACACAGTACCTTTGGAATGTCTTAATTTTGGTACATCATACCTACAGTTTCATTTTTGGAGCCCATATGTTTATGTGGAGTACATTCTCATCTGTCGCATCTGTCAAAATGAAGTCAACTGCGCAGGTTATACACAGCTCTACTCAACTTTTCTTACTTGTATACCGGAAGCAGGCTAATTGCATCCCAGTACTTGGCTGGTGACACTATGTCATGCATAATATTCTAATAGTGCAGTGGCAGCTATAGTAAAATATCCAGTTAACAAAGAGTTTGTGTACTCCTCAGCATAACATTCAGATTGGTGAATTTGGATTTCCTAGCATTTTCAGCATTGGTTTTTAATCGCAGTAACAGAATTTCATCCCATACACACACACACATGGTCTTTGGTTCAAACAATACGTAATTGTTACTGTAATGTTTATAACAGTGTGTTTCTAAAGTATGGGCCAACAATCTAAACTACCTTCATCTTTTAAAAGCCAAAAGATTCTTTCTGTTTGTACTGAATCAGTCACATATTCAGCAGTTAGTGCAATTTATGAACAGCAGTGCAGAAGCTTGGATTATTTCTTGTAGAACCAAGACAATGAAATACATGATACTGTGTGCTTCATTTTATAAAAACTTAGAATGAGTGACATTTGTATTGAATTTATACAGCCCTAGTCATTCAGAGGTAAAGTGAATAGTATGTTTAGAATAAATGCATCTTTTTAGTGTGTGTGTGTGGGGGGGGGAGCACTCATTTCAAACTCACTGTTACATAGCTTTGTCCTCTTACAGTTTTTGCAAACATATGTAGAAGTATCTCAAATAACAAATTAAAAGTATAAAATTTCATAGCTCCTTGTTAAATGGAGTTTCTTCTGACAATTCATGCTGTTGCTGCAACTTAACACAGTCAGCTTGGATCTGACTCTGGAGAGCCTGCCGTTTGCAGTGAGAGGAGACATTTTGCTTTGTTTCAAGCAGCTTTACAATGCAAGCTGCCCTGTTCAGTTGGAATATCCAACCAGGTTACAAGACAGTAATGCACATAACTTCAAATAGATTACAGAAGAGGAGAGCACACCCATTAACACTTATAAGTGATGCATATCCATGAACCAGTAAAACATAGGACCAGTCCCCTGTCTCACACTACAGTACAGATGAGTTTACAAATGTAATTATTACAGGTACCTCAACATATATGTCCAACAAAAGAAACACCTTTGTATGGTATTAAAGTGGAACATCATAAGCAATCACATACACTGAAGATTATGTTTAAAAATTATAGTTGAGGACATTCAAGTTATCACCCATATCCATCTTGCAAGGATCTGTGTTCTTTGCCATCATTGTCTCTGTTTCTACAGAGATCAGTGAAAGATTGCAATACTGTCCTCTTCCTCACATTAAGAGAGAATTCTTTTGATAAGATGAAACTGGGTGTTTCTAGAAAATACATATGTCTAATGCTAACTATAATTTTTGGACTGGACTGGGATAAATAAGCTACAGGCTAATGGTTTTCCTTATACCATTTTTTGTGGCATGTATATTTAGTTGTGTCTGGTGGTTTGAGATCTATGGCTAATTACTCAAGCAGATGTAGCCATTGATATTCCCATGCGCAAAATTGCCTTTTCTACAACTCAGGGTCTGTTACAGTTACAGGTCTTTGCAGAGTGCATAGGAAGCACTAGCTATCCACATACTCATTCACTGTCAGTACTAAGTAAATTCTGCAGTTCACAGAGCCTTTTTAATACACTGTGTACTAATAATGATATAAGATTAAAGATCCATTGACGGTGTTTGCTATGCAGACCAAAATAAGTGCAGGATACCAGTTTGTTGTCCTTCCACATTGTAATTCTGTGTGTTTTATTTCAGCAGTGCTTATAAAACCTACAATAATTAATAATTTTAGGTGTTCTTTGTGATTGCACTGCAATGTTATGGGAATACCTGACTCTACAGTACAACTTCCTAACTGCTAATCAAGTGGAGGCAAATGGCTGCCCCAAGTTCAAGTTACACATTCCACATTTGGGCAGTGAGAAACTGCAAGTACAGTATATAAGCACCAAACATGTTTCTAGTTATTTTTAACAATACACTAAGCTTTACACAACAAAATAAATTATGACACAGCCAAATTAACAACAACAATGATAACAACAACAACAACAACAACAGCAACAACAGTACAAAGCAGCTGGAGGGCTTACAAGACCTTCTGTAAGATGCATACCTTATTGACTCTTCCTCTGCAGTCACCCTAATGTAAGCCTTCCATATGATAAGTAAGTAAGCGACAGGAACTGTGGCATTACAAAACAATGTGACAGGAATTATTCACAAAAGTAAACAAAAAATCTTCCAGTTCTCTCTGTAATCAACTAAACAATCATAAAATCTGATAGTTCCGTGCTAATGACTCCCATCATAAGTATAATGATTTCATTTTCAGCCTGCCCATGTGATTAGAAGGGAAGTTGAATGTCCCCATGCCCAAGCGAAGGCAAACAATGCTATAAAGTGGTGTGCAGTTAACTCCAAAACTGCAGTTGCTTTACCTCCTACTCAACCCAGTACCCATTAGAAAGAAAGCTATGTATCACAGCCAGTCTGGATACAAGAAGTCACAAGGAAAAAAGAATCAGATCTCTGGTCACCTCACCGACTGAGCTAACAATTTTCAGTGGGTGTAATTTTATCATACATTTGAGAGGTTATGTGAAACAGACCATTATGTTCATTTTGCAGATGTGAATGTACACACACACACAATAAGCATGAACCAGTTTTTACAGAAAATTCCTCTGATCATGAGAATATATAGTGGAAATTGACGTACCATAAAAGTCAAGAATTGTAACATAAAAAATTAATGACATTTACTGTTTTGTGTTCACATAATTTTGTTCTGTGTTGCCTTGCCTGGAATTATAAGAAAGGAACAATCCTGATGGATATGGAAAGGAATGTAGACTGTAGACAAAATATATACAGGGCACTCTGATGAACTTCTTGGAAAAATATGGGGGAAGTGAATGGAGACAAACTGCATACTTCTTGATAGTAGCATGTGGGTCTGTGAATACATACAAGGGGAATGTTGTTATACAATACAGTTTTTTTTGTCCGTTATAACGTAAGTACCTGTACTAAATTGAAACCTGTCAGTAATGGTACAATGGGAACATATCCTGGCAGTATTTAAGTACAATATGTGTGCCCCAGTACAAATTAATGGATCAGATATCACATCTTTTTTTTATCTGTTTTTTATTCTGTTGCTGAATTAAGTTGAAGCAATTTAATTTTGTGCATTAAACGAAACATGCAACTGAATTAACCAACATAAGATTACCAAAGTTCCAAACATAGTAACTCAAATCCTGCAGTATGGTCCACAGGAGAGAACAAGTACTAAAACATTAAAACTGAAAATGCTCATTATTTCAGAGCAGGAATGTCATCAGTGATGGTGGTTGAGCTGCATATATTGAGTGACAACTCCATCACAAACAATATTTGAACTGTTAAAACTAGACCAACAAGTTCACACACTCACATGATTGAAGGCCTTGGAGAGACACATGACATGGGATGAGGAACACTCTCCACAAAGCAGTGGAACTGTGAGGTGTGCACTTGCTGGTTAGTCATCTATACACCTGTGAGTAATGTTTTGCAGTATGCAGATATATTTTTTCATCAGTTGTACATAATGTATAAGGCAAGATAAAACAGGCAACATGTTTCAGCTGATTAAGCCATCATCAGGCCTTAATCGAGAACATTAAAAAAGATACTAAATACTGCAATAGGCAACTATTGCAGCATGTAGTATATTTTTTAATGTTCTCAATGAAGGCCTGATGATGGCTTAATCAGCTGAATCATGTTGCCTGCTTTATCTTGTCTTACATGTTGCATATGACTGATTGACAAAATATATCTGCAGGTGAGAACACCACAGGGATGTGTCATCTTAAAATATTTTTCAGTGTGCATGTACAGTCATGATGATGGCTGTGGAATGCATTAATCTTATTGGTAAGTACAGGAAAGAAGTAGGTTGTTGTTTATTTGAAAACAACTACGACACCGCTTCCTACCTCAATTAACAGAGCGGCTGTAAGTTATGGACACCATCATGTATATGGGCACAAATCTGAAGTACAAAGGAAGTCAACATTATAGTTTCTTTCAACTTGGCAGAAAATGTTTGGATAAGTGTTAATGAACTTGCCATCTCCAAGATGTTGCCAAGTGTGCACCATTTCAGAGAAGTCACATTACAGTAGAGCTCCTTTATTTGTGACATAAGTGTAAGCTCCTTACCCAGTCAGTAAGGCTGTTTCTGCTAAATTTGCCGTGATTTTTTCTGGCCAGTGCACAGAGACTGGATTTCTGTTTCATATAATTCATCACAGATGTACAATATTTCATTTTTTATACATCTGCTTATAGTCTATGGCACAGGGATTTTTGTTATGCACTTTTAAAGAATGTTCTTTCAATTCTCATACAATGCATGGGTTTAAAAAAGTGGGTTAAGATGAATGTAAAATTGTCCCTGTGCTTAAGTGCTAAGCCACACAGCAGGTAAGAGGAGTGGAGTCAAAACTCCGTATGTAATTTATCATGGGCTTACATGAGAAACTGATGGGCCTGGTAAAGTTGACATTGAGTTGGGTGACTTGATAAACTGACATCTCACAGCATACTGGCCTCCTCATTTGGAATGTTGTTCAGCTCAGATGCCCAGTAGTAAAATGGAGGTCCGTCTGTGAAGCAGTATTTCTTCTGGAGGGGTGAGTCTTGGTCTACCCAGTACATCAGGTAGAAGTTACACATTTCATCATCATTGGTAGGCCTGCAGAAGCAGGAAGAGTCAGATACAGTATCTGGTAATAACACTCAAAGTGTGTTAATGTTATTTTAATTTTAATATTTATATTTAATGATGGTGCACAAGGTCAGTGCTTCAACCACTAACATTTACATTAGAATATCATCCTTCAAATATCAAGTGGAAGTGGAAGCAAAAGCCACTTGGTGATGGCCATTTGCTTTTGGTTGTGTACGTTTTATGTCTGTTTGAAATGTTAATGAAAGCAGAGGATGTTCTCACCCAATGTAGGTGGTGCGATTCCGGGTGCTCTGCATGGTGCAGCGTGATGCCTGCAACACAATAGCCATGTCACAGTGACAGAAATAGATTTCAGTCTAGTATATTGGATGTACACCTTCATTTAAATACTTAATCAGTCACAAACTGAACTCTCACAAAACAAGACAGTCCTCTTCAAAACTTAAAATTCACAAAAAATACTTTTCTTGCCCAGTACAACAATGCTGTTCAGGTACAGAAGTGTGATACAGTGCCTTTGAATAGTCACAATACATACAGCCTGCTGTTGCAAATCTTGAGGTTCTTGTGGCAGTGTGTTTGAGAACTCTGGGATATGACATCATGTTACTGGGTACTATTCCCAATGTTTTGAAAGCAAATGGTGCCTTTAGAACTCTGGGAATTTGTAACCCAGTGATGTGGCATCATATCCCAGAAAAATGAAGTAGTCAGCCTGGCACTGCAACTGAGAGCACCATGTGCTTTTTGTAATCATGGCAGATTGGTCCTAATGAATACTGTGCTCTTGTCACACTTGTTACAAGTTCACATTTTTCAGGTGCTAAATTATGGTAAATACAATAATTTATCTTTCTTTGTCCTTATGTTGCACACTTTCTATCTAGTGTGTGTTTCTGCTCTCAGAGGGTTGGCCACATTGTGATTGTGGTGTGAGCCACAAAACATGGCTAAACCTTGAAAGCTGAAATTGGAGAGTATTTACCTAACTGCCTTTTTATTTATTCATATATTTATTTACTGTTTTCTTATCAATAGTAACCTTGTAATGTAGACCATAATGTCTCGTAATTACTTCAGAAACAATCAAGTTACATGACAATGTGCTGTAGGTGTTCTTACAAGTTTATCCCCAAGCACAATGGGCGCCTGGTTCTCAACAGGGTAGAACATCTGTGGCGTGAGTGGGTTACGCTTGCCGAGTAGTGTCCACTGGTCCACTCCATTTCTGTCTCTACGGATGTGGTAGCCTGACACGACCTTGCCTGCAGCAATAGAACTTAGGTACACTTATAAAAGCTAATTACAGGCAGACATTAGAACACATAACAAAGAAGAAACATAAACAACACAGACCAGTGCAATAAGAACTATACACAGATTCAAGGGTTGGGTGTATAATGACTTGCAAAGTGAAAATCTTCAATATACTCTGCAACCTTTCTCAACAGTTAGCCTTTCAGCAGTCATGCATCTTGAATGAAGAAAAACAGCCTGCTACTTGGGCTGCATGGTAGCCACTTGCTTTCAAGAACTGAGTTCCCAGAATATAAAATGTTAACTCAGCTGGAACCAAGTGGTCAAGTTTAGGTACCTTCTGTAGAAGGGACTATTTACTGGCTGCATTTTCTATTAGTGTCCTGTCACTTGCTTCAGCTGGTTACATTCAGGGAACTATAAACAACATAGCAATGTCCAATTGTACAAAGTAAGACGGGTCTTCACAATTCATTCATTAGTATTCAGCCCTTAGGCCGGTTTTAGCAGGAACCAGAACCCAGTCAGGCGACCAGTATGGCTCTGGCACATTGCATCCTGGGCAGATTCTTAGGGGTAGGTTGCCATTGCTTTCCCCCGCCTTTAGACGTTTCCACCTTCACCGCTAAGTGCCTTCACGTCCAACGACGCGAGAGACCCCTAGCAGCGGAATGTGGAACTCTTCGTGGGCGAGAAATGTTCCAACAAATTTTGTCTATAATTCGACTTCCACGTAATTCTAGAGATCTTTTACATGCCGCAAATCTGCGACATGGGACAGACGGCTTTACTTCCCCTCCGAAGGAAGGTGTGCTGAGGATTTTTTCGCCCTTAAAAATCCGACG
>Ga0268261_10001240_pt1 | contig 17265 bp, 14 predicted proteins | sample TergutNc150P1_FD_190353 | JGI IMG/M metagenome (GOLD analysis project Ga0268261, IMG submission 190353) | Nasutitermes corniger P1 segment gut microbial community from laboratory colony in Florida, USA - Nc150 P1 (SPAdes) (version 2) | ecosystem: Host-associated > Arthropoda: Insects >...
CGCTCCAACGGTAAAACCAGAGGCTGCTATTGCAGTTGAGCTCCTGATGATGGGCGTGAGGACGCCCAAAACATGTTGGGTCCTACATAAGCGTCAAGTAATAAACTTGAGAAATTGTTGCATCTAGTTGGTTGATTTATTGGAATTGTATGATGATGCACGGACCTGCAAACTTTAAATTTAAAAAGCACTTGCAAACAGACATGCAGCGTTAAGGTTAGATCTTCCGTTACTGCCGTTATGCGGAAGTATACTGCCGCCAAAATTATCTCCACAGTATAGTTGGAAGTGGATGAATTTCATACTAATAAATTGACTGACCTGCTGTTGGCATTCAGGCATGTTCAAACTAAAAAATAATGTTTGAAAATACGAATATTTTTCAAACGCATGGCCTAGAAAAAGGCCTCTGTCTGCACACAATACAAAGAAAAAAAGAAGAGGGAAACAGAAGACTGCAAGTGGTGTACTCCATAATGCAGTACACGAAGTTACGAACAGGCGCTCTCAGGTTACTTAATGTGGGAATAATGAAATGAAAATTAAGTATACCATATCGAATTTTGACAAAATCGGCATAAGGTTTAACGGTTACACAGGGAAATCAAGGTAGCCCTTACACTGAATGCTGACTATGCCACGGTCTACGTAAGTGCGGCGTTCTTATGGCTCACAAACCATACGGTAAATCTGCATTAGAAGCAACAATTTTACCATTTTCTTGCTATCCTGGTATCAAATTAGACAAAATACAATGTCTGATCCCATTAGACGCTTCTTTTCAAGAACATGGAACAGGCCTTGTAGTGCGTACGCACGAATTATAAACACTATATTTCTTTTATTCGTTTAATTCTGGTTAATTTAATAAATCATACTATCTTATTACCGTCGCCAATTATTATTACATCTATTATTACATCTATCGCTAACTGTACCCCTATTTATAACCCAACGGTACCGACATATTGTCATTTAGGCGCCCGCGTTTCAGAAAGGAGACTATATATCTTGTCTTCGGGTTCGGTAATGATATTGATTCTAACGTTACCCCTCTTATCTGTGCGTACGGCGACGGTCTCGGCCTCGGCCTCGGCCTCGGCCATGTGAATGCTTTATTTTGACATTCACTTCCCGTTTATATATCCGAACGGAAGTGACGTATTATCATTCAGACGTCTTCGCTTGAAAAACGATACTCTATACGTCTTATCCTCGGGCTCGCTTATTATATTTACTCATCCGTTACTCTTTTTGCTTTTTATCTTATTCTTTGTACGCAGGATAACTGTCTCGTCATCATCCTTGCTCAAAATCCTATCTTTCATCTTTGCAAAATTTACCAATTGCGACGCGGTATAATTAAGCGTTATCCCTCTAACTTTACATACGGTCTTGCTCTCAGCAGTCGCCGAATTATACGTTTTGTACGGGTAATTTTTTTGGGCCGGCACAGACCACTTCTAATATTATTTCATCCGGTTTTAATTCGGAAGTCATCTGGCCCAAATTGTCACCCGTCTCTACTAGAGCGGGTTCGTCTCTAGGCTGTATAAATATCACAGAGTCCGTATCCGTGTAGACGGCCTTGTATTGCAGCTTGTCTAAAAAGCCGTACAGATGAATCCTCGCTCCAGCTGTGACGTAAGCGCCTATGACTTCGTTGGTATGACGTAAGCTAGGAACTCGCTCGTCGGCGGAATGCTGCCATGAAATCCAAACTACGTCATCGCCGGCAAACAACATGTTTTGCACTTCGATAACCGGCGTTACTAGAAATCTGTACAGTTCTCCAGGCTCTGAGATTGATTTCGTCTGCGTCCTGTTGCTTCTCTCCGTCAGTTTTCCCCACATGGAGTTGAGACAGTTTGGCTAGACCTCGTTTTGCGGCGTTATAACGAATGGAGTCTCTGTCTAACTGGATGCCTTCGTTCTGATAGAACAGGTCGATGTATCGGTCCTCGTCGTCCGCGGTTCGAGCCCAGCTCGGATAACCGCTAGCCTCCGCTTTTAGTTTCCAAAGGGTCGATGTAGTCTATGAAGAGGCCGCCTTCACCCGTTTCGGGATCGTAACGTGTGACTTTGTATTCGTACAATTCCAAAATTTCCTAAATTTTGTATCCTTTGTCAACAGCCAATCGCACCTCGTCTATGACACACGTGCCTTCCAGGCATCTCTCGGCATCGCCGAGATGTTGACATTCGCTCGTAGCATTATGTTCTAGGACACATGTTCGGCACAGGCAGAATAACAGTGTCTTGTCGCATCTGTATGGTAGGACCGGGTGATAGAGGTCCTTGGGCGGCACGATCTTGCATTTAATCAGGCCTTCCATCTTTAGACAGGCTTCTATGTCTGCGCACGCGTCACCTACGTGAATAATCGGATGACCGATGGGAACTTGAAATATTTGAATATGTATGGGTAGAGACTCATATCGCAATACTGTACACACTCCACATCCTCTCTGATCTTATAGTGAAGACGCATGGCTTCGGTTCGACCACCATACAGAGCCTCTCGAGTGTTCATCGGTTCGTGTCTGACGACGGGATGCGTCAGCAGATCGTCGGCTCCTTCAAACTCGCATTCCCACCGTACTTTAACATTATAGCCTGCGCGCTTTAACTGCTCGATTCTCGCCAGCGTCTGTTCGTATCGTTCGGCCAGCGTCTCTCCGCTCGTCAGTGTCTTCACGTCTCGGAACGGCTGACATTCGCAACCGTGATAGTAGCATCCCAGGAATTCGTATACGGTTCGAGTCTCGGCGCAGTAACCGTCCACGCTGTAATGTGGGAATTCTGGAGGTCTATATTCGCGCCCGTTTCTCGCGTGCTGTATGCGACATCCGTCCGTCCGTTCCATATGCAAGAGCCACATCAACGCTTTCTTGATATACCTCCGATTGGCGCTATAACCTCCAGGAGGAATCAATCCTATCGTCTCGGGTTTCAAAAATTTATTGCGCAACACCTTGTTACATGCAGACGCGATTGTAAGTGCCTCGAGAAAAACCTCGATATTTCCTATTTCTAGGAATTCTCGTCTGAATACCCGACACACCTGTCGCAATACGGTGACGTCATCTTGGCAGTATTGTTCTAACACGTGTCGGTTGTCGAAGACCTTGACTTTCTGTTCGTCATACCAGGCCATGAATTCCCTTCTCTCTCCCTCCGCCATCTCGTCAGCGCCGTAATACTCGATGTCGGGTATCGGTCCTACATAGTCTAAATTTGCCTTCGTGTTGAAGTAATGCGGATAGTATGATTTAGACGCCGTCAACCCGAATGCCTCGGGTAATTTACGTAAAGGCATGGGCATGTTGGATACCGAATCCAGAAATTGGATGTGATGAATCTTCATACTGACGATCTTTAAACCGCTTAATATTAATTCGGGGGTCCATTTGAGTAGAATAGCCCTATTCAATATGAATTGGGAATCGAAAGCTTTGGCATTGTGCGCTATTGCGATGACCTTCTTACGCCAAGGGCGTGGTTCGCATAGGTACGATAGCAGATCGCCTACGTAGTCTTCGAAAAAGGAATGCCATCTCTTACCGCATCTTGCAGAATCCTGCTCATCTTCTCGCATCTCGCAGGCTATACAGAATTGCTGAAGGCAAACAAGGATCGGGACGTGCAGTGTCGCCGATTCGTTAACTTTCATGTCCTGCGTCGTCTCGAAATCGTAAAATACGAATAATACGTCATCGCTGCTAGGCAATTCGTTCTTTAAAGGCTGCATATAGCAGAGATGATTTATTTCCATGTTGTCTACAATTCGCGAAGAACGGTTTGAAACATTCGTGATTTTTTCTCGTCACGCATACGTTACACACGGCGCAATTTCGCACCTTTTCGCAGACGGTCTTGCCGCCCTGCTTGTTTGTCTGTTTCTCGAAACACGAGCGACTTCTAAAGTTTCTGTTGCAAGACACGCACGGGACTCTTTCTTCAGAGTACGTACACGGAGGAATCGACTTGCAGTCGCTACACGTCTCTCCGCACTTGTGCGTCACGCCACGTCTACACCCTTTATTACAGCCTCTGCATACATACCTTCGAGTCATCGCACCCGTAAGACTTTATCACGTGGTAATGTCTCTTAACGTCGTCATACAGCAGGTTAATTCTTTTTTCGGACTCCACCTCTTCGTCGAAATATGTCCTCGCAATTCAATCCTCCGAAAACGACGACCATGTACTCTTTAAAATGTTCGTGGAATCTCATTAGCTCGGGTATTCTCCCACCGGCCGACAAGTTTAAACCTGTCGTCCCGAGTAGGCGATCGACTATGGGACGTATCTTACATCCGCGGCGATAGGAATTGTAATTTGGATCGTTGTCTACTTTTGCTTTTGCAATGACAAGGGCATGAGCCAGGCAGTTATTTTTCGCTTTGACTTCTACGATACTTCTCAGATGAACCATGGTCTGAAGCGGTCTACCCTTTGTCGCGATTCGGCCATGGCCGGTTGGCATCTTTACAGAATGGACAGTCATCACTAATTTATCTAGAGCATTAAACCTAACATTCGAGTGGGCCACCTTCTCGAAGACTGACCTGATCACATCTCCAGTTATCTGATCCTTTCGTCTGAAGCTGATCCCTATAGCTATGTCCTGCACGTTAACTTCGTTACTGATTGTAACTCCGATCATATCGTTATCCTCGCAATCTCGAAACGCGTACTCGAACAATTCTGTCACACTGGCTAGGAAATGGGACATAGGGTTCGAATCCTCTCCCTCATATAGTGGTAAGAGACGCGCGGTAAGCTGAGTTCCCTGAGCATTGAAACGCCTTACTGTCTGGTCTGTTCCTGATCGATCGCGAATCTCCGAGTCTGAATATCGTCTTGCGCCATACCCACTGTGAAATCAACGCGCGAATGATAGGATCGGATCATGATTAACCCGCACATACACACTACACTATGATTAAGAAATATATTACTTATATATTATATATAAGAGCACGGAGAGATGTCGCGACCGTATACGGTTATGTAGATAACAGCTTTCTCGATTTATATTTATTTGCACGATACTTATGTCTTTTTTGCTCTTAACTTATATCTGTCCATATGCTAAAATAGTTATCACGCGACTGTCTCTAGTTCCGAGAGTCGCCACCGTCAGCTATAAAGGGCCTTGCAGGCTACGGGACAGCAGACTGCAGCGCAAAAGACAGTTGAGAGAGAGAAAGACAGATTAAGACTTCCTGAAAAGAGAAAATTTTGAGGTAAGCATTTCCTTCATTACAGTTTTTCTTACGAACGGATCAAAGTTGTATGGAGCTTGCACAGGTCTTTCGATTTTTTCAGATGGATCTATCGACGAAATTTATGATTTCATCTTGTCAGCAGATTAAGAGCTCGTCTTTGAAGATTAATATACCGTATCCTATCGAACGAGCAGAAAAGGTAAATTAAATATGGCGAGGCTATAGTACTGACTCTACAGGAACCCCCACAGGCATTTGTAAAAGTGTTTCTACCCAGACGTTACGGGTCTCTATTCACCGAAAACGATCTACATTCGATCAATGAAAAATCAGTTTCACTAACTCTTAAATACCTAGGCACTTGCCCCGCTTCAAATTCCTACATCTTGGAGATAGAATAATATCTATAAGTCCTATAGATATTCTTATGAAACTTCCAGATGGAGCCTTCACAAACGGGTTCATTAGAAGAAATGGACGTGATGGTTAGCATGGGGCTGGATGAACCTATCGAAACTATAATTAAGGATATCCATATTTAGTATTAGTTGTGGAAAAAAGGGTTTGTGAAGTCTTTGCGTTATTAGGATATAATTTTTTGATGAATTTAAACTGATCCAATTACCGCAAAGATTGCACGAACCCTTCAATCAATTGTTATTTATAAGTAGATTAAATGGATTTGATACTTTTTTGTAGAATATACCGGTAACTTAGATAATGGAAAGCCCATTCTCATGGCACATGGCAGCGGGTTTAGCACGTATGTATAGCGAGCACCCGCTGCCCAGTGTATAAAAGATGAAATAAAAAATTAATTATAGCTGAGATCTTTTTTTATTTCAGATAATCATGCATATAAACGGACAAGCTTTTATTGTATCCACTATCCGTAACGACAACCTAAGACGCTTGCGCGCATCTGCCGGCAATTGCACTCCTTCCCTACTTGCGCCCTGTACATACATGTCGTCTCATACTGCGGCTTCTTCTGTCACGGTATATGCTGCTTTACACGGCGGGTGTTTGTATTACAATGATTTACTAGTCATGTATTGCTCTGACAGCAGCGCCAATTCAACCATATATAAATCGGTGTTCACACAATCATTTTCTCGTTTCACAGATGGCCGATATGAGTGTCCTCTTCGCCGGTGCTATGCCAGGCAAACTAGTGCCAGGCTTATTATACCTGATCATAGCAGCACAGGTTACAACGGAGACTGGCATGAGGCTATTTGTGAAACTCAGGGCAACACCCCAGAACATTTTCTGCAAAATGCAGGGCAACCTTACTTATCAGTTCACGGGTTACCAGATAGAGCAAATTAACAAAGAAAAACTATTTGTAAACTTATCTTTCTGGGGGAAATCACTATCTGGTGATCCGATTATACAGGTAAGGAACGCCGCCCTACCTACACTTACTTATAAAGAGATGACAGCGGCCGGAGTTTTCGGTGTATAATAAATTCAACACACTTCTCAGAATTTATTTCTCTCTTAATAGTAGTCAATTAACCTTACTCTCCTTCACCATGCATTCTACCCATGCCAATATGTACGGCGCCACCATTATATCGTATCCGTTATCAATCACTACGATGTCTTACGTCATGGGGTATAAGAAACGCAGCCTTGCCGATGCCGACATATTCGGAGATGCTGGCAGCGGGGGCTGTCGGGTATTAATCTCGATTCAACAGGACATACCTAAAATGTATGATGTAATTTTGTAAAATATAACACATGTTCGCAAATCAACTTTCCACATGATCCTTTTTTGCTGTCCGTTAGATAGCATCCGATCACGTTCCACAATAGGCGTAACCTTACTTTCTACACGCAAAATCGTACTATAAAATATCAAGATGTCACATAATCACGTGTACATAGAGTGACGGTCTAGCGGACATCCCACCCACCTCCTACGTCACTCCTCCTCGCGTCGCGCAAGCCAATACACGTCCACTATCTTCTCTCTCTCTCGCCACACGTCTGACCGCCGACTTCGCCGCATGAGGCTTTCAGTCGAAGGCCGGCCGGCACCCGCAACAGAAGCACTCCTGACGACCGCCATCTTAAATATACGAATCTATACGGCGGCAATCCTAACATGACGTCAACCACATACATATATGATTAAAACACATCAATTACCAATCACAACCATACCCCAAGACGGCCGGAACCTCGGGAGCAGGGGGGCTATGGTGGCACCCTGACAAAATACCTAGGAAAAAGTCGAAAGCCCAAGATTGACTGAAGTGGCCCCTTTACTACTTACGGCTTTTTGGATCTCAACAACATCCGCAATGTAGTCCTTTTATCTTCATTTTCAACTTGGGGAACAGAAAATAGTCTGGCAGAGATAAATCTGAAGAGTACGGAGGGTGATAAAGGGTTGTAACATTTTTTGGGGTAAAAAATTGGCAAACACTTGCAGCTTTGTGGGTGGGCGCATTCTCGTGCAACAAGAAAAATCTCGAGCAGAACGCAGCTGCACGAACCGGTTGAATGCGCTTCAGGAGGCGATCCATTACTCCTTTATAAAATTCTGCATTTACCGTTTTCCCTCTGGTACGAATTCTTTGTGCACTACGCCTTGAGGGTCGAAAAAATTATCAACATGGTCTTGATGCGGGACCTTTGGAAGTTCAGTTTCTTCGGCCGAGGGGATTTCTCACCAACCCATTCAGAACTCTGTCGCTTTGTTTCGGGGTCATAGGCAAAACATCAGGTCTCATCTCCCGTAATAATTTTGCTACAAAAAATTATCTGCATCGGCCATCGCGATGTCTTGAAAGATGTGACTCGATCTTCCCTTTGCTCAGGTGTCAGGAATTGTGGAACAAAACGTGCCCACAAGTTTCTCGTTCCCAAATCCTCTTTCAGAATCCGAAGTACTAGTCTTGGGATGTTCAAAGATTCTGCTATCATTCTTGATGCGATTCGACGGTCATTTTTGACCAAATCAACAACAGCAGCAATGTTTACCTCAGTTCGAGTCGATTTTAGACGGCCACCTCTCTCGTCATCTTCTACCAGCTCCCTTCTGTCTCGAAATCGAGAATACCACCTAAAACGTTTGATCGGTTCAGGGCCTCATTCCAAGCCTTCTGCACCAATACTAGTGTTTCTGTCGCAGATAGACCAGCTTTGAAACAAAAATTAATGGCAAATCTCTGTCCATTTCCGTCATCCATGACGTACAAAGAAAACTGACTTTACAAGTTACGAGTATGACTCGTACACTGTCGAACATAAGCATACGAAACGGCGTGTGAACGGATGTTGGTTGATAGTACGTAGTTAGTGGGTTGGCTGATAGATCGCTCTAGTTCTGTTATTTATAAAAAATCAGTCCTAAAACTTATGGATCGCACTGTGTATATTCAATGTTTGTTTATCCGATTAACACAACACCATTAATAATATATTCATTTATTCACCACACTCACTACATGTTTCGGCCGGTAATTACGACCCTAATCGGTAGTGCTACAATATAAAAGGGAAAACTGAGGTAGAACGGGGCACACACTCACACACACATTCAATTCAAATTCGGACACACACAGGGATCCTAATAACATGTTCTAAGACTGATACATCTACTTGGAAACGAGAGTAACAAGTAAAAATTGCATTTACGAAGGAATCAAAATCAGACGAACTTCGGGGAATAATTGCTATCAATCAGTTCAGAGTGCTTTGTGTTATTAGTTTACAATAAAAATTGTGTACAGTTGCATGTTCAAATGGTCTGTACGAGTGTGAAACTCGGTCTCTCACACTAAGGGAACAACAGAGTGAAGATGTTTGCAAACAGAATTTTTCGTAACTTGCAGGCTTCCAAGAATACTGCCAGGGTGATCACATTACGAAAGACATGGGGAAGTACATGTAGGAAGTGTGGGAGATAAAAATTCATCCGGTCTTAGACGGAAAACTGGAAGGAAAAAGGGACAACTTGCCATGTGTAGCGTAGGGTGGGAGGATGCGGACTACATTCATTTGGCTTTGGACAGCAACCACTGGCGGATTCTTGTGAAAAATTTAATGAACAGCCAAAGGAAGGAGGAATTTATGCAGCTGGGCGACATTTTGGTTCTAAACAAGGACTTCTCCATGGAGTCAGTTGAAGTCCTTACAAAAATACCAAATCACGGTTTGGAAAGTTCCTCTCCGCACTTGGGCTGAGCCCTACTCGTATGCTTGACACAGAATGACATTATTTACCAATCAACGCTTCTGCTTTACTGATGAATAAAATGCCCTTCCTCGCGTTATTTGTACAGTAAGAGGCATATTAAACATGCCTTCCTCTGCTCTAGAACGGGAATATGGCGACTGCATTTCTTCGGATGGTAAGTCACATTTTCCTCAGCGCCTGCGAGACTTTAAAATTCCCCCTGCGTCGCCGAAAATTCGTATTTGCTGGAAAATGGCGTCGTGCCGATTGGTAAATAACGCAACTATTTGCAAATCGATACGGCGTCGCGTCCCAGAATAAGACCGGATTAAGAGGCGGTCCAACCGGGCAGCTGCCCGGGGCGCCAAGTTATAGGCTGAGCTCAGACGTCACTGGAATAATAATACGCAGGTGTCAACGCGCGGCTCTTGACATCATTACACCTCCCTCCATTCGTAGCTACTAACATTCAACATCTGTCCAAATTATTAACCAAGCGGACTTCAAAGTCATAAAATGTACGAGGGAAAGGATCGGAGAACATTTCTCCTAATCTTAAGCAGAAGTTCTACCCAAAATAGGCATCAGATTATCTGTATTATTTATTAATAACCGTGTGTGGCACATACACTAACTCATCGATCGTGTATGAGCGGTTCGCGGCTAAAAAAACTATCACTGACATAGACGTTCAGAAGAAAACTGCCGACATACAGAAGCGAAGATTTCGAGATGATAAATACTTACATTTTGATTAATTGGAATATCGTATTTTCCAGATTATGTGAAGCAGAACTACCACACTTTAAAATTTCAAAACGGGTGCGGTAACCAATGTAGCCAATATTATTGCTGCGCATGCTTAGAGTAGGAGAAAAAGGAGAAGAGGGAGGAGAAGAGGGGGACGAGAAGGCAACTTCAGAATTTTCTGGGCGAGGTGAATTCGGTGTAAAAAGACTACTTAATTAAAATAACACAGGTCTGCGACCAAAAAACGTTTTTAACCAGAGTAGCTGTTTCTTACGCATTTTTTCGCGCTGATAACGGGAAAAATAGCGAAAAAGTTCCATCACATATCATTTTCCCACAACGTTCGATTTTCGATTTTGGCACCCAATGGATCACTACAGGGTGCTAAAAATTATTTAAACGGTGTGAAACCGTAAAATAATATTGCCTTCTTGTCTCTACTAACAGGTTTTGGAAGAACGACGATGTGAGTCTACTTCAAAGCTGTGGACGGTCCGGTTTTCTCCCTTAGGGAGGTGGGGAAGGGCGGGGTTTTCCGCCTGAGTCATCTAGAGGCTTCCATCACCCGCCCCTTCGCGATTTTTGTATGTGTGATAAAACTGACAAGAGCACCCCTGATGGCTAGTAGAGATTGTGTCAATTCCCCAGACAGCTTTTGCTACATTTGTGGTGAGGTTGTAGTGAAAAAACAGCAGAGAAACATTTCTGACTATGTAAAAATGTGTATTTTGCTTACTTTGGCGTGAAACTCGGAGACCAGGACAAAACGTGGGCCCCGCATAAGGTACGTTCGGTTTGTGTGGAAAATCTTCGACTGTGGTCTAAAGGCAAGGAGAAATCTTTTCGTTTCGGCGTGCCCATGGTTTGGAGAGGGCCCCAAAACCACGGCGATGACTGCTATTTCTGCACTTGTAATATTCAAGGGTATAACCTCAAAAATAAGAAGGAAATCGTCTACCCGAATCTCCCATCAGCAATGCGTCCGTTGCCTCATGGACCAGATATTCCTGTGCCTCACCCCCTCAAACTCTTGTGACCGCAAAGGACTCTGCAAGCGAGTCCGAAGACTGACGACTTTCAGTTCGACACGGCCAGCGACGGACCTCAACTCTTCACACAAACGGAGCTGAACGACTTAGTCCGGGATTTATGTCTACCGAAGGAATCGGCCGAACTGCTAGACTCTAGGCTGAAGCAGAAAAAACCTGCTGGCCCCCGGCACTACCTTTTCATGGTATAGAAGAGGAGAGAAAGAATTCGTGCCATTCTTTTCTCAAGACGGAGAGCTGGTGTATTGCAACGACATCCCTGGGCTGATGACCAAGTTCAACATTCAACATGACGCAAGCGAGTGGAGGCTGTTTATTGACTCGTCCAAGAGAAGTTTCAAGGCAGTCCTTCTACACAACGGGAATAGGTACGCGTCATTGCCAGTGGGGCATTCAGTGTATTTGATAGAAAGGTACGAGAATTTGGACTTTATTCTCAACAAAATCAAGTACAGCGATCACGCATGGACCATATGCGGAGATTTAAAAGTAAATTCTATGCTGCTAGGACAAGGGGTAAACACAAAGTACCCTTGCTTTCTCTGTGAATGGGACAGCCGAGATAGAGCCAAACACTGGACCAAGAAGGTATGGCCCAAAAGAACATCCCTAGTAACAGGTAGCAAAAATGTCCTGCGGGAAAGTTTGGTAGAGCCCAATAAAGTCCTACTTCCTCCACTCCACATCAAACTAGGACTGATGAAGCAATTCGTAAAAGCTCTGGATAGAGAAGGGGATTGCTTCAAATACTTAGAAAAGTTTTCTGGAGTGTCGGAAGCCAAACTCAAAGAAAGAGTTTTCGTCGGCCCGGACATCCGCAGACTTATGAAAGATAAGGCATTCGAGTCCATGGTGCAAGACAATGAAAAAGAAGCCTGGAACGCCTTTAGAGACGTGTTGAAGTTTCTGGGTAACCAGAAAGACCCCAACTTCAAGCGGATTGTTCGGAAGATGCTGATAAAGTTTAAAGATTTAGGGTGCTCCGTAAGTCTCAAGGTGCACTTTTTGGTTTCCCACCTGGACTACTATCCCGAAAATCTTGGAGCTGTTAGCGAAGAGCAAGGGTAAAGATTTCACCAAGATATCAAGGAAATGGAACGAAAGTACCGGGAAAGGTGGAATGTAAATATGATGGCAGACTACTGCTGGATACCACGTAGGGACGAGTCGCAAGCGGCACGTAAGAGGAAAAGCTCAAAAAGAAGTTTCGAAGGAAAGAGAAAACGTTATTACAAGGATGTGTGACGACTAAACCTGTACAAAGACATCATTTATGTCTTCACTGATAAATAAAATGCTAAAAACATCGCGTCAGTCATAGGAACCAATGGGGAGAAAGAATACAAAATTTTAAAGTTTTCGGCCTATTACGTGACTACTAAATTTACGGGGAACCAATCAGGTTAGTTAGGCAAATTAAAGTAGGGGGAATTTTGGACCAGGAAAACTAAACTTTGCGTATTGTCGTAAACGACACAAGTCTTTCGATTGTCATAGGAGTAGGACGTGCTTGTGCATCGCTCCAGATTTCGGCTTGATCAACAGACAAAATCACATAATTAGAAATCTTATGTGTTCTATGGGGATAAAGTTTTAATTAAAGAATATTAAATTGGACATAAATGGTAGTACCAAGTTTTGGACAGTATAATTTATTAGTCAGTAAAAGTAAAAATACAGTGAATACGCTATGCGTGAGAGCAATCCGTGCTACGTTTATCATATGCAAATAAAAACTTGTAACAAATTGGCGCCCAATGACTAAAAAGAAAAATAGCAACAGCTTCTTCAGATTAACTCAGCAAAAATAGTATCTACAGTTCATCTTCGCCAAGCCCATCAAACTCATCCCACAATAATCCCTGAAAATTAGGTCTCATGCATACCGAATGAGCGAGTAAGGCGAGCCGGTCGGTTATAACTTTAAAATAAACAGGATGGGAGAGCGTGCAATGGATTAATGTGGCTCAGAATATGGACCAGCGGTGGGCTACTGTACACACGGTACGGAACCTTCAGATTCCATAAAATGTGGTAAATGTCTTGACTAGCTGAGAAACTATTCACGACGGGACCCATTCCATGCATTTCTAAGGAATGCACATTCCGTGTTACAGTTCTAATGATACTGGTGTGGCACAGAGGCTGTGTTGCTTTGGGACAATTCTCAACACACAACTCTGTTCTTCCTATTAAGGATGCTGACCATTAAATTACGAAAGATGAAGGCGGCAAATGCGTAGTGAGAATAGCGAAAATGAGAAATGGTTTACAATATTTTCATGGAAATGTATCAAAGACGCATGCACAGATGGGGAGATATTTAAACTGATCTGACGTCAAACTGGGTACGAACCGTGAACTAGATTCAAGTAACCCACAATAAAATTTGAAGCAGCACTTTTTCGAAAAAAGGTATGGACAACACCCCAATTCCATACAAGAAAACTTTCCTGACTAGCCGAGTAACTAGCGGGCAGTTGTCAGTGGGGGCAAGTTACAGAATGGACGACGGGGATTCAAGTCCTGGGAGGAGCGATTCACCTCGCAACCATCGCCTCGTCAACACTTTTTCCTACCCAGTATGTACCCTCCAGGGAAAAAGGGCCGAAGAGTGAAGCTGAGCAATAACTTCGACTTAAAACCGAGGTTAACAATACCTTTATTTTCATAACATTCATAATTAAACAGAACAACTGTTTTCTCTACTAGAGTACTTATCAACTACTACGGACTACACTACTTCCCGAGACTGGTACACACCTTTATAAAAAACGTACCCATGAATACGTTACACGACAAATTAACAGTGACTTCAGTCACTGCTAAGTATCGGGTTATATCACGCTGTCGCAACCATTAACCTGTTTCGGTTTATTACCCTGAGAAACGCTAAACACTGCAATAACACCAAAGACTGTAGGATCCTTGGCGCTAGTGTTGACCTCATAATACTGTCAATTATTATGGTGTGGACATTAATGACGAAAAACAATGAGCGGCCATTTTGTACTTTCCTCTTCAGGACTTACTTAAATACGTTAAAAACAGTCAGATAAAGCAGTTCACTACCGTATCGACGTAATTAAACAACGAACGCAAACGGCGTTACTCACAGAGCATCAAGACCGGAAGGAAGAAAACAGCAAGAACAAATAAAGAGAAGAAAAATTACGGCGACAAAAAGAATACATAAAGCACGAGAAGAATGACGAAAAAATGAAAGGCAAAAAAGAAACGCATAAAGAAGAAACTATTACACGACATGAAAAAGGCACAGCCATTATAGCATCGCCGTTGTGTGATGGCGCAAAGCAGAAAGTGATTCGTGCTGCAGATCATCCGTCTAGCACATTCAGACAGTCGACCCGATAAAACCAATATGTCGTCTTCTCTGGTCCCGGAATACAATCTCCATCTTCGTAAAACTTCGTAACGCAGAAATCATTATTATGTACTGAAACCTCAGTAAAGTCTAAAGTTTCTCCGAAAACTTAAAGAATGACTGCACATTCCTGCTCGGTGCAGCATCCTCCCGTATGACGCAATACCGACCAATTCCATCGTGCAGTTTCTTTCTAGAAGTGGATACTTGGAGCCTTCAAATAATTTTATCTTTTACGGACCCCAAAGGTTAATTATTGTGTTTACAAAAGCCCGCCATTGGACAGTATCCTTAGCGCGTTAAATCCAGTTCAACAATCACACACTATTTTTCTAACATTCACTTTACTATCATCCTCCCAATTACGTCTCCAATGTGGTTTTTTCCTTACAAAATCTTCCCGACAAAATTTCTGTAAGCATTTGTTCTTTCCCTGAAGTGTGACCCGTGCCAAGCGCTAAAAGCTATGGAGATGGAGCAGTGTAGCTAAATTCAATACGAACAAAAGTAGCTTTCAGATCCGGAAATTCTCTTCTGCACTTTGTTGCCACACACGTAATCTCCGTGAGCACTGTCGTACAACGGAATACCAAACTCGCGTACAAATCCTATAAAACACAAACACGCAAGAAAAGTTCTCTGCCTGGCGACATATCATCCATAACTGCGCAAAGTAACGGCACGAGCACTTTTGCTGCAAAGCCGATGCACATGCTGGTGCACCTGGCGTGTGTGTGTTCCGGAAGATAACTAAAATTTAAAAGTGTTGGACTTTCGAAAATAATATTTCGTGCACCAAAATTCTGCATGCACGCTCTTGTCCATTTCGCAAGAACCTAGGGATTTTGATGTTCATTTGTATCAGACACAAATCTACTGTAAGGCCAGTGAACACTGGTAACAATGCTAAAATGTTTCAAATAGATGTTGAAGGGTTTAAACATCGCGTTCATTGTATACCAAATCAATGATTGTCTCATGATCGTTTGAAGAAATTAACTATGATCCACACTTCTTTTAATATAGAAATTATACTGGACGGAAATGAAATTGGTTCCACAACTTTACGTGCGAAAAACTACGAAAATAACCAACAAGATGCACTATACACGAGGGTTGGGCAAATATGAATTATAATTTGTAAACAGAACAAAAGTATTGATTTATTCCCCGAAACTGAAATTGTTGCTTTTCAACATAATCTCCCTGGTTTGCGATACACTTGCGCCAGCGGTCCGGAAGCTTGCGAATGCCGCTCAGGAAGAAGTCTTTTGGTTGCCAGTGTAGCCACTCCTGAACATCCTGCATCACTTCATTACTGCAAAATCTTTTTCCGCCCAGATGCTCGTTTAGGGGGCCGAAGAGCTGATAGCCTGAGACAGCAAGGTCCGGACTATATGGAGGATGTGGTAGAACGTTCCATTTCAGTTTCTGGGTGGTGTCCATGGTGCGAGCAGCCACATGTGGACGGGCATTATCCTGGAGAAATAACACTGATGTTTGCGCCCTTTTTCTATTGTTCCTGACGGCTGTCTACTGATTGTTTTCACATTACCATCACTGATGTCCAGTAATCAGACAACTCGCGGACAGTTGTTCACCTGTTCTCCCGAATGAGTGCATCGACGCAGTCACTGTTCTCGCCTGTTATGGAAGTCCTCGGCGCTCATGAGGTTCATTCTCCACCGTTTCCCTTTCTTTTTTAAACGCACTGCTCCACTTACAGACACTAATATTTGACAGTGTCTTCTCACCATACTGCCTCTTCAATCTTGAACAGATTTCCGACGGTTTACAACTTTCTTTCGTGAGGAATTTGATTATAATGCGCCGTTCCACGCTAATGTGTACCTTCGCTCTGCTCATCTTCCTCACAACTAACACAACTGCGCAGTAGCAAACAGCAGGTCGGTAAATGACCTTGGAACATTGCTTCCACCTTCCACATATTACTACTATCAACGGACCGCACTGCATTTTTGATCTCCGAACAAATCATAATTCATATTTGCCCACGCCTTGTAGATTAATTTATTATTCCAAGTCAGCTCTACATATTTCGGACGATGTTTTCGCCCATCATCAGGAGCGCTTGACTGTATTTACAGCATCTGGTAGTGTTCACCCAAGTCTGCCGGTTGGTGTCTTGAAGAGACACCAGCCGGCACAGCCGGGTGAAAACTACCAGATGCTGTAGATAGTCAAGTGCTCCTGATGGGCGAAAACATCGCCCGAAACATGTACAGCTGACTTGGAATAATAAATTAATCTATATGGACTTGGAACTGAGGAAGAAACTAGTGAAGTGTTACGTTTGGAGCATAGCTTTATATGGTGCTGAAACTTGGACGCTTCGGGCAATGGATCAGAAACACATAGAAAGTTTTAAAATGTGGTGCTGGAGGAGGATGGAAAAGATCAGTTGGACTGATCATGTGAGAAATGAAGATGTATTGCTTAGAGTCAAGGAGCAGAGGAATATCCTACATGAAACACGTAAACGGAATGCGAACTGGATTGGTCACATTTTGCGTCGAAACTGCCTTCTACAACGGGTTACTGAAGGAAAGATACAAGGGGGGATAAAAGTGACAGGAAGACAAGGAAGAAGACGTAGGAAGCTATTGGATGACCTTAAGGAAAGGAGAGGAT
>Ga0268261_10001242_pt1 | contig 17248 bp, 13 predicted proteins | sample TergutNc150P1_FD_190353 | JGI IMG/M metagenome (GOLD analysis project Ga0268261, IMG submission 190353) | Nasutitermes corniger P1 segment gut microbial community from laboratory colony in Florida, USA - Nc150 P1 (SPAdes) (version 2) | ecosystem: Host-associated > Arthropoda: Insects >...
GGGGGGGGGGGGTTGGTGGAAGTACAAGTTCATTCCTTGATGGTAAGAAGTCAGCTTCACGTTACCCTCCGCTTTACGCGAGGAAGTATAGTCCCCGGTATCTACTGGATAAGTAACTTTGTGAGCCAAGGGCTTGTCTGAACACAGACGGATCGAGGTCCAATCGTCGAACATAAGTCAGCCAGTCATTCAGCATGCAGACTGAGATACCAGCACAGCTCACCAGACTAGACGGGTAAGGACTAGAAATACATTCAAGCCAAAGTTTCATTGTAAATTTAATGTTCATGGGTCCGTGCATCGTAATAACATTCTAGTATACAATCCCAACAAGATGCACAAGTCACAGAGTTTATTTTATCTGACAACTGCTCTACATGTTTCAGGTGTCACTATCACCCATCTTCCGGAGCACAAAACAACTGTAACTACAGCATGTGGTAACCGTTACACCGTACTGTTGTCTACTGCTATCGTGGAAGAGTTGGAACCGGTTTGGGTGTGTTGTGGGTGGCGTACGCCACCCACAACACACTCACGCCCGAAACATATAAAGCAGTTGTCAGATAAAATCAACTCTGTTACTTGTGCATCTTGTTGGAAGTATATACTAGAATTTCATTGTAAACTTAAAACATCTGATATAATGGAAGTTGATCAAATTTGTTTGGGACGTGAACCTGAGGGACGACAGAGACACATACATGACATCCAGATTATTGATTTAGGCTACATGCCTAAAACGGATTTAACACAGGTAAAAGATAAAGATTTCCCTGTCCATACAACAAAGACATACATGGGAGCAGGGGTAAAGTTCCAACCATTCTTAACCTGGGCACTAGATATAAGTGAATGGTTAACTTCACGCCCCAGCCGCTTTACCCCCGGAAAAGAACACCGGTACCGACTGAATACGGAGCTTTGGCGTGCCCCAGAGCCGGTCTGGAGGTTTTTAAGAAAAGAAAAATCTCTTGCCTCTTCTTTTTTTGCTGTGTCGCTGCGACCCAACGCGGGTCATGCCCTCCTCATTCTTCAGGTTTCTAGATCACACACAACAACGCACCACAGTCAGTAGGACTCCTCTGGACGGGTGATCAGCTCGTCGCAGAGACCTCTACCTGACAACACACAACACTCACAACAGACATACACTCATGCCCCCGGTGGAATTCGAACCCACGATCTCAAGCGCCACAGACCTACGCCTTAGGCCGCGCGGCCACTGGGACCGGCTTTCTTGCCTCTACCGGCCGATATTAAATTATGCTACTTGCTTAGAGATACAAACAGGTGAGGCAAGATGCACCGGCACTTCAATCTGGAACAAACATGTTAGTCAAGAGAACTGTTGCACGTCTGCACACACCATTAACCTTGGTATCCATTTATTTCAGATACAATTCTACAGATACAATGCGAGTTTTGATGTGTTCAAAGGGTCGTAATTGAGAATTCCTGTTTCCTGGAATGTGGCCTAGCGTCGCTGCATAAGGCGCTCCCTACGTTCTCAAGAAACACATCGCCTTCAAGGGCTCAAGGACGAAGATTCAGGGACAAACTCTTGCAGATATCGGTGACATGTTTCTTCGAAACCTCGTGAGCTATCTGCCCAGCGACGCCGTGTCAAATCTTGCAAGACCGTAATCCTGCTGCTACAAATGTATTACGTTACAGGTTTTGAACTCTTTAGTCTGAAAGGCGTCGGCCTAGGATTTCGTTAAATATTCACTAAGTGGAAAAACGTAGCAAACAGAAATCGTAAACTTAATAAGTTTTATGCGAACCAAACTTTATCTTCTTCTCATAAAATAAAATATTTTGAATGATAAACTTAGTTCCGAATTTCTGGCAAAATGGGGATTACAAACGACTTAACACCATTCAAAAATACATTAGACCAAGCCACATTAACCTTTTAAAGCCTACTGGTCACGAGATGCACCAACAGTTTAACATTCAACAACTGTACGCTCTGCCCACAATGTATTTATTACAACCTAACCCATCTCATCCAGTCGGTTTGCATGTCTTTTTCCCAGGGAATCTAAGTGTTCTAAGTGGTGGAACAGTAATTTTATAAATAATCAGGCACTATTAATATTGTTCATATTATTTCAAAATTGTTGGAATCTACAGATGTGTTGGATGTATGGATGCGCCTTTGAAGAAATTGTTCAATACTAGCCCCAGTATCACGTACACAACCTGTCAATACCAGGATATATAAGAGACACATTTTTTTTCGATTTTCAAAACTTCCCAGCTCCAAGTTCATCCCCCCTTAAATATTCTTTCTGTTCCCGATTGGCTAAAATGTTAAATTTCACTGCTTCCTAATTGGTCCAACAGTCACAATTTTGAATACTTTAAATTGATTGGTTCCCATTTATGTAACGTTTGGTCCTGTAATGTATGGAAAGTATCTAATTAACATTTCGTTAGCGTTGGTAGAACTTGAAATGAATTTTGATAATTTTATAAGTGTAACTTGCATTTTGTGTTGGCTTATTGGAAATTTTAAGTTTGCATTTAGATATAAAAATGGTTAAGCAAGTTGCACACATTAACAACAGACTGTGTTTGCAGAATTCCTTAGTAACAGTACATTCCTTTAGGCCTACATATGCTGTTGCTAAATGAACTCTATGAACTGTAAGCGCTGAGCTATGAGTTTTATGAACTGGTGTACCGGCCTGTATGACCGACAGGCAGAATCCTTTGTGATCAAACCTTCAACGAGACCAGACGCAAAGAAAAGGGTGCTATAGGCAAGGCTTCAAAATGAGCCTTTTACGTCATATTTTCCTGTTCATACCAGGTGAGTGGTGCATAGTTCTTCCATAACTCGAGAAAAAAGGAGAATGATTGAAAAGTATTTTATTGGTTTACTTTGTATTTTCCAAATTTATATAGACGAAATAATCGAAACCACATAGATGATCTGCTTCCATATTGCTAGGTCAAAATCTGATAGACGATATTTAGGTTGTTTAGATATAAGTTAGAGATAATTTAGATTTGTTAAAATCCACATAAATTTTACTAGAAAGATATAACTCGTATTTTGTCTGTGTTCTGCTGGGACGTAAGCTGTGATGAGTTTTCGATGTAACTCAATAGCAAGTATTCCCCTGGATTAATTGTTTTATGAGTTGGTATAGCGGTTCGAGTCCGCTCGACTAAAGGGTTACGTGGCCACGGTAGACAGATTACTGCACCCGTAGCCACCACGAATTACGATCATAGATAGAAACGGCAGTAGTGGTCAGTAGTCTGCCGAAATTACAAATACTGACCTGGTGGCGGTGAAATTTGAGATCGAGAATGCTAGACGAGAATAAGTAGGAACATAGCTATCTCACATTTATAGTACCTGTCCGGGTAGGAAATAGTGGAAGTCTAACCGCTATTCGGGAAGTACTACAAATTAGTGGCATCGGTGTGTTCACAACCCTGTGTCACTAGAGATTGGTGGCAGCGGTGGGATACGAATTAAAACCGTTGGGATACGGATTAAAACAGTTGAGATACGTACAAAACCGAAGGGACAGGAATTAGAAAGATGATTTTACATATTTATACAGAACATTTGGCGGTATAGGCAACACCCAGTATGTGTGAAATTTTGTTGCATTACAAATATATGTCTCTTGAGCCAGAAACGATAGCGAGTAAGCTGAAGTACATTCAACATATGTGAACACAGGTAGTTGCTTGTGTATTTTTTTCATTCATGCTGCAATCATGACACTATAATTGTGTAGAAATAGCAACGTTCATTTTTAAAAGCCCTCGTAGAGAAGATTCAGAAATGTTTTGGATGTTCGTGTGTAATGTCCAAATACGGTTTCTCTATACATAGCTGTTAGAGTTGTTGAAACAGCTATCATTGGAAGATACTAGTGCCTGATAGAAGGGAAGGTAGAAAATTTTTTATTGATTCCCACATAGGTCTGTGATTATCTTTCAGTACTCACTGTCTTTGGTCCTTGCATACCAACTACAGCAGTTCAGGAAGCTTGACGTATTTGTGTATTCGTTCAGGATCAGTGGTATTTAGCAATTAAGACTAGATGGTGAATCGCGCTAAGCCTTCTGTAGTTACTAGGAGAGAAATATGGATACGAAAGAGGTACAGACTACAATACTTTGCGATGGCCAAATTTATATTAAGGAATTATAATGTATTGTACGTGCAATTTAAATTCGATTAAAGAATAAAATATAGACATAATTAGCCCTTGTGCGAGTGCTGGTGAAGAGAGAGACACGGCCTGATCACCCATGTTTCCGAACTCCCATAATTTTCTCGGGGGATGATTGTGTTGCTTTTGGATATTTAGATTAGTATGAAATTATGTGATATTAGGTGTGGGCGTAAACATTATAAATTAGCACGTTGGATGCTTTTAATTAAAGGAACAGATGTGTTACAATCCTATGTTTTCGGAGAGAAAATTTTGGAAAGCTCCTCCCCTCTTAACCTTATATGGTGGAATTTTTTCATATACCGTGTATGTGTATCGGTGCACCTCGTGTGTTAATTTGCCATAGGACAGGAATACGCGAGATTAACAAGATGAAGTAGCTACTTCTTTACGTCATACTTAGTAGACGATTCGCTTGTTTGGGATCTCCATATGATTTTTAAGGCCGCACGAGCTAGGTTGCACACTGGATATTAGATTTCTTTTTGTGTTGTTGAAGACTATGGTAGCTGAATTTTGGAAGTACTGAAGTTAGAATATTTTTAAAATGGTAACTGTTTATTTGAAACTTTGTCCGAATGAGTTTAAAGTACAGAAATTTCAAGCAAGACGTCAGTTTATTCGAAACCAATGGTTATGAACACCTGGTGGTAGAAAGCTTAGCTTTCCTTCAGGTTTATTTGTGTGGAATTAGCACAGGTCCCTTTATTAGTATTGGTTAACCTGTTTTGCTTGAGGATGACCCGTATTAGTACGGAATGGTCAGTGAAACAGGTGACTTTAAAGTTGCTGTGATCCGCACTTCGGAGCGAGCCATATGATGCTACCTGACACCTGACTTCAAGGTCGGGAATAGAAGTGATACTCAGAAAGACATCCACACTTCTGACGCAGTTTTGCCGATGTTCACGAAGCAGTGAAAAGAAAATGACCTTACCCAATAGCACAATTAATGGCATGGGCCAGTTAGGTACGAACATTCCCAGGAAACAGATATTCCTCTTGTGATGGTACAGCTTCAATAAATTATGATGTACGAGGTGAGAGATTATGTTAACATTCCGTAAGAAATGTGTTTGAGGTAGAGAGTAATATCAGGAAGCCCAGTTGAATTTCGTGGTTGTAGGAGACTTAATTTCGTGAGTCTAGATTCTGAGATACAGACCGTATCGTAGGAATACGTGTTCTTGTATACGGACGTCAGGATGACGTTAGTTCAGTGGAGCGGCAAGGTAGCCGATGAACAAAGTTCAAAGATTATTCGTGTGCCTTACAGCAGGTGACGACGGAACTACCGGAAGTCTCAAGTGATGAGACAAGATATAGTTCAGTAGTAGCTGAGCAGTCTCGTGTAGAGGGACTAGATTTATGTCAGTTGTGGCTGCAGTGTAAACAGAAGCATATTTATCCTATTGAGGTGTATGTTAGCTGTTTACTATGTGAGATTACAGTGGAAATCTCACGGGAAAAACACGGTCAATGGGCGTTACAGTGTGACAGATAAATGCAGTGAGACCTATGTAGCCTACCCGATGAAAATTAGTAATAAAATATTTCGAGCTAATTGTGGATTAGAGGGCAGATTTTTGATAGCAGCAATAGGAAATTCCGACAAATACTGAATGTGATGAGGCATACGTAAGGAAAATTTGGTAGTACAGATACGCTAGAATATATCACGTTATAAGGACATGTGTAAATTTTCTTTATGAGTAATATTAAATGCGAATTGATGGTTGAAGTTATGATGAGAAATTAAAGTAATACACTTACTTGTGATAATAACGCATTTCGTTTGAATTTAGTTAATATAATTACAACTACTTTGTGGATTTGCTTTGAAATTGAGATTATTTAGTGAGATTTTGATGACATTGTAGAACTATACGAGTTAATTCATTTTAAAAGGAAGCTTAGGATTATTATTTTTTGTCGACTAAAACACAATTTAATTTGTTTGATCTTGTGAGTATTTCGAAAAATAGTTAAGTTATTGAGTTAATTAATTTCACTAGTTAAGTTGCACGTAGCGAAATATGAGACACCTTACCTCCCAGACGAATACGCAATTACGTCCAACGTACATGTATACAGCTACGTTTACGAATTTTCTTTGTGAATTTAAGAAGAATTTCGACATTTAGATGACATATTGAGGCATAGTTATGATAATTTTTGAACTGTGGAAAACACTTTGATTATACAGGCTGATCATCTTATATTTTTATGAGTACCGTGAATTAGAGTTAATAAGAGTAAAAATTATGAGTTTGGATGACACTACGCACTGCTTCCTGTAAGGAAAGAATTATGGAAATGGCTATATTTAAGCACTTTTCTGCGCACTGTGAACAAACTGATGGAAACAATTACAGTTAAAGAAGACAATTTGTACCATGTTTTTAGAAGGACTGTTGCTTCATCCATCAGAGTTCTTTCTGCATTTGGAAACGTCATTTTGCATATGCCTTAATTTTCAACGTGTTATCTTCGGAGCCTGAATCTACAGTACCAGTACTGAGCAATGCATGGACCTAAGATGCAGCAGAAACAGCTTGCCAGTCCACTGGAATGGGATGCGGAGGAACAGCAGGTCCCATCAAGGAGTCCAACTCCAGCTAACTCTTAACTGGATCAGATGTTTGTGAGCGTGGATACGACGAAAATTGGAGCCTGGATAGTATGCTGACAGAACGGATGCAGACAAGTGAAGCTTCGACGACGAACTATAAATATGATACACTGGAGCTTGAATTTTTTATTCTATACTAGATGAAGAGAGCTTGGGTAAAATTTTTAAATTTTATAAAAATGAAGGTGCAGAAATTTTAATTTTGATTTTGAGTTAAGAAATTGAAATTATTGTACTTAACTCGAGCAAACATCTGATTGTAATTTGAAAATTTTGACGCTACTGAAATAATATTGTGTCAATGGTAGTAATAACGAAATTGGCAAAGATGATACAATTCTATAAACAGAGAGTGATAACAGTGAAGTGCAGTCCTAGTCAACGGCTACTCAAATTCATTTTATTTAAAATAATTATTTGCAAGTTTTGAACATAAAATTTGATGGACATGAACATAATTTTGGTACGGTGATAAATTTTTTATGATGCTGTATACCATAAGTAATTTACTTGAACTGTTGTAATTTTATGTGTGCAAATTTAGTTTTGTAAACTTAGAATATTTGGTTCAGAAATGGTTAAAGATTAACTTGTAAATTAAGCATTAGACAAATAATGTTGTAAATTTGAGAGAATTTTTAAATTTGAACTGAGTGAAATATTTGTGTATGTTGAAATATGTTGAATGGAAAATTTTAGTTGATTATGAGGAGTTTATAACGTTATGAAGTTATTGATGATGTTGCTGCAATTGGATTATTTGGATGACATTGTAAGGATGTGTACATTGTTATTCTAATTTTGATTTTTTGTTGTGTGTTTCGAAATTTTCCTTTTGTGTGTTTAGATGCATAAGTACAGATGATGCGAGGACGCATCGTAGTTTAAGCAAGGAGGGATATAATGCATGGAAAGTAACTAATTAACATTTGGTTAGCGTTGGTACGACTGGAAATGAATTTTGATAATTTTATAAATGTAACTAGTATTTTGTGTTGGCATATTGGAAATTTTAAGTTTGCATTCAGATATAAAAATGGTTGAGCAAGTTGCACACATTAACAACAGACTGTTTGCAGAATTCCTTAGTAACAGCACATTCTTTTAGGCCTACATATGCTGTTGCTAAATGAACTCTATGAACTGTAAGCGCTGAGCTATGAGTTTTATGAACTGGTGTACCGGCCTGTATGACCGACATGCAGAATCATTTGTGATCAAACCTTCAACGAGACCAGACGCAAAGAAAAGGGTGCTATAGGTAAGGCTTCAAAATGAGCCTTTTACGTCATATTTTCCTGTTCATACAAGGCGAGTGGTGCATAGTTCATCCATAACTCGAGACATATTCTGCAGGGTGTTTTTTCTTGTCTGCAGCCACGGACATACCCCACTATACGACGCAGTAAATTCTGCTGTGTAACTTGAAATGTGTAGCTAATCGATGATACGAGGATATCTGGTGAGGAGCTTTCAGAATGAAGTGGTGGATTTGGCGTGTAAACAGACGTTCGCATAAACAAGGCGGTGACACCCACCCTTCTGAACAACATTCCACACGCCTTCCTGCATTTTAATCCCCCCTTCCATCTATATTTCAGCTTGGCATACCTAACTGTCATCTCCGTGGAAGTCAAATACACATTTTCTGCTTCTCCCTTCTTATTCCTCTATGTGTGACTTTGACGTCGGTTGAGACCAATATATTTCATATATACGAGTATATGTATGCATATTTATATGAACAGAAAGAGAGATGAGAGGGTCTTTTTAGATTCCTCTCGTCCCGCTCTTTTCTTCAACACATCCTTTTCCATTTCTGTATTTCTTCGTTATGCTTATTTGTTTTATTTTATGTGTACAATAATTTTACATGTTTTACCGAAGAGTTACCCATGCTTTATATACCGAATAAAAGTTAAGTACATACATTTTTTCCTCACCATGTCAGTCTGGGATGTAAACCTTCAGTTAAAATGAGGAACTAAATTATGTAATTTCATAAGAGATTTGTAAGGTAAACTAAAAGTGACCCTGTGTTCAAACATCACACCGTAAAGGGTGTGAAGGTAAAATTACTTGCATTATGAATCTCAGCAATAACCGTTCATGATGTTCAGTATTTTTACACTGCTACCACAACAGGAAAGCTGTTTCACTTAAGCTTTCTCTGATCAAATTACCCTCACTATATCACCTTAGTTCCCTACCAGCTATGCGTACATGTTCATAAAGACGGTGTTATTTATGCCTGTCAGTACGACCAATAACATTTCAAATAAATCACCAACCAGATGCAACAATTTTTCAGTTCACGTATTATCCTGACGTTTATTTACAGCTCAACATGTTTCGGGCGTTTTCCCGCCCATCATCAGGAGCTTAATGACTGCAGTGGCAGCCTCTAGTTATACCTTCGTATCGTGGTGACAGTTGTGCATCTGGTTGAGGATTTATTTGAATTGTAAATGAAGCACGGACTTACAAACCTTAAATAGACCAATAACAAATTTTAATCTTCAAAATAAATTAACGACTACGGATAGACCAAAATCCAATGTGGCGTGCAACTGATCGCAAGACGTGTATCACAAAGGAAGCCATTATCCACCAGAAATTTACACCAATTCGACACTTCTATGATTTTCACTCTTTTTCACTGTTTATTTCACTGTTGCATCGTGCATGTAGTTTCGATTACTTATTTAATGTTCCAACTCACGAACCTATTATATACACTTTAAAAAACACCAATTCACATTAAAACACTTAAAAACACTCTTCTATGAATTATGGTAAGAAGAGCTTCGGGGTAAAGCGGACTCCAAATTCTCGGAGGATATATGAGTAGTAAGCCATCCCGTTTGCCGGCCACGTCCACCTGCGCTGTGATTGGCCGAAACCTAACCTTCCCTCCCACCCCTAGGCTATGATTCGCTGAAACCTAAACCTCCCCTCCCTCCCACTGCGCTGTGATTGGTCGAAAACTATAATTGTCCGCCTCCCCTTGACGTGATTGGTTGAAACCTATACAGGCCCGTCCCCCTGTGACGTGATTGGTCAAAACCTATACCGTCCTTTCCCCTAACCCCCAGGTCGTCACGTGATGTAAACAAAAGATGGCGGACGGGTCATTGACCTTTTCGCTAAACCTAAACTTAACTTATTATTTTGAAACTTTGTTATTGTCACGTGATGTAAACAGCCCCAGGCGGTTGCCTGATGTAAACAAAAGGCCCCAGACAGTATAGAGACCGAATAAACCTAACGTTAATTGTTATTATTTTGAAAATTTGTTATTGTCACATGATGTAAACAAAAGATGGCGGAGGGGATATTGACCTTTTTGCTTAACCTAAATTTAACTTGTTATGGTTATTTGATGTAAACAAAATAGCCATTATGAATATTTGGCAATATGGCAGCTAGAACGGTAATTTTAAACCCAACTTTAACTTATTATTTTGAAACTTAACAGTGGCCTTGTTGTAGTTGCCGGATGTAAAGAAACCCTCTAGACACGCGCGGTAATTTTAAACCTAACTTTAAGTTGCTATTATTTTGAATATTTATTATTGGCACGTGATGTTGTGCAATATTAGAATTTGAAGCAATATGGCGGACACGCGAGCCAATTTTTAATTGATGCTAACTTAACTTTAACTTTCTTATTTGAATAAGGAGGCCATTTTAAAATATGGTGGATAGCGCGCCTTTTAAACTTGACTTAAAATTATTATTTGAATAAGGCGAACATTTTACAATATAGCGAATAGCGCGTTATTTAAACTTGACTTAAACATTTACAATTTGAATAGAACCACCATTTTTACAATATGGCGGACAAGGGAAACTAACCTAACCTAACATAAAAATTTAATATTTGAATAAGTTCGCCATGTTACAATAAGGCTACCACTTTATATGACACTATAAATAGGTGGCTAAAGCGGTAAGATATCAGATTCATAACTGAAAGATACTAGGTTAGAATCCTTCGGCTTTAACCGTCTCTTTTTAAGGAAACTATCCCAGGTAATAAGGGTAAAAAAGACACACTTTAAATTTTACAAATACACACAATGTTGGTTGTTTTTATTTCAATTTAAAATACAATTTTACATATAAATGTACATAAAATTCAATTTTATTACAATCTTTTATTTCCACACTTATAACCATTTAGTTATCATCATCAAAAAACTGTTTTTATACTTTAATTCATCTCACAATATATTGAAATCAATGGTATTTGTGTCTGGAGGGGTAAAAAAGGATCTGCAATCAAGCCACTAATTGCGCCACACTAAAAGTTCATCTTGCTGTCTGCCGAATTTGATCACTTCACTGTCTATGCAACCACTTGTCAAGTCCATTAATTCCGACCACACTTTTTACTTAGATACACTTGAATGTTCTCACTCGTAATGCGTATATATCGTCCACAGTACACCGACAGGTTATGTTGCGATTCACCAAGTTCGTGCAATTCATTCTTGGGTATATCACTTTCGAATGTCACCAGAATTAACCACTGTATTTCGTTTAACACTGCATGACCAGAAGAAGATCCAATTTTCACTTGTGGGTTGAGGTAGTCATTGCTGAGGTAGAGGGAGACTCTTGCTCGTTGAGATAGTAGGTACCAAGAAGCATCCCCGTCATCTGGAAAACATTAATGATAACCAGGCTGAGGCGGGAACCTTGCAAATTGTAGACAAAGAATTTTAATAGTTGAGCCACTGAGCTAATAAATAGGCTGTTCGCAATGCACAAACATGTTTGGACTTGTTGTGACATACAAACGTACAGCTGATGGTAGGTAGAATAATGTGGGCTAGTTGAGGGCAACCTGGCTGTGTAATATCAATAAATGTCCGGTCGATAAGGCCGCAAATGAAGTTTCTTTTCTGAGGTCCAAAGCAATAAATTGCAACAGCAAATGATATTTCGCGATGTAGCATAGTTTCCAGCTCTGAATATAGAACATCACCATCATTCCAGTTACACCCATGGTCAATAGCCTGATTCATCCTAGCGTTAAACATATGCTCTTCTTCCCATTCATAAGGTCTCTTAAAGACATGACGAGAGCCTATTACTGTGGGAGTCGGTAACTGCCAGCTCTTTAACCACGATATCATTATCCCGCCCATCCAAGAATGTAAAATCACTCACTTCGAGTGACATTGTAGACTGATGAGATTGAATGTACCTACCTTTATTTCTATCTACGACTTACACGACTGCTGCTCCTCCAACCGACCTCAAGCTGGACACTCGCCTAACTGAGTGCGAAACATCTGCACTGCCCTCTTATCATTGCAGGTGTAGCGATCAGGTAAAACATGTTGACAAATGACGTCGCGGATAGTCCCCTGATTCTGTGACGCGTGTAGAGGCAGCAGCAATGTCCGCAGACATTGGATGTTAGACCCTGCAGTCTGTGGCGATTAAATGTCCAAGAAATTGAGTGGCGCTGTAGGTATGCCAAGGTGGTAGACCGTAGAATGAAAACATAATCTGATTGGAATTCATTCTACTGTAACGTTTCTAGAATGATCAATTTCAATGTGCCCGGGGAATTCAGCGTACAAAATGCATGTAACAGGTTCGGGCAGTGGTTTTTTAAAGAGTGCTTCAATGCGCACATTTCCCTGACGAGATAAGCGTATATGCTCCTCATCAGCCTCTCTGTCAGGTGCCAGGTCAAAACCTAGTATGTAGACACCTTTTGTGTAAATTTCCAGTGTAATCATAAGAGCACGATAATCGTGATGAATACCTGTACTTAAAAATAATGCTTCGTAAGCTCTTGTAGCTTCAAAAGTTGAAGAGCAATCTATTGTAAGTGGTTCCGAAGGATGTTGAACTCCATTTACATAGACCACAAGATTTATCATGTAATGGTGGAAGTGAAAGTGATTCGTACTGGCAGAACAAACAAATGCTGCATTTTTAACTAAAACTATAAGAATCCGGTCTGGCACCGGCCCAAGGAATGTATTATTTATACAGATTTGCTGAGTCTCAGAACTCGCTGTAAAAGTTTTGATCTGAGTCTGCGTAACAGGGTAGTGTGGCTTACGCTTCATAGCTAGAAATTTAGCGTGAGCTAAGAGTAGTGGGGTTTTCAATTCGACTTGAGTGATAAAGAGAGTAGCGTCTAAAATGTTGACACGTGCTACTGTATCATCAGTACGTGCCAATAAATAAAAAGCTTTTGGTGTACGGGTAAGTTTAATATTCATATCAACACCATTAATCAACATTTTATCGGAATTGAACAAGTCGGCATGCAGTCGTCCATACATTTCAACAGTCTGACTATTGCCAATGTATTTTAAACGGGTAGTGTAACCATAATTGCCTTTGAGTTCTTCAGACGAATCAAGATACCGTAGGCTAGGCACTAAATGTGTGCCAGAAGCGTCAGAACCATAATTTAAAAGCTTTTGAAGTTAGGCCTTGTAATGATAGTTTCTCTCGTGAAGAGTAACGGGTTTGTCGTTTAGCGAGACATTTACAGAACTAAACATGGAATGTAAAACGTTATTAACGCAACCCGCTGTGTTTGACTTGCCACTTATTTAGACCTGACCCACCAGTTTTCACTAGTTTGATGCGGAACAGTTGACGTACAGAATTTAAATCAATATAGTAATCGCTATGGCCGAAGCAGTTGAATTACAACTGGGTAGGATTGTCAGCTGGCGTTAAAAATTTATATGTAACGGTGTGACTATTTACGATAGATGTTTGTATGCTGCGTTTTAGAAAAAATGTCAAGCCACGATTTTATACAATCCATTACTGCTTCTATGTGAAAATATCCTTTACCTTTCTGCTTTTCTTTGAGAATGAGCCTTTTTAGACTTGCACTTTCCTTTTAAACTAAAGCCAGATCCCGTCATTTTTTAATATTTTGTTCGAGGTTATCATTTGCCTCACTAAATCGATTTTTTAAAATATTGCCTACAGGCTGTTCCGGGTCTTTATTAAACAATCGGTTATTATATTAGAACCTATTTTTAATACATATTTTCCCACCGCCTTCTCCCCTGAATACAACATTGTTTTAACAAACCGAAAAAGTCCCCTGAAGAAGAACCCTATGCCGTTACCCCTCTGAACCTTAAAACTTTCCCTGTAAACAGGACCTACCTCACCCCCACCACCGATTTGACTTACATAGTATTGTGTATATCGATCCATAGTAAATCATATACTGAGTTTTACTGCGCTAATGACTTGTTTTTAAAGTGTAATGTTACAACGCAAGTGATATCACTATCTTCAAATAGCACCTCTTCTGCATGTTTGTAACTAAAGGAATGGTAATGGACTCTATAAACGATTGTTCTACAGGTCTGTACAAAGGGAAGTCAAATCCATGATTTCCTTACTCGAAGGAAATTGTAGAGTCGTTAAAGGTTTAACGTAAGAATCACCAACCAGGTTCCGTTCTATGATATCAGTATACATATAAACAGGCTCTGGTGTAATAAATTCGGGGGTATATTAAAGCAATACAGTTATTCTAGAAGTACGGCAATTAGCGGGGTTAATTGTATCGGCTAAATCTTCAAGTCCATTATATACACGGGCTGGAAAGTGAGATACTACATTATTGTCGATTCGAACGGAATTTAACCCGTAGCACGAACTAAACAGTTGTTTGCTCGGATCTTCTGCTACGTATTTATTTAGGTACTCGTTAAATAAGAGCATAAACTTTTCCTTTTACACGGTTCCAACAAATTGAGAGCATTTGTGACAAGATCAAACAGAGATTCATAGTCTTTTACAGGAAAAATGACCTGCGAATCTAAACGAATTGTATTGTGTCGGAAACGTTTCTTGTAGCCATTGGGATAAGATATTTCTACTAAACCGACTTCCCATCTGTTAGGTTCCAACTCAAGCGGCGTAGCTAGTTTAGTTGTAAAGTTAGATATTGTATTGTAATGGTAATAATAACCGGAGCTCTCTGATGGTAATGTTACGTAAAAATTATTCATTATATTTTCTTAATATCGGACGTGTTTACCCAACAGTTAAAGGTCTTGTCGTATCCTTTCCACTTGACAATATGTTGTTTAATATCGTGTTTATTACGTGTGAGTACTATTTTATTTATTTGAAACTCAGTTTCGGGTGATACAGTGTCATTAGCAAGTTCGTATTTGTAAAATTGCCCTTCGATACGATGGCCTTGCAAGTCTGACAGTTCATAAACATGTTGCACGCGCGAAATAACTTTTACAACTCCAAATATTTGTGTTTGAAAATGTCTGTTCGTATCCTTTAGCAAACACTACCTTTTGCTTGATCATCCTTACAAGATCGCCCACTTTAAACTTGACACCTCCGTGAGGAATTTTGTCCCGAAGGCAATTCGCCTTTTACCATACAGTGTAAATGTTCGAGTGGATACTTTGCTCGGTGGCATGGCTATTGTAAAATGGACAGAGATGTAACTTGCTAAAACGTTATTTATAACGTCCAATTAGCGGTACGTGTTACTCTTAGTGAAATATTTATACATTTTCTTCTTTAGAGTAAGATTGAATCGTTCAATAATAGCTCCCTTTATATGAGGTTTGTGAGTCGTACGAAAATCTACTCCTTGACGTTTCAAGTACTTTTGGACAGTCGTATTAACAAACTCTGTACCTTTATCTGATTGTAGGTAATTGGATGTCTATTTTGAAATAAAGTTGTTAAAGCGATTGACTTGCGAGTCGTCCTTTAGAGGTACGCTCCAGGCACAACACGAAAATGTCTATTACATTTAAGAGGTATTTGTATTTATTATTGTATCCCGACAGGGAACTTTAGTCTGCAAGATCCATTTCCCATATATCATCAATATTTGTTACAATATATGGATTTCAGGGAAACCTTCTACGTACTGGTTTATGCATACTGTGCGTATCCTGACCTGACAGCCACTCTTAGACATTTCTCTCACTACTTTTAACGGCATTTAGTAATTCTGCTACTGAACTAAAACACGCCGTGTGCTTAGGATCGTAATAAATTTTACCTAGAGACGTTACACAAATTCCCAACGAACTCCATTTTTGTCAGAAAACAGCCGCGAAATAAACCGCGTATACTTGAGGCCTTTGTTTGCTTTGATCTTACCTTGGGACTATAACTCTTTGTGCATTAGACTGTAAGAGTATTGTTTAAATGCCTCTTTGTCTAGAAAAGTGACCACATTTTTAATAGATCTAGATTCTAGATTCGGAGCGTATTAAAGTCATATGTTCTCATGCCATTTTAGTTAATTATTACTATTAATTAGTGTTCCTATAGCACCTGACAAAATACTGGTAAGTAAAGAAATTATAAACTCGCCTTTCTGAATTAAAAGTTTCCGTTTACTTTTAAAATTAATCTTTGGGTTCACCAACGCAGGTAAACGATTTTTATATTTACTCAATTTACCCTTTTCCTCTTTAGTTCATTTATGATTCTCATTTAACGTGTTTATACCACACTCGACCATTGCTATAATGAGATCCTCATCTGCAGATGTGAGTAACGCGCGTCTGGCCTAGGGTTTAGCGTCTTTAAGTACATGGAGAAAGTGTAACAGTGACTTCAACCGGTTCATTACCTTCAAAAGCCGCAAAAAGTCTGTATTTTCCCCAGGAAATATCTTTGTTCTAAATCTCAATAGACTGTTGATTGATTGTGTAAAGTCCAGAAACAGATAGGAGTGTGGGTCTTTACAATGCCTAGATATATGTTATAAAAACTAGAAATTGTTTAGGGTAAATTTGTCGGGCCAAGTGCACAATTTTAGTCTTACGTCTGGGGTTCTTGAACACAAATATATTTGCTTGCCAAATATCACGTGACGACTGAGCTTGGTGAATATCTTTGTTCTAAATTTCAATAGACTGTTGATTGATTGTGTAAAGTCCAGAAACAGATAGGAGTGTGGGTCTTTACAATGCCTAGATATATGTTATAAAAACTAGAAATGGTTTAGGGTAAATTTGTCGGGCCAAGTGCACAATTTTAGTCTTACGTCTGGGGTTCTTGAACACAAATATATTTGCTTGTCAATTAAATATCACGTGACGACTGAGCTTGGTGAAACACGTTCTGTGTAATTAAAACTTTACTAATGTTTCGATGATGCGATCCTTTGGTAAATAATTGACAAACTTTTGTAGAATAAGCAGAGTCCATTCAATCATCCAGCACTATAAGCGTAGTTGTAACGAATGTAAAATGTAAATTATTGTGTGTTAGATTTTACATATTACTTTTTGTATTTTTTGGATTTGTTTGTTGAAACGGTTACAGTTAGATTCCATTCACTTCCTCATTGCGAAACAAACGATCGCTCACAGTTGCAACTAAGCACTTAATTGTCAGTTCCCCA
>Ga0268261_10001243_pt1 | contig 17247 bp, 25 predicted proteins | sample TergutNc150P1_FD_190353 | JGI IMG/M metagenome (GOLD analysis project Ga0268261, IMG submission 190353) | Nasutitermes corniger P1 segment gut microbial community from laboratory colony in Florida, USA - Nc150 P1 (SPAdes) (version 2) | ecosystem: Host-associated > Arthropoda: Insects >...
TATATATATATATATGACATTAGTAGCCTAAGGGTTAATGATTTAACCCTTATCCTGCTAACGTGGAGAAAATGGTGAGCTAATAATGCCAGCAAATAGCATATGGGATTTAATTCGGGGTTTAAAGAGTTAAAGAGGTAGTACGTGGTATTTTTGCTTTACCTACGTATGCGTAAATATTTCTAAGTCTGTGTAACATAGAACACTTGAGAGAGTAAAATGAAATAGTACACGGTCTTATTCAAAACAAGGTGTACGCGAATTATTTTGACGTGAATACGTCTTTAAAATCGGTACCGGGTACCCCGCATGTTCGAAAACTCGAGCGTCACGAAATCAGTTCCAATTTGTTTCGCAAAAGTTTCCATGATGTCATCGTTCGATCCGGGCTTGTTTGATATCATTCGATGGAGCAAGGATGAAAGTTTGTTGTGCGCAGTCGCAGCGACCCCCTGTCCCACGCCCCTCCTCAGCCGTCGCTAACTAGTTTAAGGTCGAAATCGCGACGACAGTCAATTTAGAGTGGCCATAGCTCGCAGACGCGTGGTCCCGTCGCGCTGTTCTGGGTGTCAATCGACGCAAAATCTCTCAAATAATACACTTAGTGAAATAAAATACTGGATCTGTCATATTTGTGCGAATTCTGTAGGAATTTGTGAAAAAATGGGACGAAATTTCGAAATGTCCCGCTACATGTGGAGAAAGTACAAACAAAAACAAACGAAATTCATACTAGGACCCGTTTACATCCATCCCAACGTGTCCCAAGAAACAATCGAGTATTTCATGTTTCAAATGCTCGGCGCTTACTCTGAAGCCATTAGACTGATCTTTCCGAACATGAACCCCGACACCGAGACTCCGATTCTACTGTGCGGAGACTTCAACATGGGCATTATGCAAAACAAATCATTTGTGAACTTTATGAAATACAGATTCAATTTGGACTGCATTAGTTCCGCATCTGCAACTCTGGGCAATACGTGCATGGATCTAACATTCACTAGAAACATTTCCGTACAGACTTTACCATATGCATCGTACTTCTCGTGTCATAGACCTGCACTCAATAGATTGATGTTAAGTAGCGAACAATAAATGTGTTCATAAATAAAGTGTGTTAGTAAATAAATGTGTTCATAAATGGGTTCAATTAATTTCTTTCGGCCCTTAAAGACGTATTCACGTATTCCGTGTTTGAGAATACGGTGATGAGAATATTCGGGCCTAAGACGGTCAAGGTAATAGGGAATGGAGAATACTGCGTAATGAGGAGCTTAATGGTTTATACTACTTACCTAAAATTGTGCGAATGATCAAACCGAAAAGAATGAGATGGGTGGGACATGTGGCATGTATGAGTAGAGTTGAGGCGTATACAGGTTTTAGTGGGGAAACGTAAGTAAAGAGACCGCCTGGGAGATAAAGGTGTAGATGCGAGGATAATATTAAAAAGGATCGTTAAAAAGTAGAATAGGTATTGATGGGATTACTCTGGTTCAGGATAAGTACAAGTGGTAGGCACTTGTAAACGCGGTAATGAAACTCCGGGTTCCATAAAATAGGGGAATTTCTTGACTAGCTGAAAACCGGTTAGGAAGATTGCTCGAGGAATCGAAGTGTGTAGTAAAAAGTTACATTCATAAATGTTCTGTAAGTAATACGCTATTACACAAATATTATTAAAGAGATCGAGCATCCTATTCAGATTCCGTGGTCGGATAACGCGAGCTCGCAAACGGTGGCGCAGTGGGGCGCACGGTGGCGCAATTGTGCACACGGTGGCGCAGTTCGTTTAAACACTGCGCTACAGGCCGGAAGGTCGCAGGTTTGATTTCTCATGGCGTCACTGGAATTTTTTGAGTCTTGTTTGGAGCTTCGTAGAGTTCAGACGTGTTTGTTGTGAGCTCCTGAGTAAGGATAGAAAATGGGCTGTTACCTAGAGGATTACAGCGCGAGGGTGGGTACCGGGGCTGGGAGATTCTCGTGGCGTGGCGTTTCTAGGCGTGGTGACGCTAACGGAACTACTGGTGACTGCTTGGGATTGACGGTGCTAAGTTCCATGGTTTTAGCGGTGTTACTGATGATTGGTGGAGTCGAGCAGAATCCTGGTCCTGTTGTGGAAGTTGAGAACACCGTGCGACGCTTATGTACTGGGTGCGGCAGGAATCTGAAGTCAGGAATCCAATGTGAACTATGTGGACTTTGGTATCATTATAGTTGTGGAAGCGTGAAGGCTCAAGCGGCTTACAGATAGAAATGGAACTGTGATAAGTGTAGGACTGAAAAGGTGAGAAGTTTACAGGAGGATCTACAAAACGCGCTTCAACAAACTGATGAACTGGAGGCTAGAAACAGGGAGCTTGAAGCAAAGTTACTAATGGCGGGAACTGGGAAGAGACAATACCTACAAAGCAAAAGATTACGAAGTGTATGGTGGTCGGTGACAATATTGCGCAACGGTTGAGCAGAAAATGCAGATATGAAAGTGGAGTGCTTTCGAGGGATTAAACCCGAACAGCTACACAGAGTGATAGAAAAGAGTTATCTAGGTACTCCAGAAACTGATCCACGTGGGTACTATTGACATTAGAACAACGAGAAATCTAGATTTTGTAATGGGAGAAGTAATTGCGTTGGTATCTACGGCAAATAAGAAACTTCCGAACTGCAAACTTGTACTGAGCGGAGTGTCACGACGTAGAAATGTGTCATGGCGGTGTACTGGGGCACTTAATGATAGATTCGACTGGGTAGCCAACGCCTTGGGACTTAACTTTGTTGATCCGAACAGCTGTATAGAGGACGGGGATTTCGCTAGAGATCGATTGCATCTGAATGGAAGAGGAAAGAGACGACTTGGACAATTATATGCTACAGTTAGTAGTGAACTTGATGTTGGAGAATCGGCAGGGAGTAGGATGTGACAAATTTTGAAAAATGGAAATCACAGAACGAGGGATACCAGGGAAACGCGACGATCAGCGATCGAAGAACAGAAAACTTTACATGAAGAAGATGGACCAGTGACTAGTATCTTGATGAGTAAGGAAGTTGAAGTGGGGCCAAGGGTTAAATCTATAGCTGAGGCATCTGAATATAGGACAGAAGGTAAGTCGATGGTTGTGCTGCAGGTTAACTGTAGGAGTGTTTGTAATAAAGCAATAGAACTTTGGAATCTAGTGGACACGTACAAACCCGATGATGTTATAGGCACGAAAGCATGAATTAAGGAAGATATTAGCAATGCTGAAGTTTTCAGGGCTGATTTTATAACTTACAGAAGTGATAGTTCTGCCCGTGGTGGTGGGGTTTTTATCTGTTAAAAATTTCATTGCCTCGACGGAGTTATGGGTAGATGAGAATTGTGAGATGATCGCAGTCGAAATGAAAGGAATGGAAGTAGTAAGCCGCCCACTTGGGCACCCCCACCACCGACCATCCGTGACGTCACACGTAAACAAACCTAACCTTCCCGTCCCTCTCCTAGCCCTTCAGACAGTATGGCGCCAGGGCTTAACCTAACTTTAACTTGTTATTTACAAACCTAACCTTCCCCTCCCTCCCCTAGCCCCCCAGACAGTATGGCGCCAGGGCTTAACCTAACTTTAACTTATTATTTACAAACCTAACCCTCCCCACCCTTTTTAGGCTTTTAGGCGATAACGTGATGTCAACAAAGATGGCGGAGGGGTGAATGACCTTGCCTCTAAACCTAACTTTGACTTATTATTTTGAAACGTTATTGTCACGTGATGTAAACAGCCTTAGGCGATGTTATTTAAACAATGAGGTAGACAGTGTGACGCCGTGCTTAACCTAACTTTACCTTATTATTTTGAAACGTTTTTGTCACGTGATGTAAACAGCCCTAGGCGATGTTATGTTAACAAAGATGGCGGAGGGGTGAATGACCTTTCCTCTAAACCTAACTTTGACTTATTATTTTGAAACGTTGTTATTGTCACGTGATGTAAACACCCCCAGGCGATGTTATGTCAACAAAGATGGCGGAGGGGTGAATGACCTTCCCTGTAAACCTAACTTTGACTTATTATTTTGAAATGTTATTATCACGTGATGTAAACAGACCTAGGCGATGTTATGTATACAATGAGGTAGACAGTGTGACGCCGTGCTTAACCTAACTTTAACTTGTTATGGTAAACAAAGCGCCATTTTGAATTTTAGCTAATATGGCGGCTAGAGTGGTAAGTTTAAACTTTATTATTTTGAAACCTAACAGTTAACTTTGTTATGGTAGGCGGATGTAAACAAACTGTAGACAGCTTGTCGCCACCGCCATTTTGAATTTGAGGCAATATGGCGGCTTGCGCGGTAATTTTAAATGAATGCTGACTAACCTAAACATTTACTATTTGAATATGGCGGTTATTTTTAAATATGGCGGCTAGAGCGGTAATTTTAAACCTAACTTATTATTACGAATATTTATTATTGGTTTGATGTAAACAAAGCGCCATTTTGAATTTTAAACCAAACTTTAAACCTGTTATTTGAATAAGGTAGCCATATTACAATATGGCGGACTTGCGCGCTATTTAAGCTTGGCTTAAACATTTACTATTTGAATATAACCGCCATTTTACAATATGGCTTTTAACTTTATACGACACTCGAAAGAGGTGGCTAAAGCGGTAAGATATCAGACTCATAATTGAAAGATTCTAGGTTCGAATCCTACGGCTTTAACCATCTCTTTTTAAGGAACCTATCCCGGGTAATAAAGGTAAATAAAGACAATTTTTACATTTTACAAATATATACAAGGTTGGTTGTTTTTATTATAATTAAAAGTACAATTTTATTTATTTATGAATACACATACACTTTAATTTTATTACAATCGTTTATTTCCACACTTATAACCATTTATCATCAGAAAAACAACTGTTTTTATACTTTAATTTATTCCACAATGTATTGAAATCAATGGCATTTGTTTCTGGAGGGGTACAAAAGGATTTGGATTCAAAGCACTTATTACGCCACTCTAAAAGTTCATATTGTAGTCTGCCGTATTTGATGACTTCTCTGTCTATGCAACCACTTGCCAAGTTCATCAATTGCGACCAATCTTTTTTACTTAGATACCCTTGAGTGTTCTCACTCGTAAAGCGTATATATCGTCCACAGTACACTGACAGGGTATGTTGCGAGTCACCAAGTTCATGCACTTCATTCTTGGGTATATCACTTTTGAATGTTACCAGAATGAACCACTGTATTTCGTTTAACACTGCATGACCAGAAAAAGTTCCAATTTTCAAATGTGGTTTGAGGTCGTCATTATTGAGGTAAATGGAGACATACTTTGTCTCTTGCTCGTTGAGATAGTATGTGCAACGAAGCAACCCCGTCATCTGGAAAACATTAATGATAACCAGGCTGAGGCGGGCACTTTGCATATTGTAGACTAAGAACGTAATATTTGAGCCACTGAGCTAATGAATAGTCTGTTCGCAATGCACAAACATGTTTGGACTTGTTGTGACATGCAAACGTGCAGCTGATGGCAGGCAGACTAATGTCGGCTAGTTCAGGGCAACCTAGCTGGGTAGTATCAATAACTGTCCGGTCGATAAGACCGCTAATAAAGTTTGTTTTCTGAGGTCCAAAGCAATAAATTGCAACAGCAGATGATACTTCATGATGTAGCACAGTTTCCAGCTCTGAATATGGAACATCACCATCATTCCAGGTACACCCATGGCCAATAGCCTGATTCATCCTAGCATTAAACATAGGTACTTCTTCCCGTCCGTACGGTCTCTTAAAGACATATGACGAGGCCCTATTAATGTGAGAGTCGGCAACTACCAGCACTTTAACAACGACTTCATTATCCCGCCCTTCCAAGAAAGTGAAATCAATCACTATGAGTGACATTGTAGACTGATAAGTTTGAATGTACATACCTTTATTTATATCTGCGATTTGCACGACTGCTACTGCTCCTCCAACCGGCCGCAAGCAGGACACTATCCAAACTGAGCGCGATACATTTGCACTGCTCTTTTATCATTGCAGGTGTAGCGAGCAGGTAAAAACATGTAGACAAATAACGTCATGGATAATCCTCGGGCTCTGTGAAGGCTGTAGAGACAGCAGTAGTGTCCGCACACATTCGACGTTAAACCCTGTAGTCTGTGGCGATTAAATGTCCGAGAAATTGAGTGGCGCTGTAGGTATGCCATAATTTCATACTTGAAAGGTGGTAGACCGTACGAATCAAAATATTCGGCACACCCAGAATCGGAGAAACAAACAGCTACCCAATGCGAACCGGGCATATAATGCTTATCAAGGTTAATGACAATTATTGACGGTTTTATAAGTGTGGATGGTAAAAGATCAATAGGGTAAACCCCTTGAAAATATTTTACATGTTTTGTTAAAACTTTATGAATCTGAATGGAATTCATTCTACTGTAACGTTTCTAGGATAATGAATTTTAATGTGCCCGGGTAATTCAGCATACAAAATGCATGTTACAGTTTCGGACAGTGGTTTTTTAAAGAGTGCTTCAATGCGCACATTTCCCTGACGAGGTAAGCTTATATGTTCCTCATCAGCCACTCTGTCAGGTGTCAGGTCAAACCCTAGTATGTAAAAACCCTTTGTAAACATTTCTAGTGTAATCATATGGGCACGATCATCGTGATGAATACCAGTACTTGAAAATAATGTTTCGTAAGCTCTTGTAGCTCCGAAGGGTGAAGAACAATCCATTGTAAGGGGTTCGGAAGGATGTTGAACTCCATTTACATAGAGTAAAAGATTTGTCATATCATAATGGTGAAAGTGAAAGGGATTCGTACTGGCAGAACCAACAAATGCTGCATTTAAACTAAAACTATAAGAATCCGGTCTGGCACCGGCCCAAGGAATGCATTATTAATAGAGTCCCAGAACTCGCTGTAAAATTCTTGATCTGGGTATGCGTGACAGGATAGTGTGCTTTACGCTTCATAGCTAAAACAATAGCGTAAGCTAAGAGTAGAGGGGTTTCAATTCGACTTGAGTGATAAAGAGAGTAGCGTCTAAAATTTTGATACGTATTTTTGTGTCATCGTTAGGTGCCAATAAATAAAAAGCTTCTGGTGTACGAGTCAGTTTAATATTCATATCAACGCCATTAATTAACATTTTATCTGAATTGAACAAGTCGGCTTGCAGCCGTCCATACAGCTCAACAGTCTGACTATTGCCAATGTAGTTTAAACGGGTACTGTAACCATTATTGTCTTTGAGTTCTTGAGACGAATCAAGATACCAGAGGCTAGACACTAAATGTGTACCAGAAGCGTCAGAACCATAATTTAAAAGTTTTTCGAAGTTAGCCTTGTAATGATAGTTTGTCTCGTGAAGAGTAACAGGTTTGCCGTTTAGTGAGAAACTTAGACAACTGAACATGGAATGCAAAAGATTATTAACGCAACCTGCTGTGTTTGACTCTGCACTACTCTTACCTGATCCATCAGTTTTTACTAGTTTGATGCGTAACAGTATACGTACAGAATTTAAATCAATATAATAATCACTATGGCCGGAGGAGTTTAATTCCAACTGGGTAGGATTGTCAGCTGGCGCTAAAGATTTATATGTAACGGTGTGGCTGTTTACGATAGATGTTTGTATGCTGCGGTTTAGAAAAATGTCAAGCCCCGATTTTAAACACTCCATTACTGCTTCTCTGTGAAAATATCCTTTACCTTTCTACGCTTACTTTGAGACTGAGCTTTTTTAGACTTGCGCTTTCTTTTTAAACTAAGGCCAGGCCCAGTCTTTTTTTATTTTTTGTTCGAGGTTATCTTTTGCCTCAATAAATCGATTTTTAAAAATATGCCCTACATGTTGCTTTGGCTCTTTATTAAGCATGTCGGTTATTATATTGGAACTTGTTTTAAAGCCTCTTTTCCGACCGCCTTTGTCCCTGAATACAACAACGGTTTAACAAAACGAAAGAGTCCCCTGAAGAAGGACTCTATGCCGTTACCCCTCTGAACCCTAAAACTTGCTCTGTAAACAGGACCCACCTCACCGCCACCACCGCTTTGATTAACATAGTATCGTGTATATCGATCCATTGTAATTTGTATACTGAGTTTTACTGCGCTGAGGACTTGTTTTTAAAGTATAATGTTAGGGATATCGCTATCTTCAAATAGCACATCTTCATTTTTTGGTAACTAAACGAATGGTAATGGAACCTATAAACGATTGTTCTACAGGTCTATGATATCCTGTACTGGAAGGAAAATGTAGAGTCGTTAGAAGTTTAACGTAAGAATAACCAACCAAATTTGGTTTTATAATATCTGTATTCACATAAACAGGCTCTGGTGTAGTAAAATCAGGGTTATCTTTTAGCGATACAGTTATTCTAGAAGTATGACAATTAGCGGGGTTCATAATTGTTTCAGCTAAATCTTCAAGTCCATTATATATACGGGCAGGAAAGTGATATACAATATGATTATCAATTTTGACAGAATTTTCCCCGTAGCACGAATTAAACAATTGCGTACTCGGTTCTTCTGTATATTTATTTAGGTACTCACTAAGTATACGCATAAACCTTTCTTTTTAGACGGTTCTAACAAATCAGGAATATATGTGAGAAGATCAAGCACAGATTCATAGTCTTTAACAGGAAAAATGACCTCTTGCGAATCTACACGGATTGTATTGTCGGAAACGTTTTTTTAGCCATTAGGATACGATATTTTTTACTAAACCGACTACCCATTTGTTATGTTGCAACTCGAGCGGTGTGGCTGATATAGTTGTAAAATTAGCTATTTTATTTGCCGGGTAATAATAACCGGAAGTGTATGATGGTAATGTTACGTAAAAATTATCCATTATATTTTCTTAATATCGGACGCGTTTACCTAACTGTTAAAAGAATCATCGTAACCTTTCCACTTGACAAGATGTTGTTTAATACCGTTTTTATTACGTATGCGCACTATTTTATCTATTTGAAATGCAGTTTCAGATGATACAGTGACTTTAACAAGTTCGTAGCTGTAAAATCTTGCAAGTCTTACAGTTCATAAACAGGTTGTGGCACGCGTGTAATAACGTTTACAGCTCTAAATATTTCTGTTGAAAATGTCTGTTCGTAGCCATTAGCAAAGCATACCTTCTGCTTCGTTATTCTTACAGGATCGCCTACTTTAAACTTGACGAATCCGTGAGGAATTTTGGCCCGCAGGCTATTTACCTTTCGCCTTACAGAGTAAATATTCGAGGGAGACACTTTGCTTGGAGGCATGGCTATTGTGGAATGGATAGAGTTGTAACTTGTTAGAATGTTATTTATAACGTCCAAGTAGCGGTACGTGTTATTCTTAGTGAAATACTCATACATTTTTATTTTTAGAGTACGATTAAATCGCTCAATAACAGCCCCCTTTATATCAGGGTTTGAGTCGTAAGAAAATTGACGTTTCAAATATTGTTGGACAGTTGCATTAACAAACTGTGCCTTTATCTGATTGTATGGTAATGGGCTTTCTATTTTGAAATAAAGTTGTTAAAGCCGCTGCGATTGACTTGCCTGTCTTGTCCTTTAGAGGTACGCTCCAGTCATAACGCGAAAATATGTCTATTACATTTAAGAGGTATTTGTATTTATCATTGTATCTCGACAAGGAACTTAAGTCCGCAAGATCAATTTCCCAAACATCGTCAATATTTGTAACAGTATATGGATTTCGAGGAAATCTTTTGCGTACAGGCTTATGCAAAATGTACGTGTCTTGACCTGACAGCCACTCTTCGACATTTCTCTTATTTTAGCTTCACTTACTAACTTTGCTGCTGAACTAAACCCCGCTGTATGTTTAGGATCGTAATAAATTTTACCTAGAGACATTATACAGATTCCCAAGGAACTTCCTTTTTGTCAGTAAAGAGTTGTGAAATAAATCGCGTATACTTTATTCCTTTGTTCGCTTTGATCTTACCCGTGTGTCTATACTTAACTCTGTGCGCATTAGACTGTAAGAGTATTTGCTTACATGTCTGTCTTGAAAAGAACCCCGTTGTTAACAGGTTTAGACTTTGTCAGTAATTCCCAGAGGCCCTGTGTTGCTTTGTATTTTTGCCATCTACAAAAACGTGTTTATCGTTATATTTAAAACCGGAACTACCGATTTTAAAAGAACCGTCAGTATCATTTTGATACACACCAAACGTAGGATCGTGTGACAATCTGCGTATCAACACGTTATGAATGTACTTTGCATGCACTGGCTGAGAATTAGTTTCTAATTCAGACTGTAACTTTCTGCTTTAATAAAAGGACCTATTCTACGTGTAGTTTCTATTATAGGAATGGGGATAGGCTCCCGTTGAAGTTTTTAAGTACGGGTCTTGATGCAAACGAACACGAGTCCATTTATTATAGCTACGATCTTTACTTTTTAATATTGTTGTAACAGGCGGTGATGACGGTGTTTGACAGCGCTTTTCCCACAGTTCAGGGGGTACTAAAATCATACGTTGTAACGCCATTTTTGTTAATTATTACCGCTATTTAGTATCCTATAAAACCTGACAAAATACTCGTAAGTAAAGGAACTATAAACCCGCCTTTCTGAATTAAAAGTTTTCGTTTACTTTTAAAACTAATCTTTGGGTTTACCAACGCACGTAAACGATTTTTATATTTACTTAATTTACCCTTGTCCTCTTCAGTTAATTTATGATTCCCATTTAATGTGTTTATAGCACACTCAACAATGGCTTTGATTAAATCGTCATCTGCAGATGTAAGTAACGCGCGTCTGGCCTGGGGTTTAGCGTCTTTAAGTACGTGAAGAAAGTGTAACTGTGACTTCAACCGGTTCGTTACCTTCAACAGCCGCAAAAACGTCTGTATTTTCCCCCGGAAATATCTTTGTTCTAAATCTCAATAAACTGTTGATTGCGTAAAGTCCAGAAACAGATAGGAGTGTGTATCTTTACAGACGTCTAGATGTCTTATGAAAACTAAAAATATTTTCAGGGTAAACCTGCCGGGCCAAGTGCACAATTTGAATCTTATCTCTGGGGTTCTTGAACACAACCATATACTTGCTGTTCAATGAAATATCACGTGACCACGGACCTTGGTGAAACAAGTTCTGTGTAATTAAAACGGTTGATGTTACGATGATGCGATCCTTTGGTGAATAATTGACTAACTACGCGTTATTTTCACTGTGACATCACACAATATTTGTAAACACAGCGTCACACAGCTGCTCCCTGCACTCTAACAGTCCAATTACAAATGTTGATTTACCACAATTACTAGGACCTGCAACAATTAGTGTAAATGGATGTTGCAGCTTCAACGTCATACTATGAAATGAATAGGAGCGTTCTTTACAAAGGTGTGCCAGCAAAGTTCATTTTCAAGGCCAGGAGTGTTACGCAATATTTTCTAAACTCACTCACCCAGATCGACACAACAGTGTAACCAGCGTCTTTAATTTTTTGCAACCTCGCCATTGGTTCCACATATCTGTTATCCAGTGTTTTCTTAGTGTTTCCAATTGGTTTATATCGATTGCGCATGCAAAGAACCCCATGCCAAAACAACCTAAATATTAAAAAACTTCATTTATCTTTCGACAATACCCATCAACATTTACATTAGGTACCCCGGCCAAAGGCACTTCCCTCCCATTACCGGCATGAATAATTTTCCGAGTCCGCCCAATATACGCCAGCCATTTAAGGCCTTTAATAGACTGACGATCCCCCATACGATAACCGGCTCTCGGGATAATACCTACAGCATCAGGTTTCAGGAACATGGTTCGGAATACCTTATTGCAAATGGACGATATTTTTATAGCTTCCGTAAAGGGGTCCGTTTTAACTAATTTCAAAAACAAATTTCGAAACGCGCAGCATGCCTGCCTCAATACATTGACATCATCCATGCAATGGGCCAGCAGTTCGTCCTTGTTACAAAATAACTTACATTTATGTTCCTCATACCACTGCATAAATTAGGTGCGCTCATCAGCAGAGTCTGCCCCGTAAAATTCGGACTCAGGATAAGGACCCGCAAAATTCAAATTGCTGGTCGTGTTGAAGAAGTGGGGGTAGTACCCCTTCTTGCATGTCAGGTCGAATGATTTGGGCATGCTGTTTAGACTAATGCGTAAATAATTTAGCGAATCCAGAAAATGATTCTCCACAACCATACTAAGAATTTTACTACCGTCTATTATCAATTTCGGCTCCCATCTGAGTTCCAAAAATCTGAGAAGAAACTGCGTCGTATCCACGAGAGTTGTGTGAAATGACATAAACCTTGTTAGCAAATGGCCTAGATAGTCGAAGATAATCGATAAATTTGCCTACGGGGTCTTACCAGAACGTGTGGACACGCTTTCCACACTGTTCGCAATCGAGATTAACATCATCCACGGTTTCACATTTAGAACACATCTGCTGAGCACGTATAAGGTTCGGTACATGCTGAAACGAACCACCACACTTTTCAAGGTCTTGTGTGCACTCCGTATCAAAGAAAACATACATATACTTGTTTGATAGCTTGCTAGGTTTCAATGGAGCCACGTAGCATAAAGGGCCTGAAGGTTGTTTTTATTACAAAAAGTGCAAAATTTCTTGAAGCATTCAAGCTTCGAATCAGATGTGCCCAAATATGAACAATTTCGGCATACTTGTCTCCACTGACAGACTAGCTTGCCTTTCACTTTGAGAATTAGATGATTCTGGAAACACTTCTCACTGAGAAACCATCTGTTACATGTAGCACAATACGTGGACTGATCTTTAGTACAGGGTAGTGTAGCAGTACACAAGGAGCAAACTTCGTCACACTTGTGTGTTTTATCGTACGACGTGTCACAGCCGTTAGATATGTACCTCTTCGCCATTGCACCCTTCAAGTTTGTAATTACATTATAATGCCCAGAGTCCCGATTGTATAGAAGGTACAAATTTCCGCTAAACATAACTCTATCAGGGTACAAACCATCAAAAACAATAATTTTGCAATCCGAAAGTTACTGTTGAAACTGTTGAAGCTCTTCAAAACCCCCGCCATTGAATAAATCCACACCGGAAGCATTCAAGAGTTCTTCAACAGATTTATGTAGTTTATACCCATCTCTATATGATGCGTACTTTGGGTCATTATTTACCCTAGCCATAGCAATTATTAGTGCATGAGCCAAACAGAAAAGCTGCCTTCACAACGACAATGCTCTTTTTAATAGCACTCGGTAAATCCAAAGACCGCACCTTTGTCTTTTCTCGGCCGTTTCCAGCAGGCATCCTAACATGGTCCGGATGTACTTCCAAACGGTCAGTCAGAGCGAACCTAGCATTGCTTTGAATGACCTTTCCAAGTACACTCCAGACCACGTCAGCCTTAAGCTGGTCCCGGCTACGTAAGCTAATGCCTACCACCTTATCCGGCACATTCTCAGTATTACGAATTCTCAAACCTACCAAATCTCTATCAGGCACTTTATCTACTAGGCAATTAGTAAGTGCAATAATGCATTCCTTGAGATAAGAAGTGGGATCTTGCTCTTCACCCAGAGAATTAATCTTGATATGCAAACTGCGCCCAGTCGCGTTAAATTTTGGAAAAGATTTTGACGTCTCGTCAAAAATCATAAAGGTAGCTGTTCCGACGCCGGGATGTTTTTGCTAGAGGAAGTTGCTATATCCTCCCTACTTACAGAGGGTGCCTCAGTAGTAGGAATAGCCCTCTGTCTATTCAGAAACATTTTCTTTGCCATTTTATATTTTAATAGTACTGGTACCACTCACTTGAAGTAGCTGTAATTGTTGTATAATGCAGGTTCAACAGTTGTAAATGGCGCTGATGTAGCCGTACGTTACTGCACAATAAAGTTGTAACAGTTGTAGCTGCTGGCTGCTGAGGCGTTGGTAGACAACTAGCGTAGCGCAGAAAGGCTCTAAACACTGGCAAGGCACGATGCAGAATATTCCACTACAGCTGAACTCCCCGAATATATAGTGCTACCCTCTAAACATTTTTCAACCTCTTTGTCTTCTTAATGGCTTTTTCCAGGAATCGTTACCTGATTGTAATCTTAATGGCTTTTAAAGTATGTCACCTGCATTCCTTAATGGCCTTTTCCAGGAATCCTTACCTGATTCTATGTAACTTGCATTCCTGCTGGCGCCAGCAAGTCGCAAAAAGGTCTAAAGTAGCAAGCTAAGGGCTTTGGCCTGAGGCCATACAATCTTTTTCCATTAGGCTAATGTCCTGGAGTAAACAATTCCATTACGCTAATAACTTTTACCCTCAGGGGCATACAAACCATTCGCATAACTATGGCTCATGGGTCTACAAAATGTAGGCTACTCGTCTACCTCACTCAGTGAACTACTAACCAAAATTTAAACTGTACATATTTGTAAAATTGTCTTTATTTCCCTTTATTACCTGGGATAGGTTTCTTAAAAAGAGAGATGGTTAAAGTCGCAGGATTCAAACCTAGAATCTTTCAATTAAAGTCTCATATCTTACCGTTTTAGCCACCTCTTTCGAGTGTCGTATAAAAGTTTAAAGTTGTAGCCATATTGTAAAATGGCGGTTCCAATCAAATAAGTTCAACGTTGGGTTTAAAATTACCGCGCAAGTCGCCATATTGTAATATGGCCATCTTATTCAAATAAGTTAAAGTTAGGTTTAAAATTCAAAATGGTGCTTTGTTTACATCAAACCAATACTAAATATTCAAATAATAACAAGATAAGTTTAAAATTACCGCTCTAGCCGCCATATTACTTCTAATTCAAAATGGCGGTAGCGCCAAATCCAATATAACATGTTAGGTTTAAATATAGCGCGCGTATCCGCCATATTACCGTAAATTCAAAATGGCGGTGGCATAAGCTGTCTAAAGAGTTTGTTTACATCCGCCTACCATAACAAAATTAACTGTTAAGTTTCAAAATAATAACAAAGTTTAAAATGACCACGCGTGTCCGCCATATTGCCTCAAATTTAAAATAACGGTGGCAACAAGCTGTCTAAATAGTTTGTTTACACCCGGGAACCATTACAAGGTCACTGTTAGGTTTCAAAATAATAACAATGTTTAAAATTACCGCGCTAGCCGCCATATTGCCAAAAATTCAAAATGGCGCTTTGTTTACCATAACAAGTTAAAGTTTGGTTAAGCACGGCGTCACACTGTCTACCTCATTGTTTACATAACATCGCCTAGGGCTGTTTACATCACGTGACAATAACGTATCAAAATAATAACAAGTTAAAGTTAGATTTACAGGGAAGGTCATTCACCCCTCCGCCATATTTGTTGACATAACATCGCCTGGGGCTGTTTACATCACGTGACAATAACAGCGTTTCAAAATAATAAGTTAAAGTTAGGTTAAAATGAAAAGTCATTCGCCCCTCCGCCATCTTTGTGTTCATCACGTGATCGCCTAAAGGCCTAAAGAAGGGTGGGGTAAGTTAGGTTTGTAAATAATAAGTCAAAGTTAGGTTTACAGGAAAGGTCATTCACCCCTCCGCCATCTTTGTTGACATCACGTGATCGCCTAAAGCTTAAAGAAGGGTGGGGAGGGTTAGGTTTGCAAATAATAACAAGTTAAAGTTAGGTTAAGCCCTGGCGCCATACTGTCTGGAAGCAATGTTTGTCGCCTGAGGGCGAGGGGAGGTAGGGGAAGGTTAGGTTTGTTTACGTGTGACGTCACTAGAGGGAGCTCAAGGTTATGTTACAGCCAATCACAGCTCAGGGGGCTTGGCCGGTAGGGGGTTGGTGGTGGGGGTGCCCAAGTGGACGGCTTACTACTAATGGATCCAAAATATACGTGGGAAGTTATAGATATTTACAGAGCTCCAAATGAGGATATGCTGGCGATTGAAAGATTAGCAGCCCGTACCTTACCTACGCGAAATTTAACAAAGCGAAGCATTGTAGGTGGTGATTTGAATTTATCTCAGGCGAATTGGATAGGGGTGCGGAAAAAGCGAACGGATTTCAGGCGTGTGTAAACAACTTAGTTTGGGATAATGGTTATACTCAGGTAGTAAGCGTCCCCAAAAGAGGAGACGCGCTTTTGGATATTTACCTTCTCAGACACGAATGTTCGCTTATCTCTTGTAATATTTTACCCGGAATCAGCGACCATAACGGGGTTCTGTTAGAAGTAGAATGGGATGAAATTTCTCGGGAGACAAAAGTTGAAAGAATAGTCCCGGTGTACCATAAAATAGATGTTTTAGGCTTGCAAGCATTTCTTCTGGAAAATTTTCGCCTGTGGAGTGGAAATGGCAGCAGCGTCGAGGACATATGGGAAAGTTACAAGGATATCATTTTCGAGGGTATCAAACGTTATGTACCTCAAAAATTTCTGAGCAAATATTCGGACCCTAAATACTATAATAAAGAAATAAAATGGCTTAAGGTAAAGGTTAGGAAATTGTACAATAAGAGGAAATTTGGGCAGCTTTACCAACGGGAACTGAAACGATTATCCAAGGGGTTACTGGTAGTAAAGAAGGCTCAGGAAACATTTTTACGCTCGGTCTTACAAAACGAAGGCAGATGCTGGACGGAGTTCTACAAGTATGTTAAACGTCGCAAAGGAAATAGAGAAAATATTCCGGCGATCAAGGACCATAATGGCAAACTCATCACAGATCCATTAGAAAAGGTCAAATCCCTAAACTCTTATTATGCGTCTCTATTCAGTTGCGAAAATAACAGCCCGGAAATTCCACCAACACAATCAGGTAAACCCTTCACCATTAATATTAACATTATAAGGAAGTGATTACTAACAATCGGGAGAAAGAAATCTGATGAACCAGATGGCATCCATCCATCCATCTTTGGCGCTACAGCCCCTTCCGGGCCTTGGCCTCCCTCACAAGACGCCTCCATTCATTTCTATTCGTAGCTCTTCTCCTCCATCCTCTTGTCCCCAGCAGCTGTAGTGCATCAATCTGAACCACATCGGCCCATCTAGTTCTTGGTTTTCCCATTGGTCTTGTGGTATGGAAGTTTCCGTTTAGAACCTTTTTTTGGAATCCTTTCTTCTTCCATCCTTATATGACCCGCCCATTCTAGTCTTCTAATTTTGATGTCCTCCACAATATTTGGCTCCTTGTATAAGCTGTAGAGTTCATTATTCCATCTGGGACGCCAGCATCCCCTCTCATGTGTTGGGCCATA
>Ga0268261_10001244_pt1 | contig 17239 bp, 20 predicted proteins | sample TergutNc150P1_FD_190353 | JGI IMG/M metagenome (GOLD analysis project Ga0268261, IMG submission 190353) | Nasutitermes corniger P1 segment gut microbial community from laboratory colony in Florida, USA - Nc150 P1 (SPAdes) (version 2) | ecosystem: Host-associated > Arthropoda: Insects >...
GTAGTCATACAACTAATACTTGTTAATAGTTTGTTGTTATTATAATTAAAAAAACACTATTTATGTTTGAATTTAATCATTCATAAATAGTGTTTTATTATTACCAACCACAATAGTTGTTGCCAAAGAATGTTTCATCAAACTAAACATCACTTTCATTAGGCCCAATTTGAAAAACTGAATTGGACCTAGTAGAAGATTTAGATAGTAAACAAAAATTTCTATATAAAGTGTCAAAATTTTTTGAATATAAAGTGTTTTTGGATTATTAAGTGCTTATTCTAAATTACTCAGATAACTATATAAACCATCCATACAATATAAAGGTATGTCATAAAGATTTTCATTAACAGTATAATCATTCAAAGAAGTTCTTATTGATATTTCCGGTTGATATTTTTTTATAAATGCATGTAACGATTTAGCTTTAGTATTAAAACCAGACTTTACCTCAATAGGAATAACTTTATTATTATAGTCTAATAAAAAATCAATTTCATTAGTTGAGTTTTCATTCATATAATAAGCAAATGTATAATTGTCATTGAGTAATTGTTGTATGACATATTGTTCGGCTAGAGCACCATTAAACTCAACAAATAGATCATTGGCTTTATAAATTGAATCAACTTGTATATTCAATGCATACGAAAGTAAGCCAACATCTAAATAAAACAACTTAAAAGCAGAATCATCTAAATAAAATTTTAAAGGTACACCAACTTTACTTGTTCGATTAACTTTAATGATTAAACCAATATTTTCTAACCATTCCAATGCTTCTTCATAATCTTTAGCTCTAGAGTTTTTATTTATATTTGAATATTTAAATTTTTTCTTTTCTAATGACAATTGATATGGAATGGTATTAAATATAGCAGTTATTTTTGGTACTAAATGTAAAGGCGCATGTTTAGAAAAATCATTAATATAACTTTGAGTCAATTCATTTTGTATTACTTTAACTTGATTATAATCATTGTTTTCAATATATGATTTCACTACTTCAGGCATCCCACCAATAAAATAATACTGCTTTAAAGTATTTATCAGTTTATTACTAAATGGTTTAAGTTGATCTAGATGATTAGTATTCAATAGGTCTACTAAATCCTTCTGGCCTAATGCTAATAAAAATTCAGTAAAAGTCATAGGATACATTTTTAAAAAATTGACCTTACCAACAGGAAAAGAACTGTTTTGGTGTAATTTCACACCTAAAAAAGAACCTGCAGCAATAATATGATAATCATTAGCCTGTTCATTAAAATATTTTAAAGATTTTAATGCATCATTACTTTCCTGGATTTCATCAAAGAAGAGTAAAGTTTTACCTGGTGTAATCTTAACATCGTTCAATATTTCTATTATTTTTATAATCTCAACTGGATTAAAACCATTACTAAAATAATTTTCTTTATTATTATCTTTTTCAAAATTTATTACAAAACAATCATCATAATATTTTTCACCAAATTCTTCAACAACCCAAGACTTCCCTACTTGTCTTGCTCCTTGTAGAACCAATGGCTTTCTTCTAGGACTATCTTTCCATTTTACTAAGTCATTCATAATTAATCTTTCCATGTTCATCACCAAGATAATTATACCATAACTATTATAAAAATACATTTTATCTTATGTAAAAGTGTAAGATTTAACATTTTTATCTTGCATAAAAGTGTAAGGTTCAACACTTTTTCCATACATAAAAGTGTAATCGCCTTGTTTTTTTACATAATCAAAGACAAACAAACGTAGCATTATAAGTCTTTTGCCATCTCATATTGATCAGCAAAATGATCAAACCCTAACTGTTCTAACATGTCTATCAAATCTTCGCGTTTAAATGGAATATTGACAATTCTCAATGAATCAAATTGATTAGATACAACTAAGACTAATTGTTTTAATAAAGATATGTCTTCTTTATAATCTAATATCTTTATTTCACCAGATTCTTTATTATAAATCACAAAAGCTTTAATATCTTTATCTTGTGATACATATATAACTTCATAATCTTTTATATATGTTTCTATAACATCAATTCGATTTTCAAAACATGGTTCATAGTTTAAGACAGATGCAAAGATTGGATATATCTCTTTAGACATCGGTCTTTGTTCATAAGTAAAACTACTATCTAATGCTTCATTAGATTTACCTTTAAAACATGCGAAAGCTTTTGCTAAGATCATTCCTTGTTTCTTATAGGTTTCTACTGCTCTAGTATTATCTTGAACAACTTCTAAAACATACTTCTTAATTCCTTCTTTAGCTAAACACTCATAAGTAAATGCCATTAGTTCTTTAAAGACACCTTGTCCTCGATAATCAGGAACAATACCAGTACAAGCATCATATGCTACCAATTCATTATTATAGTTACCAATCGCATTTAATAAAATACCAACTAATTGACCTTCTACAAAAGCACCATAAGATAAATCAAAACGAACATTTTGACCTGTAAATCTTTGATATAGATAATCTCTATCAAAATTTAAAGGGACTACATAATCACTAAATGCTTCTTTCATACAAGAAACAATATGATCAAATTCTACGTTTTCTAAACTTCTATAATCAATCATAATCAACAACCTTTCTTGATACAACTAATTATAACAAAAAAACTTAAATGTAATGATACATTCAAGTTTTATTGTTATGACTATTTACGTTTTCTAAATCTAAGTACTTTATCTTTCTCTAGTAACCAATTATATAAATCTTCTTTTGTTAAAACCTTAAAAACTTGATTATATTCATAATTAAAATCGTATAAAGTATCTTCTTCCCAATTTCGTAATCTATCTCTAATTTTCTTAAGTAATTTTTTGTTAGCATCATTCTCTCTTTTTAAGTATTGTTGTTTATATGCATATGTTTCTTGACAAGTATATTTACAATATTTAAATCGATTATCCTTAGTAAAAAACCAACTTTGACAATTATTACAAAAATTTAAATGATAGCCTCTAATTAAATAAAAATATAATATTCCAGTTAATAAATCTAAATTGCTTTTGCAAGAAAACTTTGTTTCATATTCAAAAACAGGATGATCTTTTTCTAATTTTTTTACATCATCAATACTTGATGACAAATTTAATTTATTCTTAATTGTATAGTCAATCTTTGGAAGCTCTTTATTTAACCAGATATCCGATGAAAGAATCATTCTGACTGCAACTTCTCTATCTATCTCATTCTGTTTAATAAAATAGTCACAATAAGATGAAACAGCCCCTAAACATAAGATAATCGGTATATGATTACCTTTGAATATTTTAGCTAATTGATTATAGTTAAGAAATTCTTCATTAACATCTTCAAAAATTCTCTCATTATCTATTTCATTATTTACAACTTTTATTTTTAAACTATCTTGATAAAGATATAAATCATAATCAAACATTATATCACTCCTTATTCGGTCATACCTATTATAACATTATTTAGATAATAGTACGAATATGGTAGTGTTTTTATTATTGTTTTATACTAAAAAAGGATAACAAATAAATTCAAACAAAGGAGATGATATAATAATGAGTAAATCAAATGGTGGTAATGGCCCAAACAATAAAAATCCATCACAACAAGTAGCACCTATCGCCTATGATCCACAGGATAATTTTCAGTTAGCTATTACAGAATATCCAATTGAAGGCAAGTTTTTTGGAGTACAAGGAAAAAGCAAGAAAGAAGCAAATCGAATATTATATGATGATTATCCTATGCAATATGCAACAAAATTATTTAATATTCTATCAGATCATTCGAATATTGAAAGTATACAACTAAACGGTCGATTTATAATTAGAAAATTTCAGAATGGAACAGAAATTCATTATAGGTCTTTCTCAAGGTCAGGTGGACCAGTTATTAGAATTGTAAATAATGATCCAAATAGTTTAATTATTTCGCAAAAAATACATTTTTTTAGGAAGGAAAAATAATATGAAGTTAGAAACAACATTCTTACAAGAAGACAAAGTAAAATTAATGCAAGACTTAATAAATAAGAAACTAGACTATATCTACACACAAGATTGGACGAAATACAATAGTATCATTGGAACAATTCTTATTGAATTAGAAGATGAATCAATTGTTTTAGAAATGGATGAAAGATTAGTAGAAATTGATGAACCCATGAACGTAATATATCCAGGTTTTGACTTATACCAAATTGAAAATAGTAATGAATTTGAAAGATGGTTTGAAGAAAGTTTATATAAAAAATTAAACATTAATCGTACAATCAAATATATATACTTAATAAGAGATACTATTACCATTGAGTTTAAAAAAGAAATTGAAATTAATAAATTTGATAACAGTATTGTCTTTGAATTTGATGATAACTCATATTGGATTATTACTAATAATTCAATGATAGGTGAATCCACAAGTTTTTATTTTGACAATCCTATCGATAATATTAGAAGTACTCAGCATATCATTAAAGAGTGGCGTGAAAGTTTAGTTAAACAGGCAAGCTTTGATTTTTCAAGAGAAGTAATTAAAATTTCCAATAAAGATATTTCTCATATACCATGGGCTCAATCTAAATTTTATAAAGAAGAAAATAAAGAAACTCAACTTGAATTACTCAAACCTATACCAAAAAAGAAAACTAGGTACAAGTCTAAAAAGCCACTGTTTAATGATCAACTACTTTCACATGTAACCTATACTGGTAAACATCAATACCCTAAATGTTTTTCTGAAGTAACAAAAGCACCAGTCAAACTTATCTCTTATAAACAAGCACTAAGAGAATTAAGAAAACCAAAAATTCATAGTGATGTCTTTGTCTACTTCACTTATGAAGATTATGAATTTATAAACGAACAGTCCTATATTTGGAAAGACTATATCTATGTTGGTTATAATAGTGGTCAATTCAAAGGGGCAATATTACCAAATTTTGGGATTTCAAGTAATCTTCCTTATGGATTAAAACTTAGAAATAATTATTTTAAACAATGGTTTGGTTTTTTCTTAAATCAAGTCGCAATTAACTTTATTAATAATGTCTTTATTGATGTTACTGATGGTATTGATGATGATTATTATTTGGATGGACTAAGTAATAATGAAATCTTATTTATTAATACTTCGCCTTTGGTTGATGTACCTTCAACAATACAACTTTTTATTCAAAAACTTGAAAAATTATTAAATCTTAAAAAGCCAAAACAATTATTGTTTAAAGGCTATCTTAATCATAAAATCATTGAATATTTAGAAAAGAATAAGATTAACTACATCTTATACGATGAAGTTTTAGGTGAGTCTAATTTTGCATTTAAAGACCAATTTTATGGTTTTAACCCTTTATACAATAACCTATTAAACACAAGTACTTTCGAAGATTTTAAACAAATCCCAATCATTCAAGATAATATCATTGAAATTGATAAAGAAATCATCACTATTGATGAAGCAAAAAGTAAGATTAAAACAGGTTCTGAATTAGATAATAAGATCATAGCATTTTATAAACATGATTATATCTTAGATGGGAAAAACGGTATATGGCAAAATCCTGATAAGAATATTGATATCCTTAATAAAGCTTATGCAGTGATAGAACCAGATTACTCAACTTATCTAAACATGTCTTATTCTTTGAAACTATATCAAACACTTAGAATGCGTCTTTCTGGTTTGTATCTACAAGAATGTGGCATAAAAGTAATTACAAATTATCGTTCAAGCTCAAATGATTGTAACGACTTTGTTACTTTAGGAATACCAAATAATTGTACTATTGCGATTTCAGTTGAATCTAATAAAACAATAGATGATTTTAAAAGAATACGAGATGGATTAATCTTACTACATCAAAATAAAACAATAAAAAAGGTTGCCCTTTATGGCAACAATAAATATCTTTATTATGTAACTGACTTTTTACAAGACCATTCCATTGAATATTTTATTAGCGATACTCAAACAGTTAAAGCTTATAAAAATATTAAAGATAAAAATCAGAATAAGAATGATGATAATTCTTATGAACAATTATCATTATTGACTGACATAAAAGAATAAAAAACATGTAATAAACACCATTTGCATTCATTACATGTGTATGATTATATCGATAGATTCGTGAGTCGTTGCCAAACCTAAGCGAATCTATCTTTTTTTGTGTTTTAATCTATAAAATTTATATCTTCTTGTTTAATCAAGAATAATGATAAGATAGGCATTAAGGCATACCACCATCTACCAATACTAGGATGGTAGTATGAGAATGCAATAATGATTAAGTTAATAATAATTAAACCAATCGTTTTAATTCTAAAGATCTTATCAAAGAATGGATTTAAATTGATTTTCTCTTCTTTAAATATTAAGTAGTCTAAGACATTTAAACTTAAGAATACCAATAGGTAAACCAAACCATAGTTCGCAACCGCAAAACCAGAAGCATCTTCCATCATCCATTTAGTAAATAAAGGGATTAATGAAAGAAATGCGATAAAGACAAAGTTAGTTAATAATACCGTATCGTTGACTTGATCCACTCTTTGTAGGATACGATGGTGGCTACGCCAAAAGTAGGCTACGATAAAAAATGAAACAAAGTATGTTGCGATAGAGTTCAACACTTGAAAGTATGATTGTTCATGACCAGGAATTGGAATCTCTAAAACCATGATGGTAATAATAACCGCAATGATCGCATCAGAGAAGAATTCAATATGTTCTTTTAAAGATTTCTTTTTCTTTGTATTGTTTTCATTGATTCTATCTTTATATGTTTGAATCAATTCTTCATCAGATAATCCTACATATTCAGGATGCCATTTTAAATACTCTTCTTTATGCATTTCATTGAAATGTTCTAACTTATTTTTCTTCATCAACACTATCTCCTTCTACATGAAATTGTTCATTGACATATCTAGCATACGTATCATGAGATTTAACCAATTGTTCATGGTTACCAGAACCAGTTACTTGACCTTTTTCAATAAAGTAAATCATATCTGAATCGACGATGGTTGCCAGTCTATGTGCAATAACTAAGGTCGTACGACCTTTCATTAAATTAGAAAGAGCTTGTTGGACCATCATTTCAGATTCACTATCTAATGAAGCAGTTGCTTCATCTAACATTAATAACTTAGGATTACGTAGAAATGCTCTAGCGATAGCCAAACGTTGTTTTTGACCACCAGAGATTTTAACCCCACGTTCACCTACTTCAGTATCTAATTGTTGTGGCATTTTCTCAACAAATTTACGAGCATAAGCTAACTCTAAAACATCCCATAATTCTTGATCGCTAAAGCTTTGTTCTAAACCATAGGTTAAGTTATCTCTAATCGAACCAGCCATAATTGCGGAATCTTGAGAAACATAACCAATTTGACTACGGTATGATTTTAAGTTGATATCATCAATATTGGTATCATCCATTTTAATGTCACCAGAAGTTGGTTGATAGAATCTTTCAATCAATGAGAAGATGGTAGATTTACCACCACCAGAAGGACCAGCAAATGCAACAATTGTATTTGGTTTAGCTTCAAATGAAATATCTTTTAAAATATCTTTTGAATCATCATAAGCAAAAGATACATTTTCTACTTTCAATGTTTTATTAGATAAATCTAAATCAATTCCAGTATTGAAATCTTCAACTTCTTCATCAAGTAACTCTTGAACTCTTTTGGTAGAACCAGATGCTTTTGCCATTTCAGTAAATAAAGTTGCGACATTAGGAACTGCACCAATCATATTAAAAAGATACATTAAGAAGGCTAATAAGACCCCAATTTGCATCGTTCCTTGAGCAACCATATGCATCCCATAAGCCAATATCCCAAAGACCATTGACATCATCACCAACATCATCACAGGGCCCATCGTTGCATCAAAGATAGCTTCTTTACGACCAATTTTATATAACTTACCTACTTCACTTCTAGCTTTCGTTTGGGCTTGTTGCTCAGCATTAGAAGTCTTAACCAAACGAATCTCACTTAAGGTTTCACTTGCGATACCATTAAATTCTGCTAAGGCATCTTGTCTTTGATGACCAATCTTAGAACCAAATTTAAAGATAGGTGCCATCAATACTAAAACAATAGGAATGACAATCAACATAATGACTGTCATTTGCCAGTTCATACGAATCATCATCACAATTGATCCAACAATTAAGATTAATGATGCTAATGTCGATGGGAAAGTTGTCGCTAATAATTGTTTCACTTGAGAGGTATCATTAACCAAACGAGACGTTGTTTCACCCGCTTTAACGTTATCAAAGTATTTAACTTTTAAGGTTGTTAATTTCTCCCATAATTCATTACGTAACTTCTGAATGACATCTTCACCAAAAATACCTAGTATGGTTCCTCCTAATGCAGATATCAACATGGCACTTAAAAACATTAAGACCACTCTAATTAATAAACCAGTATCAACACCAGTATCAAAGTTATTAACTAAAGTCGATGCCATTTGTGGCACATACACTTGTACAGCTGAAGAAATCATTAATAAAATAATCCCTATAAATAAATAAAAATATTTAGGTTTTGTACTATTGATTAAACCCATAAATTGTTTTAAAGAAAACTTAGTGCCATCGGCACGTACATGTTCATGATGATCCATTATTTTCTTCCTCCTATAACTCTTTTATTTTGTAGATGGTTGCTATGTTTTTGCATCATCTTTTCTCTTGCATTACCAAAGCGCTTATTCATCTTATCAAAGTGTTGCCAACGTTTATCATCACAAAAGATTTGATTGATCGCATCTTCAAAATGCTCACAAGAAATATTACTTTCAATACGTTCTAAATAATCTTGTAAAGTTTCTATCTCTTCACTACTAAACCCTTTAAATACAAAAGCATTGATATCATCAATGACATCGCTCTTCTCATTTAAAGAAGCTTTACCCTTATCCGTAATCTTTACATAAGTAACTCTTGCATCCTCACTCGATTTAACTTTAATAGCTGTTTTCGCATCTTCTAGCTTACGTATGATTTGAGTGACACTAGAAGGCTTAATATCTAAGTATTCCGCAATTCTACCAGCTGTTACCCTATCCTCTTCATTTAATAGTTGTAATGTCTTTAAAGCATTGTCACTTTGATCATTATCTGAAAAACGAGAAAAGAAAACAAATGGACGATGCGATATATCTAACATCTTATTTAATATATCATTAGGCTTCATATAGTTACTCCTTAATATTTAATTTATATGTAAATTGACTAACTAATTATAACAGTATTATTTAGTTTGTAAATACTAAAACTAAATAAATATGTTTTGAACACATCTATTTATTAAGTAACAAAAAAAACTAGCCTAAGCTAGTTCTAGTTTTCTGGTATCACAAGCATAAAAATCAAATAGATTGATATAGATGCTGGTAGTAACAGAAATGCGATTCTTACGATAGTTACATCGACATTGAAGTATTTGGCGATACCAGCACAAACACCACTGACCATTCCATTTTCACGATCTTTTGTTAGTCTTTTATTCATCTTATAATTCGACATTATGGTAAACGTTTTGTACATCATCTAAATCTTCTAAAGTATCAATTAACTTCTCAAAACGTTCTAAGTCTTCTCCTTCCAAAGTAATCGTATCATTTGGTAACATAGAAATCTCTGCTACTTCAAACTCTTCAATACCTTTTGATTTTAATGCATCTTGAATATGGGCAAACTCATCAGAAGGACCATAGATCATCACTTTATCATCTTCAGTTTCAATCTCAGTCACGTTAACATCATTTTCAATAAATAATTCCCATAAGTCATCTTCACTGATGCCTTTCACACCAAAAATCGCATCTGGTGTAAACATAAATGATACAGAACCATTGACCCCTAAGTTACCTTTAGCTTTATTGAAAGCAGCTCTAACCTCGGCTACCGTTCTATTCACATTATCTGTTAAAGTATCAACGATGATCGCTGATCCATTAGGACCATATCCTTCATAACGAATATCATCATAGTTTTCATCAACACCTGATTTAGCCTTAGCAATGGCTCTATCAATAATATCTCTTGTAATGTTATATGTTTTAGCTTTATTTAATACAGCTGCAAGATTACGATTGGTTTCTGGATTAGGATCAGGCTTAGCAGCCATGTAAATCTCTTTACCAAACTTAGCATAAACCTTTGAACGATTCGCATCTTTTGCGGCTTTTGCATACTTAATGTTATTCCATTTTCTACCCATAAACTCACTCTTTCTTATTAATATCTCCTATATTTTAAACTATAATATGGTTTAATACTATGAAAAATGTATGAATATCATAAAAAAACCTAATAAATTATAATATTTTTTGTGTTTGACTATATCTAAGTTTATAATGTACACAAATATAAAAATGAGGTGTCCTTATGATTAAAAAGACAATACTAGTAGTAGAAGATGAAGCTAAATTAAGAGAACTTGTGGTTTCTTACCTAGATGATGCATACAATGTATTTGAAGCTGAAGATGGTGAAGAAGCCTTACAAATTTTTAAAGAGGAACATATCGATTTAATTATCTCTGATATTATGATGCCTAAGATGGATGGATGGGCTTTATTAAAAGAAATACGTGCCATCTCTAATGTTAAGTTTATTCTATTAACTGCTCTAGATGAAGAAGTGAATCAAATAAAGGGATATGATTTAAATGTCGATGACTATATCACAAAACCTTTTTCTTTAAATATCTTCAGAAAGAAAGTAGATGCGATATTAAGAGGTCCTGGTGATCCTAAGGGAATCATTGAAGCAGGAATAATCAAGATTGATACAAAAGCTAAATCAGTCTTTATTGATGGTGTAGAAACTCACTTAATGCCTAAGGAATATGATTTGTTACTATTCTTCTTAGAGAAACCAAATGAAGCTTTAGATCGTGATTATATCTTAAATACGATTTGGGGTATTGATTATGAAGGTGATGAAAGAGTTGTCGATACACATATTAAGAAACTTCGTAAGAAGATTGGTGAGGCATCTAAATATATTAAAACCGTCTTTGGTACTGGTTATAAGTTTGTTTTAGATAATAAAGAAACAACTGAAGAATAAGGAAATACTAATAAAAAAGAATTCGTAGTTATACGAATTTTTTTAATTATCATAGAAAACATCAATAAATTAGTATATTTTTTGTATATATGTACACAATTAGATATAATGTACACAAATACAAAAAAGAGGTGTCCTTATGATTAAAAAAACAATTTTAGTTGTAGAAGATGAAGCGAAATTAAGGGAGTTAATCGTTTCTTACTTAGATGATTCATACAATGTCTATGAAGCTGAAGATGGTGAAGAAGCATTACAAATTTTTAAAGAGGAACATATTGATTTAATTATCTCAGATATTATGATGCCTAATATGGATGGATGGGCTTTATTAAAAGAAGTTAGAAAGACTTCTGCTGTTAAGTTTATTTTCCTTTCAGCATTAGATGATGAAGTGAATCAAATTAAAGGCTTTGATTTAAAAGTAACTGACTATATTACGAAACCATTCTCATTGAATATCTTGAGAAAGAAAGTAGATGCTTTATTTTTACAAGATTCTGAAGAGTTTAAAGGTCAAGGAATCATTGAAGCAGGAATTATTAAAGTAGATACGACGGCTAAATCAGTTTATATTGATGGTGAAGAAACACACTTAATGCCTAAAGAATACGACTTGTTAAAGTTCTTCTTAGAGAATCAAAACCAAGCCTTAGATCGTGATTATATCTTAAATACCATTTGGGGTATTGATTATGAAGGTGATGAAAGAGTCGTTGATACACATATTAAGAAATTACGTAAGAAAATTGGACCTGCAGCTAAGTATATTAAGACAGTCTTTGGAACAGGTTATAAGTTTTTCTTAGATGAATCAGATGATAATAACGAAGGATTACCAAAAGAATAACTCTTTTGGTAATATTTTTATAAAAAGGATATGAAGATACATACTAGATTCTTTATCACATTTTTTTGTTTTGCCTTATTCTTTGCCTTTTCTTCTTATCTTGCCCAAGATTCTATTTTTAAATACAATCAAACAAGAGAAGAATTACGTGTTTCCACTCAGTTAAACACGGTAAGAAATACTTTATCACGTAGTCCTGATGCGGACATGTATGAATATTTCTCTGCCAATCAAATCGATATTACACGAATCTTTTTTGATACTTATACTAACCAGGTAGAAACCCAACAACTATCTCCATTGAATACTGAACTTGCCAATTCTATTATTGCCCGTTACCATAATCAAACTGAGATAGATGCGACCTGTATTTTATTAGAAACATTAGAAAACCAAGTCCGTATTTCGACACCAACCGTTATTGCGGCAGACTATATCATACAAGAGTTTTGTATCGATAATATTTTATATGTTATGACCTCTTCATTTATCCATTATGGTAATGCAATTAACTTATTAATGCAGTCATATTTGTTTATTGTAATAGGTACCGTTATAGTATCAGCGATATTATCATATATCTTAGCAAGATACATCTCTACCCCACTACAAAAGATATCTTATGTCACTAAGAAGATATCTAATTTAGATTTCTCTAATCGTGTTGAAGTTATCGGTAATGATGAGATAGGTGATCTTGCGGTAAATATAAATATCTTATCTGATAAGTTACAAAACTCAATTAAGAAATTAAGAGACAATGTTATTGTAGAGAAAGAACAACGTGAAAAACAAAATCAATTGTTTGCTTCGATGTCTCATGAATTAAAGACACCTTTAGCGATTCTACATGGAACTTTAGAAGGGATTAAAGATCAAGTAGGTCCTTATAAAGAACCATTAAACTATGTTGATGGTATGATGGAAGAAGTTAAAGGGATGCAAGAGTTAGTACAAAATCTAATCAACTATGCCAAGTTTTCAATTACTGATCGAGAAGTTAATTTACAACCTTACTCTATTCAAAAGATTATCTACCAACAGATTAATAAGTTAGATTACTTAATTAATGAAAAAAACATCGACATTGAAATGTTTATTACCGATGCCATGGTAGATATCGACTTAACATCGATGAACATGGTATTTAAAAACATCTTTGAAAATGCGATTAGGTATTCTGATGATGGAGCAAAAGTAGAAATATTTACTTCATCATTTACAGACTATGTCTTAATCCAAGTATACAACCATGGTATCAATATTGATCCAGAAAGATTACTACATTTATTTGAACCCTTCTATCGTGCTGATGATTCAAGGGTCAAATACAAACAAGGCTCTGGTTTAGGTTTAACGATTGTTAAACAGATATTAGAACAACACAATTCTACTCCACATATTTATAATGTAAACAACGATGAAGAATACGCGGTATGTTTTGAATTTACCCTACCTAAATCAAAAGCTATAGTAGAACCAACAACTTAGGAGGCTATTATGTTAGAAAGTATAAAAAATTATTTTAACGGTGTTCTCGATACGGTAAAAAACTTCTTTTCTACCCATCTACAAGAAGCAGAGAATTATATCACCGATCATATCAATGAAATCCAATATGGATTTAGACATTACTTATTAATATTTTTAGCTATCTTATTTATTTATATTATTAATAAGTACCATTTTTTAAGTAAGAAATTAGTAGTAATTCTATCTTGGATTGTAACTATCGCTTTATTCGTATCATCGATTCATAACTTAGATGATACTTATGCCTTAAATAATATCTCTATCGTTGAATTATTAGGATTAGGTTTTGTTTTATTCTTAGCGATTATGAATACTCTAGATTTATTATTTAAAAAAGATGATACCAATAAACAAGTAAAGATTAAAATAAAAAAAGAATCAACCTCACAAAGCAATATTAACTTAAATGAAAATGAGTCTATCTTAGCTAGTGTAGAATGTGACCATAGTGTTTATACCTTTACTAACCAACGTTTATCAATACAAAATGAAAAAGATGGTAACAAGTTAAACATTCCTTATCGTAACATTGTATCTTGGCATGTGAATGAAAAAACCCATAACCTTCAATTATCAACTAGTAACAATGATTATGATATTCACTTTAATTCAAACAATTATCTATCTTCAATAGATAATGCGATAAGCAGAGCAACTGCTCACTAAGGAGTTAACTATGAATTTATTAATTAATACAGATACAGATATCATGTATCTAATCTTAGTTGTAGTTGCTATCGTTGTATTAAGAAAACTAAAAATTGTATCAAGACTAATCAAACTTATTATCATCGCAATTATTCTATTTGCGATCTATAACTTTATAAGGTAGGTGCATTATGAACCATATTATTAGAACAATCATCTTATTATTAATCACTTTAGGAGCTTATGCCTATAGTTTCCATCTAGGATTCTTTTCACATGAAGCCTATAACTTCTTCTTATTAGGATCATTAGCTTTTGTTTTATTAATTCCTAATTTAAACTTTATAAGCAATAAAATTAGAATACCATTTATGTTTATCTTACTAATTACAATCTTTATCTTATCGACTAGACATGTTTCTAGTAACAATTTATTTATGCTTGCTATCGTATTATTAATACTAGGTATCTTCTTAACGTTACGTATGATTTACGCTCAAGCGAAACATGATCATGAAAAGATTAAAAAAGAAAAAGAATTATTGAAACAAGAAAAAGAGAAATTAAAACAAGAGAAAGAAAATATAAAAGAAGATAATAAAGAAGAAGAAGTAGAAGAAACTAAAGAATCAGAATAAACAAAAGCACATCAATAAACGATGTGCTTTTCTTATGATTAATATAAAACTGTTTCTTCTTTTTGACCTCTAAAACCAGTAGTTAAAGTAGCTTTATCAAAAACAAATACTGCCATTGTTTCTTCTCCACCACCATAATGGTTTGCGGTAGTTGGTTGAATTTCTAAGTATTTAGCTTTCATTTCTGCTGAGTCATCTAAAGTTACATGACCTGATAAACGAATTGTTTTTCCCTCAAACATAGTTACTGCTTCAACGTTACCATTAGCACTTAATTGATTAAACATTGCTTTACCTTTTTTTGTACAGAAAGCTACTTTTCCATCAATCTCAACGAATTTATCCATTGGTCTAACATGAGGCATATCACCTTCTACTGTTGATAAAAATACTTGGTTTTGAGATAAGAATACCTCTTTAACATTTTCTAAAATCATTTGTTTATTCCCCTTTTATAAAAAATTACTATGTAATAGTAACATATAATTACTATAAATAAAAGAGGTATTTGTTAAAAAATTCACATTTACCTCTTATGTTTACATAGCGTTTATTTATGTTGTTGCAGACTCACTATTTGTATTGATTCCTGCTTGTAACATGGTCTTATCAAAGAGTACCCATAAACCTAAAGGTAGGTGTAAAGCACCAGAAACAATCAATAATAATGAGATCGGAAACATATCTCCTAGTGGACCCCATGCGACCATACTTAAAGGCATAATCACATTCGCAATAATCATAAATACCGACATGACCCTACCTAAAAAATTAGGATCAACTTTAGATTGAATGATTGCCATACGTGGTGGTTGGTAAAAAGCAAGTGTCATACCAGTAAGAAACATCATTAAAGAATATAACCAGAAATTAGTAAAGATTCCTAATGTTAAAGCACCTAGACCAGCTGTTAAAATAGAGAATGCAACAGTCTTTGATTTATTATCAAATAATTGCCACTTAGCAATAACAATACCTCCTAATAATAAACCGATAAAGAAGGTCATTTCATTAATCGCAAGACGATGGTTGACACCAATTGTAATTAGATTAAATAAATCCCAAGTATCTTGACCCCATACTCTTACCACATGTAAGACAGTCATTGTTGCTGCTGGTCCTGATAAGAAGTTAAAAAATAATGAAACAATCATAAACTTTTTTATTAAAGAAAATGATTTGATATAAGATAGTCCCTCTTTAAATTCTTTAAAGAAATCAGAACTTACTTGTTCATCTTTAACTTTATTAGGTACATGGACATACTTAATTAAGATAAAAATACCAATGATCGCAGTAATCACATCCACAAAGAAAATCATCTCTATTGATAAGACATTTAATATAAAAGCACCGACCATCGGTGAAGCAAACATTACCAATGATTGTATCGATGCGTTATAGCCATTAACTTTTAACAATTTATCTTGTGGGACAATCTCTGGTAATAAGGCAAATGTCGCAGGCGATTGTATTCCTTGTCCAAAAGCTCTAATCACTAATATTATGATAATCAATGGTAGTGAATGTATCCCAAAAAACCATAGAACACCCATTAATAAAGAAACAATCGCAATAGAAGCATCTGCTAGGTTAATGATGTTCTTCTTATTATAACGATCTGCCCAAACACCAGCGATAGGAGAAACAAAAACCATTGGTAAAGTCCCTGCAATGGTGATGATCATCATCATCGTTCCTGATTGAGACTCTAAGGTTAAATGCCACAATAAAGCATAATAAACTAACATAGAGCCAAACAATGTAATTGCTTGGCCTATAATATATAAAGTGACATTTCTTTTCCAATTATCCATGTGTTACTCCTATACTAAAAGATAGTTTAATTGTAACATAATCACACTGACTAATCATTAGTATTTTTCGATATCGATGATATCACCATTTACTGATTCTTCTATAAATAAGATGACACTCTCTAAACTTTCATTTAGAAATTTTAAGTTATTAGATACACCACTTATACCAATTGATAAATACTTAACATCTTCTAAATGATCAATCTCACTTATTGAGACATTATATTTATTTTGTATCTTTTTAAATAATGATTGTCTTATCGCTCTTTTATCTTTCAATGATTTTGTATCATACAAGATAAGTGTTATTAATCTAGCTTCTACATACATAACAAAATAAAAACTGCCTAGGCAGTTTTAGTATAATACAATCTCATCTTTTAAGTCTTTAGATGATACATAAGCGACTGCTTCTTCAAATACCATAACAGCCATTTGTTCTGTACCACCACCATAATAAGCAGCGACACCTGGTTGTACCGCTAAGTAAGCATCAATTGCTTCTTGTGATTTATCATGTCTAACAGGACCAGCTACTCTAACTACACTTCCCTTGTCAAACATACAAAACTCAATTTTTGGGTTATCGATTAACTCTTGGTAAACATCTTTAGTCGAGTTAGTAACGAATGATAACTTA
>Ga0268261_10001245_pt1 | contig 17238 bp, 14 predicted proteins | sample TergutNc150P1_FD_190353 | JGI IMG/M metagenome (GOLD analysis project Ga0268261, IMG submission 190353) | Nasutitermes corniger P1 segment gut microbial community from laboratory colony in Florida, USA - Nc150 P1 (SPAdes) (version 2) | ecosystem: Host-associated > Arthropoda: Insects >...
TGCCGCTCTCCTGCTGAGATCTCGTCCAGAGGAGTCCTACCGACTGTGCTGCGTCGTTGTGTGTGATCTAGAAACATCAAGAATAGGCGCGCCATATATATATATATATATATATATATATATATATATATATATATGACATTAGTAGCCTAAGGGTTAATGATTTAACCCTTATCCTGCTAACGTGGAGAAAATGGTGAGCTCCTAAATAATGCCAACAAATAGCAGATGGGATTTAATTCAGCGTTTAAAGGGTTAAAATTGTTAAAAACCCCGGTAACGGGCGTTTAAACAATTTAAACGACCCCGTCCTCAATGTGTTAATATAAGAAAGCAAAATATTCCTTAGTCGGCGTCTCATTGTCCACCTATGATCACCGGCAACTTGTTTTAACAAATCGCCCAAAAGAAATAGGATTTTAGTGGTTATTAGTGTTGATGTGTGGTTACAACTTTCAGACACACAACACATGGTAGAACTTCTCCGCATAAGTGATGAATTCGTTACAGAGACTTGTACCTGACAACACAACACCCACAACAGGAAAACCTCCAAGCCTCAACCGTAATCTCAGCAGGCGATCGGCAGCAGACTTACTCTTTAAAATGCGCGGCTGCTGGGACCGACACTTACAGCCATATGCTGAGTGTAAAATAAGCTTCATGACTTTTAAATTATACTAGAGCGTGGATCCACGGATTTTCCAAAAACCTGGGAGCCACCTTCAAATTCTAGGCGCCAGAAGGGTGATATGAAGCAAGTTCCATACTGGAAGTCAAATATGACCCACTGCCACTAGTACTTCCTGCATGTTGCAGGTGAACTGATTACCTATTTTGTATGTAAGAGGAAAAACTGCAGTGATTATGCTAAAAATATAAGGCACCACCGTACAAAATTCAGTCGCCCTGCATTTGTTTACCCCTAAATTAAAGTATGGTTCAATCTTGGCTACAGTTAAGACATATAAACATTCTGAAAAGTGAAATCAAAAGGTTTTCAAAGATAAATATTTGCCCACAATCACTGCGGGTTCACCCAATACTGAAGCCATTTTCCAGTTCCTCCGACACTGTCTGGAGAAGGTCCTAACAAGTTCTTGCGCAGAACTCTACGATCCGTGTCTTGAGGTCCACGGTTGGCAGTGAGGGAACATAGACGTCGCCCTTAACAAAACCACGGAAGTAATTCATATCTTTCCAACCACAATTCAGAAATTGCTTTCTCAGCCATAAATTGATGGCCCACTCGTGTACTGCAAAACTACTTGTGACTCACTGAAATGACGGTGGCAAGTGGTAATGGATCTCAGTCAACTACTATAGTAACCGTATCACCGGACAAGGCAATGGTCATATGTGCAGTTCGAGCGTAGCTTGTGTTCATTTCTGCCTTGTCACAATTTGATAAGCTCTTCGAACAGAACACTTTTTCTAGCACAGAGCTTTTCATCTGGTACTAAACGAAGGGTCATCTAGTGGAGTATGCGAAGATATTTTGGAGTTACCTTTTCCTTCTTCATAATTCAATTTTGAAAATATCGCATTACTAAAATTGTTTAAATATATTTAATGAACAAAAGTTATAAAATATTTAAAAATTTTTCATAAAAGATTTTAAAGTTGCTATACGGGATGGGTGGTCCGGGGATCGAATCCCTGTGGGAGCAAGATTTTCCGCACGCGTCCAGACCGTCTCTGGGGCCCACCACCTACCTTTCTATACAATGGGAACAGAGTTTCTTTAACGGGGATAAAACAACCGGGGAGTTGTTTTGACCACCCACCCCATTTAGCGCCTATGTTAAAGAAAGAGTAGAAATAATCTCTACTCCTCTTCTGGGCCTTCATTGCCTGTGCAAAGGCTGAAATTTACCTTGGACATGACAATGCCACAAAGAGGATTAAAGACTTTTCGTACCGACATGGCGTCACATCACAAACGTCCCATTTTTGTCTGCAGCGTTGCGGAACCATCAAACTATACGTTTGGATTAAGGTATCATCCAATAACTGCACTCTGTAGAACACAATTTATGGCATACATCAATTGTTACATGTTTCGGCACCGAGGTACCATTCTCGGGGAGTCATTATAACAAAGGTATATAAACCAGCATACCAATATACTCGTATATTCCACTCCTCCTTATAAGAAAGATATCGGGCGGTTTAGTGCACACTTCTCACTGCTTATTTGGACAAGATGCTTTCAGATCATAAGGAATCGGGACCGATATTTGTATACATCACACACACACACACACACACACACACACACACACACACACACACACACACACACACTAACTAAGAACTGGCAACTGTGCGACTTATTATCACATACAGTACAACTCCATTTATCCGAATTAATTGGGACGGTGAGCCATCCGGTTATGCAGAAAATCCGAATAATTGAAGTCTTCTTTGAAAGTAGGCTACATTGGTAGTTAGAAGATCGGCTGCTGCTATTTACATTATGTACAGTACCTGCGTCTAAACCTTACGACCACACCTGATTTGAAGTTCCAGAAGCCATAACACTATACTGTACTTGATCCGATAACCGGTAATTTCAGTTCTAGATAGGTTTATGGAATTCTTGACAAATTTAACTGAAGGGCTAAACCGGTCCGGATAACCAGCGTTCGGATAAGTGGAGTTATACTGTATTTTAATACATAACATCAGAATAATGCAATTTATCGATTTTATCAGTTTTATGTATTTTTAACCTTTTAATATTTTAATCATTCCAGTAAGGAAAAGCCGAATATATATTGACATGTTGGCTTATATATCGTTGTTTAAATTACTCCCTGAGTGATTAATGCGATATAAATGAACTGTATTAGGTTCAGATCTCTGGATTGTGGGGATCATCATTACTATTACACACTCACTGGTCTTCCTGCTACGTTAAAACTGATGGTCATTGCTGCTGCTGCTGCTGCTGCAGACTAGTGAACCAGACATCCACTGTTACTTCAGTAACACACACATTGCCCGCAGCGCTAAAAATCAAAACAAAACGAAAGAGAAGGAAATTACTTTCCTCCCATGCAAAGTCTGCTTACAAGGAAACGAAAGCTTAAAAAACCGAAGTGCCAACGATAATCGTATGTTATATTACACCTTTTAGATTAGGAAGTTTGTTTCGACTATTCGGGGGAACGTGATATCTACATCTTCAGGTTGACTGGATTTGTTTCAGGTAGATATTTAAGTAAATGGGAAGAGAAAGTATTTAGATTTTATACGAAGATTGCAATGATTTTGACTAGTCAGTGCTAAGTTCATTTCCTCACAAAACTGTCAGGTCCCACCGCAACGGAATTCACTCGTTCTGAAGGTTGAGACAGAACTTTTCTTCTGAAATTTCGGAAAAAATTCCATTATACTGCAATATATAAGAATCCAGAAGACCTTCATTTGCGCATCATCGTCATTGGCTCTACAGCTGTAAGAGGGCATTGGTCTCTTCTGTGTTTCTCCGCCATCCATCTCTGCCCTTAGCTCCTACTCTGTACATTTCTCGTGTCATTATTCGCATCATTTTATCTTGCTTTGGACCTTCGTACCCTCTTTTTCCTTCTGATTCACAATTCATAACTCTTTTTGGAATTTCAAAATCACTCATTCTGATCACATATCCAGCCCAATTAATCCTTGCTCTGTCTACAATAAATCAAATGCAAAGGTGGATGTATTGCCTTAAAATCAAGAAAAATGCATGTTATCTTTATTACTGCCGTAATGTCTTGTTCCTCAAATAGTTCGTACGATTCTCTATTATATCGTATTGGCCACACTTCAACAAAGTTAACTTCGAGAAAATAATGTTGGATAACATTTTGTATTCAGTTGGTAACACTGATATACATTGAAAATTGTTACAATTAAGTATTTGTAATTTATATACATATGTATATGAAACTAAACACAATAGTACCATATACTCAGTAACAGCACTTCCTGCACTCTCGATGTGCCGTCCTAGCTGTGCTCCTGTCAAAACACACGCAAAACCAGATGCAAGTTACACCGATTTGGTTGCACGGGTTTCTACACGAGGACAAAGTTCACGACGTGAAGTCGACGACAGAATGATGTTGGGAAATGCTTTAACAGACGCGGCCTAATCCGCACTCCGAGTTGCTTTCACTTGAGGACTGAGAGCGTGTAAATCGCATTTCCAGGCATGGAACTAGAGAGAATAATTCTAATGGCAATATTTAAGAAAAAAAAAATATATTTCTGCGCCTATATAAATCAAACGGCTTATATGAATTTCTGTTGCGTTCAGGATGGGTTTGGTATGTGGTGGATTCTGAATACAGTTCAGACATAAGCACTTATCTCTCAGGGTAGAGTTTCTTATAATTTCTTATCTTGAGGTCCCAGTTGTATCTTATCTACCGACGACAAAGTTTGCAGAGCACCTAGGCGTTACAGACTCACCCAGCAGTGGTGAGAAATAGGAAGTGAAATTATCCATACCAGACACAAGCACCAGCGGCCTCTGCCAGCGAGGTGCTGCCTGTCGACAAAACGTATAGGGTGAGTAATCTTGTGAATATATTTAAACGTTATTTGTAGTGCATTCTACGATCTAGGCCCATTAAACTGAACTAGTTCGGGACTGTAAACAGATCTAGAAATCGTGGGAAATGGAAACTATCATCAAAGCTAACCTCAATTTAGTTAGCGTATCTTTCTGTACGGTAGAATTATGAATATAGGACATTACATATCGCTGAGATTTACAACTAAAATAAAAGCTAATAGTCGAACACTGAATCCTGTTGCCACTTACACCCCAAATGCGTATTATGTTTAATCGCTGGGCTAAGGACTATATAGAGGACGGCGTAGTCAGTTGATACGTAGCAATGATAATTTTTACTTTATGAGGAACCACGTGTGGATGAAAAATGCACTCTATTTGCTAGATGTTTTCGCATCTTTTATTACAATACAGATTACAATACAGACAAGGATATGAAAAATGTTGATTTACGTGGTGAGATACTATATAGTTATGCGGGAATTTACTCACGGCTTGAATAAACCTATCGTCTCCACCTTATGGACTGAAGAAATCTCCTTATTACGCAGTGGGTGAGAGGGGGGCTTGTTGGAACACTTTTTATTTCTTGATTTTTCACATTTTCTCTGTACTCGCTTATTTGAATATAAGGGCACAGCTGGGTAGCGACACTCTTGGACTACAACTTGAGCTACATAATTTTCATGCTATCTATAAGTAAGTAGAGAGTGAGGGGTTTTCCCAAACTTTTGCATGTCTGCCAACCTGCCCCTCACAGGAGCAAGTTGGCATATGGTAAAAATACATGTGAAATCAAGGTAAAATATTTCAAAGTGTGATAATGACAGACAATGGTCAGTGTATTGTTTTAAGATACAAGGGTGTCAAATACAAGTTTTGCACAGCTGCAGAAATTATGATAGTAACAACACATTTGCAAAAATAAAAAATAGGCTCAAAATGGAATACATTTACTTAAACCGAAAAAGGAAATTAGAAGCAAAGCTAACACAATATAGCGGCAGCATAGAAACTACAGCATTCATTTTTAAACAAAGTATTCCGATCCATCCGTCTGTCAATTTGAGCAAGTAAAGACGGAACTGTCATCGGTGTATTGTTCATGTGCCCACAACTTGCACTCTGTGCACTGAATCCACATTTCTCTGGACGCACTTCTAGAATATGCACCAAGAGAAGGCAAGTATATAGTATCCTTGGAGCCTTCTTCTTTTCTGTCGCTTACATTCTTGGATTTCTTGGTGTTTTTCGGTGTTTCTTTTGTGAATCTCTCACTAGAAATGTTTGGACACTCTTCTCTTTCCTATTTTTTGGGCCCCGTTTTTCTTATTTTCTCCAAGACTTGCGTTGTAGTTTTTTCAAGGCATTTTTGACGGGAGTATCAGTCAAAATGACAGTTGTTTTCTTCTTCTTGTTTACATTCTGACTCTTTCTGGGCCCGGCTTTAGTAAGAAGTCGAATGTCGTCTGGGGAAGAAGGATGTGTTTCTTCTTTTGAAGTAGATATTGATGGTCCTGGAGAATCAATCGACGTCTTTTGGCGTTCACTGTTACTGTTGGAAGCTGCTTCAGCCACGGGAGGAGTAGATCTATCTGTAACGTAAGCCCCATAAATTCTTCGTCATAAAAATTATCCCCGTTGAAGGGGTAAATTCCGGAAACCTGCTTTGATATTTCCAGGAGAAGCTGTGAGATACAAAGATGATTTGAGAATACCAGGAATACGAGGTGTAGTCAATAAGTTTCCGGACTGATGACTTGAAACACAGAAAGGCTTACCTTGGACATTAGGGGCCGGCATCACCTTCAAAGTAGTCCCTTTCTGAGGCTTGACAACGATGCCAGCGATGCTGCCAGTTTTTGAAGCATTCCTGGAAGTCATTTTCTCCTAACGTGTTCAGGACGGCCTGCGACTCTGCTTGAATTTCCTCCACAGTCTGAAATCTTCGCCCCTTAAGCTTCATTTTCAGTTCTGGAAATAAGAAAAGTCGCTGGGTGCAAGGTCGGGCGAGTAGGGAGGATGTGGCACCACAGTCATGTTGTTATCGTTCAAAAACCGTAGAGTCAGGAGGGCAGCATGGGCTGGCGCATGGTCATGATGGAGCAACCATGTGTTGTTCTGGCACTGATCAGGTCGCTTCCTTCGCACATTCTCCCGTAGACGTCTCAAAACTTCGACGTAGAATGCAGCATTAACTGCTTGACCAGGAGGAACAAATTCTTTGTGAACAATTCCCTTCTGATCAGAGAAACAAATCAACATTGACTTGATGTTGCTTCTCACTTGCCTTGCCTTCTTCGGTCGAGGTGACCCCGGACTTTTCCATTGACTGGGTTGTGTTTTGGTTTCCGGGTCGTAGGCGTAAATCCAGGTTTCGTCACCCGTTATTACATTCGAAAGAAAGCTGTGGTCGTTAGCTGCATTTTCTTTGAGGTCCAAGCAAACGTCAAGTCGTTGCTGTTTTTGGTCGACACTCAGGAGTCTGGGCACGAACTTTGATGCGACACGTCTCATCTTCAAATCTTCTGTAAAATTTTATGACAAGTTCCATGAATAATTTCCACTAGCATACTGACTTCATCAATGGTACGACGACAGTCCTCGCGGATAATCTGACGCACTCTCTCAATAATTTCTGGCGTTGAACTGGACACTGTTCGACCAGAGCGTTATTCATCATCAATCGAAGTTCTGCCTGCCTTAAACCGGGAAAACCACTGAAATGTTTGGGAACGACCCATAGCTTTTTCCAAAAAGCTGTTTTCAAAATTTTATAACATTCTGTAGCAGTCTTCTCCAACTTGAAACAGAATTTGGTGCAAGCGCGTTGTTCACAGAAATCCGCCATCTTGATAATCGCAGAGAGAACGTTGCACCTCTTGATAAAAGCTAGAGTAGCGTCACATACGATGCGCACAGAAAGCTGGCTTTCAGCACACTAGCCCATGATACCTTGGGAATAACGCCACTAGCGGCTGGTGTGGTAACTACGCTCCGTACGAACGCGAAAAATTCAGTCCGAAGACTTATTGACTACACCTCGTATCATATATTGTCATTGTATGGCCCAGATGATTAGTTACCCAGGCATCACACGCACGGTTCACGTACGTCTTAAGTGGCCCGCAGACTGATACTTCCCCGGGGCTGGAGTTTATGACTACAGTGTGGAGGAAAAGAGAAAACAGTCGCTCCATTCTGTTTGTAGTAGTCTAATGCCTCTACGGACAAGTGCGAATCGTGGTTGTCTAGGAAAAGAAGTACTGGTCTCTCCTTCGAAAGCTTGAAATTTTCTGTGAAGTGTTTACATATCTAAAAAAATGATCCTCCTTCTTCTACCCAGATGGAGGGACCGAGTGTTGAATCTGTTGAATGAACCTTGTGTTCAATGACAGTGTTGGTGAGGTGCCTTTTATGCCAGTCTGTCTTACCCCATTGAAGTATATTGTCAAAATACCTAAAGGAATCCGAAAATCCTTGGTCGTGTTCCTTGTTGACCTTTCACGTTTTCGCACAACTCTCACCTTTCGTAGCAGTGCTTCAAGACGTGTGGTGCTTCTCTCTGACCTCTTATTGTTAGTATGACCTATTTTGCTTCTTAAAATGGACATAAAGAGAACAGACTGGTAAAAAAATTGAGCCATAAGCTACCAACCGCAAGAGGGGTAAGTTGACACATTGAGCCAACTAGCCCCACGCTGCGTGTGCCGACTTGCCACCGTGCCAACTTTTCATGTTTTAGACTGCATCATCCTCAAACACAACAGAAGTCCACAATTCTCACTAGCTCCAAAGTTAACTAAAAGGAAGTATCCTTCATAGGTGGCACACTATAACATGTAGCTGTAATCAAATTTTAAACATAAGACATTTTATACGGCGATGAAAAATTAATTCCTGCCTTGTCAAAAATTAAACACCAGACCACGCTTCAGTCATATAGCTCACAGAGCACTGGCACTTGCTGACCGCTCTCAGAAAAAGCTACTGAAGAGTACAAATTGCCAGGTATTAATATCCTGAACTGTAATTGGGATTTACCCCTACAGCCAACTAGCCCCCCTCTCCCCTACATAGTGTTTCCTGTATCAACGTTTTTGAATGCCTGATGATGGCTGACAATCAGAGCCAAAACATATAACTGTGAATAAAATTGATAAGATCTAGTATTGTAAAGATTCAATACACACGTCTGTGAGAAGCATTTTTGTTTTTGGTATTTCATATTAACAGTGTCCTCTGAAGAGTGCGGTGACAAGAAACATACTGGCGAGTATCTTTAAAACTTGGTATATTGAATTTTTAATTTAAAAGACAGTGGGAAGTAGATGAAAACGACTTAATTTTCTTGGGATGTGCTGAGAGAATGTGAATGTTAATGTGTTATGTAATTTAATTTTTGCACTTCCATGTCCTCCAGATAAAATATTTGTAAAGCTCATAACTTGGGCTTCATAAGTAGGCAGTTGCATTTCATTCACTGCGGTTGTAACAGTCACAGGGCCAAAGGCTTTTTGTTGATAATGATATAGAGGCGAGTCTGTCAAAGTTAGAGGGGCTACAGTCTACAACTAACCATTCTTATGACTGCTGATCTTGTTCAACAGGATGAATAACTGTACACATTAAACAATATGGAAACCACATCTGCTGTCATTACAACAGCTTTATTGCTCATGTTCCTGAGCAGTTGCAGTGGCCATCCCAACCATTCTTTGGCCCCCTTTCACAGGTATGGACAAGCGTAGGACAACTATAAATGGAGGTATAATAGCTCATTTCTAAGAATTTCACATTATTTTCTGTGTATACATGTGCTACTGCCTAATCACCGTAGTAACATATGGTAATTATGAAATAAACTATTCAAATATGCCACAATTTACGGCCATAAGCATCAGACAAGCAACGTCAATTGTTTATGCTCCATTATGTAGTGTAACAGACAGACCCCGGGTTTAACAAATAACAGCGTTTACTGACATTATAGTTCAATATTGTTCGGCTGATAAAGTCGAGAAGAATGAGGTGAGCGGGGCATGTAGCACGTATGCGGGAGCGTAAAGATTTATACAGGGTTTTGGTGGGGAAACCTGAGGGAAAGAGACCACTTGGTAAACACACGCCTAGGTGGGAGAATAATATTAATATGGATCTTCGGGAAGTGGCATGTGGAGGCATGGACTGGATTGATCTGCTGCAGGATATGAAAAGGTGGCGGGCACTTGTGAATGCGGTAATAAACCTTCGGGTTTCATAAAATGCGGGGAATTTCTTGACCAGCGGAGAACCGATTAGCTTGTCAAGAAGGACTCTGCTCAATGGAGTAATAATTAAAAGATCCACTAATTGAAATGTAACAATGACAAGAATTAGAAGAATTATTCTCAAGAGATTACTCTTCACTCGTGTATTCAGTGCTGCGGTCCCATAGCCCTATCAAAAGTTTTGTTTCGTTTTTTTTAAGTTCTGTTTCCTCCTGATGTTCACTGCACTGGGCACTGCCACAAGTCTCGGTCACAGTACTTCACGGATTCACTTCTACAACACATGCACAGCACTATTCAGTTCCGCAGTCGCAGTCTTACCCGTGGTCGTACCTGCAGTGCGTACTCTATTCTCGCTATAGGTACACGGTAACTCGCAGCGAACAAAACTCCTGAACTCTGGCTGTCCACTTGGCTTGTGTGCCACTTTATGCACTTTACGAATATTCTATTCCCTTCTAGCCGGTCCCTTTCCAAAGTACGTATTATGAAAAAGTCTGTCTGTCTATCTCCTTGTCGTTCGGGAAGGGACGGCACAGAGGTCAGCCTGGTGGTCTGACGTCAGAGGGTTCGCGTGTCACCGTGCTACTGGGCGCTACCGCCTTCCGTTACAGATGCATCTGCAGTTGATATAGCATAATATACACGATCGCCCTTTGTAACGTGCATGTTCCGACGTGCTCACTCTGGTAGGAGAACTTCCTTCAGGATGCGGGTGAGGTTCATCGGATCCACACATAGCCTTCACTATGTTTAGGTATTTATTTGTATTTGAGATGCAACTCCTGAGCTTGATCAGTTGATCAAATAATAATCATGTTCTAGTCAATTCCTTCCCGAACTTGCTACCTGTTGTTTTACCTTATCACACTCTCCACCACCTCACTCACACAACTCTTGTACTTGAATGCTCGCATTCACCCTCTTCCGTTGTCTGGAGTTAACTGTTTTCTCTGTGGTAACCCCTCCTACCCATTAGCAGTGGTTCTTGAAAGTATGTTGTAGTTTAAATTTATAACGGATGGCGGTGGCCAGCAATCGCTCTACCTAATAAACAAATATATAAAAAATATTTGGCTACAATAAATTGGTACAATGAGACTGTTTATGCTCCTATACTATATCCGAAAACAAAAATTTATGTGTACATTTTTCCTGGTGTGACATTTGGTGTCTCAACGTATGGGTAGAACATTGAATACTGAGTGAGTATGAAGACAGGGTTCTGAGAAGAATATTTCGACCAATGAGTGAGGATGTAATTGGGGGGAAGGGGGTTAAGAGACGTAATGGAGCTCTGTGAGCTGTCTTTATCAGATATGAGAGGAATTAAATCATTGAAAGCAAAGATCAAGGGGACATGGAGCATGTCTGCAATAGGTGAAAAGTACAGATTGGGTACCTGGAAGAGAGGGAACCACTTGTGACAGATTATGAAAATTGATCAGAAATAATGTGTGAATTGGATTCGTCTGGCAAAGGACGTGTTCCATTAAAAGGCTCTAGAAAACATGGCAATGACTTTTTGCCTGCAAAAAGTCAGGAATTTTGTCACTAAATAAGCAACTTCCAGCTTCATGAAGACTGTTCTCTAAGACAAGTTGAGCTAATTAGATAAAAGCAGAAATATTGCACTGAAATACACATGCAGACTATGCCACCATTTCTACTGACAAGTTTATGTTCTGTTGACACCTGACATTCCAGTACCTAAAGATAAGTCACTGCTGTCAACTTTCAAGAGGTTTTAGTGCTAAAAGAACGATTACCATTACCATTTTTCTGTGTGCCTCACTCAGAGTGGTTACTTATAATGAAGAGAAATGCACTACATGAACATTTTTTCTGTCTCTTTCAGGACACAGTAAAGTTGATATAAATTTTTAGTGATATATTGTGATGGTAAGGAAGTGGGTAGAGATTGGGCCTCCAACTCATGGCCTGCCAGGTTGCATTATGCGGCCCAAGGTAACATTCATAATAGATGTATATACTATAAAATTTACAGAATAATGTAGGCTTGTAGGTGTACCACTTATTGTTATTCTTCCATGTGCATCTTGTAAAACAACACATTAAAAGTTAGGATGCCCAAGTAATAGAGGAATTCTCTGCAGATAAAATGTAGTGGTTATCCTGTCTTGATTCAGGGTGCACCAGATATAGTTTGTATTCCACTATGACCTGCTCTTACGAAATTAATGACATTATTCTCTGCTCTCTCAATGTAGTAGCTACACAGCCATTTCTCATTAGTGAAGAATTAGGTCACAATACACAAGTTGAGACTGTCACTAACAAGAGAGTCTTTTTGAAACATACATTTTTTTTTGTACCAGCACATGAAGCATTCTGTTGCAGGCCTGTACGCCTATTGTTGCATACTGGACCACTGGTACGTTCTCCTCAGTGCTATTCCAGTACAGTGTCTGGCCCTCTGTCAATGGTGGAACTGACGGCCTGTGATTATTGGGTGACTGGGGAGCATGAAGGAGATTATTGGTGTGAGGACTCAAGGGGGGTGCACAGCAATAAACTTCACTGGAGGAAGAAGAGTAGCCTAGTACCTGAACGGCTTGTGGGCAGTGTCACAGATATCCTTAACTTGACATGGATTGCCACAACAAATGTGTTTAAGGGGTTGGAAGAGGGTTTCTCTAATGGACAGAAGCAAATATTTCAAGAAGTGCAGATGGATGGAGCTAGAGTTACCCATTGTGGTGCACTAAACCTGACAGGTGACAGAATGCTCCTGGTGGAACATAACGCAACATGTCCAGCACAGAGAGAGAAGGATGAACATGGGGTGGAATGGTACTGGCCTGCAATTAATGTGGGTAAGTGTGGTAGAACACAGAACTACAGTCATTTCTCTTTCTTCTGTTCAATGGTCTTAATAGCTGTGGGCGATTTCATGCTTCCACTATGGTATAAATGAGATCTGAGCTTTTTTGAGACTTTACACAGCACAGAATGGTGGTTTTCTCTTACCTGGACTGCTTGACCCTTGAAAATGGTACTGATAGGTTGTCCCAAAACATTGTAAGAAACTACCATTCTACATTGTGTAAAAACCCATAAGACCGCAAATCTCACATCTTAATATCTTTTCCCAAAATAAAGAAATGCAAATGTGAAAAATTGCTGCTGCGTTAAAGATCTGTTTGCTTGTGAAAATCATGAACTAGCAGTGGAAATAATCCCTTATCTGATCAGAAAATATTTCCTGCAGGTCATATGAGACATTACCTTGAAAAATTACCATATGTCATTGAATTTATCATCATTTTTGAAGAGTGTCAACAAGGAATATCTGCTAATATGTAGAATGGTTGGTCTGCTGCTATTCCCATTTAAAGAACCTTGAGGACCTTAAATGCAACAGTGAAGAGGCTGCTGTTGGCACCCACCAATAAACTCTCAAAAGGCTGCAAGAAACACTGTAGAAGGGGTGAATGCTTATTTTTAAATGGCGTTGAACTTTTTCAACACCTAGTATTAGTGAACATTTAAACTTCTTTGGCACATTATTTATCACATGATTGGTATATATATATATATATATATATATATATATATATATATATATATATAAAAGCCTAATTTTATGTTACATGGGGCACCATGTTTGATGCAACACTCAAATGGGATATTCTGATTTTTTCAGCATGTTTGACAGGTTATAAAAGACAGTAAATTTTCTTTAAATCAAAGTTCCACACATCCATAAAACTAGATAAAATTAACCTGAATGTGATGATCAGTTTGAGAGCATGAAGTTGTTACATGGAATATGATCAAGTGTTAACGAAATGCAGACACAAATAAGAGCTGTGATATAAATAAACTAGGTAATAAGATATAAGTTGACACCAGTACAAGACAATAAACAGGAAAGACCAAGTAAATGGTCAATAAGGTGCCTGGATTTGTTCATGATTTTGACTGCCCCAAGTATTTCAGGCTAGCAAAATATTAAAGAAAATAAATATTTTTAAAATTAAATCTAAAGTAATTTCAAAAATTGGTATTGTATTTTTTTCTTAAAATCCCATAAAGAACTGATCAGGTTTAAAGAAGTCCACACATGCATTCAAATATGAAAGGCTTTAAACAGAACATCCCAGTTTATATCCAAAAGCTAACTACAATGATAATGATCACAGTGTAAAATACTGGCTTTCAAAATCAATGTATGGCAGAAGAAATTATGTTCATGTTCCAGTTTAACAACAATGATGTCATCAGATACCATACAACTTTTCATTCGACAAGGTGGGAGAATAATGACTGATACTGCAAGGTGCATCCACTTAGGACTGTTTATATATGCTATTTTAGTTCAAAGAATATATTCTGGTAACGGCTTTACCAGCTGACATATAACAAAATGGGTTGCCTGAATGGTCTAATTCATTACACTTGTAATTCATTACTGGTCAACAGTAAATAAAAGTAACAGAACTGTTACTTCAGAATTAATTTACCCTGACTTAATTAAATTTTGATAGTGTCACATCCTACATTTCAAAGTAATTTATGCAATTTATTAGCTAGCTGAATTAGATTTCATAATTGCATAACATATTCGTAATATGGTCACCAAAGCCTAATCTGTGAAAATGAGGTGTACCATATAAATGTTCAGCTAGAAAATTACATCTTGTTCTATTTATCCTCAGGTTCCACTTACACGTATAGCAGCAATGATGAGTGTGTGCAGGCAGCACGCACTTGCTCATGGAGCCAAGAACGGGGTCTGCACCTCACTCCATCTGACATATTTCCTCCATGCCCTATCACAAATGTAAACCTCACATGGGCAGTACATGATTTATGGAATATTTCCCAGAAAGAAAACATTTCAACCGCAGATATAGAAGCTGCAGCTGGAGTAGTAGATAGAGTTCTACAGGTAGGTGCACTGGATGAACTCATTCCCAAAATTGTCTTGGTCTTGTTATTACATGGTCTCATCTTGTTACAACATGCAAACTATTCATATAGTGGTTAAAGCTGACATCTGCATCACCCTTCCTATTTACTTCAACATGTTACTTCACAAATTTAGTGAAAGCAGTGCTTAAAGATGTCACCTGTCTGCTCCCTACCCTTCAATTCATCTTGCTATTACAACAAAGGCGAATGCAGTGCTAGAACTTATTACATAATATTTCCTTGTTGCTTATTCCATCTTCTTACTACAGGTGAACTACTCCGTTCTATCCACTGCACGTCAAGATGTGAGTTCTGTTGTGCGTGAGTTAGATGCTTTACTGACTCGGGTGCGCTTATCGCGTGGAGCAAATATAAAGAATGTCAGAGCAAAGGTGGCTATATTTGTACTCAATGTAGAGGAACAGCCACCTTTAGCAGTTGCACTAGAAAACAATAGGAGTAGTGAAGACTTGGAAGGCAGCGTTCTACGCACCATAAACTCTCTGGAAGAAATTCAGTCCCCTAAGGTGGATGTGGCTGTTCTGCTACCGCAGTCACTCATGTCTTCTACCTCACACGTCGCTCTTGCCATTTTTAGTGATGAGAGTGCCTTCCAGGATCCACGGTACAAGGTAAACAGCCGCATACTGAGCTTGAACATAGTTGATGCTCCAGAACTTCAGGGTGATCAGTATGTAGATATTGTATTTAGACCTAGTACAGAGAAGGATGGCAAAACCTGTGTGTTTTGGGATTTTACTTTGTATGGAGGAGCTTGGTCTGCTGAAGGCTGTCAGCTAAAGGCCTCATCTGTGTATACACACGATGTGTGTCGCTGTTCACACCTCACACACTTTGCAGAGATAATCTCACAACCCGGCAGTACGTTGGATCCTGTACATCAAGGCATTCTGAGTATCATCTCAATAATTGGGTGTTCACTGTCTCTTGTAGGGCTTCTTGCTATCTTCACCACAGGCGCAGCTTTTAGGCACTGGCGTGCACAACTTGGGAACAAAATTCTATTGCACCTTTCCACAGCTGTGTCCATTAATATGCTTGTGTTCCTCATCACGGCCACAGAGCTGCTACATACAGGTGTTCCATGTATAATACTGGGTATAATGTTGCATTATTCTGTACTTGCATCCTTCTGCTGGATGCTGGTGTCAGCTTTGCTGCAGCTTAAGCGTCTAGTTATAATTTTTGGATTTCAACATATCCCCCACCTGCTGCTTAAGGCCTCTCTCTTTGCTTGGGGAGTACCCCTACTACCAATTGCTGTACTGCTTGCTGTGGATGTGAATAATTACACACCTGAAAGACGAAAGTTCTGTTACCCTGAGGGTCTTGGCTTTTATTTGGCCGTGCTGTGCCCTGTTCTGATGATTGTGACAGCCAATCTGCTTGTATTTGGCATGATACTACATAGTGTAATTAGGGGTAGTGCCATAAAAAGCCACAGACAAACTGGGAGGAAGCTGGTATTGCAACGTATTGCAACCAGCGTGTTGCTCTTCTTTTTGTTTGGTCTGAGCTGGGTGTTTGGGCTTGTGGCTCACCTCAGCACACTGTTTGCTTATTTTTTTTGCATCACTGCCACTCTTCAGGGCTTTGTGCTCTTTGTCTTCTTTGTACTTGGCAAAAAGCAGTCACGATTATACTGGGTCAAAAGCAGTACAGAACAAAATTTTACCACCTCTACTACAAGTACACCTGCAGAAAGAACGTTTTTGAGACAGAGGGATGAGACTACATTTCTCTAACACAGGCAAGAAGAAATTTTCTTACATATCCAGAAGACTTGCTGCCCAGCGTTTTTAATATTAAGAGAAGAATTTCTTGAAATGATATGGTATATTTGATTAAAAAAACCCTTGTGTTGACACACAAGATTTGTTGCGTGGTATTGCGCTTATTGCATATTAAGACAGAAGTACTGTACCTACTGAACATTCATTGAAGTTTGATAGCCATAAATATAGTTTTGTTTGTTTGTTTGTATTATAACTATTTGTACAGATAAACGTTTTCTTATAATTATCTGAAAGAAGCAAGAGAGATGATGTTTTGAGTACCCTGAAGCTGAGAGCAAAATACTCAGACAAATCCACATCAACAAGAAGACAGACACAGATTGACCAAACTTTGATTTTACACCGTCTCCTCCACCTCCTGTTTCCAATGACAAAACTCTTTCCATTTTGTAGCATTCTGGATCATCCTCACACCTATTTTCACCACAGTACTTATACAATCCAGCCCCATTTTGCCTCACATTCAGCATGAAAATTATAAGTGAAGCAGAACAAATTAAATGTACAAAGCAGCTAAAACCAGAGCCGCTAGTGCCTGAGCCAAGTGCCTGGGAGGTTGAGTTGGCTATTGAAAAGCTAAAAAGCCACAAGTCACCGGGTATTGATCAAATACCTGCAGAACTGATTAAAGCAGGGGGTAGGACTA
>Ga0268261_10001246_pt1 | contig 17235 bp, 25 predicted proteins | sample TergutNc150P1_FD_190353 | JGI IMG/M metagenome (GOLD analysis project Ga0268261, IMG submission 190353) | Nasutitermes corniger P1 segment gut microbial community from laboratory colony in Florida, USA - Nc150 P1 (SPAdes) (version 2) | ecosystem: Host-associated > Arthropoda: Insects >...
AGGCTATGTTATGTCAACAAAGATGGCGGAGGGGTGAATGACCTCCACTGTAAACCTAACTTTGACTTGTTATTGTCACGTGGTGTAAACAGCCCCAGGATATGTTTTGTCAACAAAGATGGCGGAGGGGTGAATGACCTCCCTTGTAAACGTAACTTTGATTTGTTATTGTCACGTGATGTAAACAGCCCGAGGCTATGTTATGTAAACAATGAGGTAGACAGTGTGACTCCGTACTTATCTTGTTATGGTAAACAAAGGCGCCATTTTGAATTTTCGGCAATATGGCGGTAACGCGCACTATGTTTAAACCTAACTTGTTATTGTTTTGGACTTTGCGCCACCGCCATTTTGAATTTTAGCTAATATGGCTGCTATAGCGGAAATTTTAAATTAATGCTAACTAAACATTTACTATTTGTATAACGCGGCCATTTTTAAATATGGCGGTTATAGCTGTAATTTTAAACCTAACTTGTTATTGTAAACAAAGGCGCCATTTTGAATTTTAAACTTTCGTATTTGAATAGGAAATATATATATATATTTAAATTAAAAAACATTTTTGTGTATAATAGCCTTTGTTTCACAACTATTCGTCTACTTCCTTTCCTATAATGAACACTGGCATAACAATGTAAAGCTCAAATGACAAAATCGCTTTTCTTATATTTCATTACATAATTATGTGCAAAAGATTTAGATGGTAAATCATGGTTTTCGAAGACCACATAAATGTGTATTTCAAAGGTTTCTCAACCTGATCTATTATAAACAGTTGCGCACAGATTTAAATTCTAACAGTAGTAGGGGTCACTTATATCGCGCCTTGGGCTTTTGACTTTTTCCAAGGTATTTTGTCAGGGTGCCACCATAACCCCCTGCTCCCTGAGTTCAGGCCGTCTTCGCCGATGTAGTGGTGGTTATTGGTAGTTTGGTGTGAGTTAAGACCATCATGGTGATTGGTAATGGATGTGTTTTAATAATATTTAGGGTTGATATAATAGTGCTGCCGCCGTGCAGATTGGCATATTTATCCGGTCGGCGGTGTACTGAACGCGGCGGGCGCTGGCCTTCGACTGGAAGTGCATGTCGCAAGTCTGAGAGTCAGAGGTTTAGAGACAGAGATAAGATGGTATCGGTTTGGACTTCCACTAGACTATCACATGCTGTGTAAATCATGTCGTGTACAAGTGATTATAGAAACTGTTACTAAGATTTGAATGTTTATTGGCTAGCATAATATGAGGAGGAGGGTAAGGTTTTTGTCAAGGATTAAGAGAGAAAAAATCCAAAGGGATGTGATCACTTATTTATATTTTTTCTTAGCAGCCAAAATCGTCTAGATTGGTAATCGGGATCAATATCCGACGACTCCCGCTGCCAGCATCTCTGAATATGTCGGCATAGGCACGGCGGCGTTTTTTATTTGTGTAATCGGATCTCCAGAATCCGTTCTACCCCAATAAGAGATGTTAAGAAAAAGTTGTTCGTTGTTAATCCGGGATATCTGGGAATCCGTAAACACATAAGCACAGTACGCCGGCATTTCGATAAATATATTTCTAGGGTCTGCGCGTAGTTTATAATATTAGCCGCACACCTTCGGGCGTTACGCTTTTTTCGACGTACATGAGGCGGTACGGCAGACCCCGCGCCAGAATATTGACGCTGACAGTCTCGGCAGCTGCGAGCAGGGTGTTCATATAAGTCATCATAATCTGTAAAGTATAAATAGTAGTCCTTAATATATTTTACAATGTGACCCGCATATTCGGGAGTTATAGGGAAGGAAGCATAAATAATGTTTGCGCGAACACAAATGCTGATTTAGAATGTTTTATTTTTAGAGAATTGTATCATACGTTTAGGTAAGCCCAGTCGATCCGAATCCTCGGATGTCCCGTTCCGTGTTATCTAGTTCTTTTACCTCCAGTATATCAGGATAGAAAATCTTCTTGCATATAAGTTGTGCTACACGGTCCCCCGGCGAATTTGAAATGGCCGGTCAGAAAGATTAAAGAGAATCACGCCCAGATTCCCGCGATAGTCCTCGTCTATCTTGTCACCTCCCACATCTATATGGTGTAAGGTCAATCCAGAACGTTGCGCAATTCTACCATAACATCCGGGAGGCAGTTGTATCGCTAGATCTGTTTTTACCAGCCCGTTTCCAGAGGCAGGAATCGAGACATCGTAGGCACTTCTTAGGTCGAGACCGGCAGCCCCTGAAGATTCTCTAGTTGTAGGTAGAGTATTGCCCGTCAGTTTTATATACCTCAGGACACCCGATGTCACGATCTAAGATAAAAATATGACTTATTTAGACCGACTACAGGAGGCTGAAACTAGATAACACGGAAAAGCATAGCATATAGTGACACGTGCACACGTGTCTTATGTATTCCTCCATTCTGGCATATAGGAGGATGAGATACGGCACCCACAGTGAGTTCCGTCTGACGTGTCCTGCATGGCTTTTAACCACCACTTTGGTTGTAATAGATATTCCTGAGACTGCATTAAAGGCTTTGGAAAGCATCTAGGAGCTGTTACATGCGTGGACATGTAATATCCCTCATACACACAAGTACACAGTGCTTCTAACCCGGAGCTAAACAGTTCTGTACAGAATGTTTCAGCTTCACCCAACATAAGGAATCGTCTCTCCTTAAACATCGATGAGACCCTACTGCTGCTGCTGCCTCTCCATTCGAGGTGTAGACGGTAACCATAATGTTGATGGATGAGTATCTGTAGACCATGTCCGGTTACCGAACGTGCAGTCAGTCTGTCCACTATGGAGAGACGATTTGCAGAAATTCTGCGACACGGTAATGAGTGAGGATTCCCCGACAGGTACTCGTGTGTGTGAAGGTAGTGGCGGCTGCCATGCAGCAAAAAACGCATCTGCCGGCAACTTTAAAGTATAGGGTGACGTAAACAGATGTGATAAAAGAAGAGACCCCTTTTACAATATCTATAACAGAATAAAATTTCAATTTCTTTTAAAGATCCGATAGCTTCAATGTCCGATCTAAAGGTCCGCTTCATCTCTACTTCCCATGTCCCATTACCCTGACAATGACGGTGTAGTTTATGGGAGAAGACGTCACATCGGAAACGGAGGCGGAAGACTGGAAAGTTTGGAGGGAGCAGTCTTCGAGTAGGTATCCTGCGCGAACTGACCGCTTGTACATACTGACTGTATGTAGTCTCACTGGTCAGCACGAACTGATAGAGCTCTAGACCTAACTGAAAAAGTGTATTGCACGCCGAAGCGAGTAGGGAGGGTGGTTGACGTATGCAGATAGTACAGCTAGTCACTGGGACGGAGACATTCTGTCATGTGACGTAATCTATTCTGATACCTCGTGACACACGAGCCGCAATGTATGTTGTCTGTCCGTCCGTCAGACTCCGCCCTGTAGTATTTTAAACATAGCAATTCGGCCAACGAGGGATAGTCACGGCGAACAAAGGTCATAGAATATTTTACAAAATTGAAACGTTCGTAATTTAGACATATAAATCCAACGAAGTCTAGATTAGAAGAGGTGTCACAATTAGCGGTGGTATCTATGCCGTAAAAAACAAACGTCATTCTAAAATCGTCGCACGAAATATCATAGTAGAAATGTCCACATTATCGTCCGCGCCGGCAAATTCAAAGAGAAATCCGTGGATGTAAAAATTGTCCATGTAGTTGGGATCTTGTCGGAAAATGCGACGTAGCAAGGGGAAGTCTGTCATTGCCATAAATAATGACGCGTTAGAATACGAGCTGAAAACACCGGCCATGTAAGCACAAAAGTGCCAGTGAGAAAGCAGCATATGCCATGACAGAAGAAACCGTGGTGTAGGAGACGCCATATGTATGTACTGTGGGGAAATCGTACAGGGGGAATTCTGGAAGAAGAGTGCAACTGCCGGCAGATGCGCGCAAACGGCTTAGGTTCTTACGGATAGTGGAGACGTTAAAAGGTTGTCCGTTGACAAGCGTAATCAACTGAAAGAGAGAATAAAAGAACCAGATCATTGAAACTATCTGTTAGACACATATCTCCAATTCTTATTCTATTTCTAGAATGTAGGAATTTGACGTGGGGCAATTGCCGAGGTATTTAAGGGCAAGTGAAACTGATTTTTCATTGATCGAATGCAGATCGTTGTCGGTGAAGAGCGCCCCGTAACGTCTGGGTACAAATACTTTAACAGATGTCTGCGGGGATTCTTGTAAAGTCAGTAATATCGCCTCGCCAAATCTAGTCTGGAGTTTTTCTGCACGTTCGATAGGATACGGTGTATTCATCTTCAAAGACGGTATCTTAATCTCCTGACAAGAGAGACATCTTAAATTTCATCGATAGATCCATCTGAAAAAAATTGAAAGACCTGTGCAAGCTCCGTATAAGTTTGATCCGTTCGTATGAACAATGTAATGAAGGAAATGCTTACCTCAAAATTTTCTGTTTTTCTGAAAATCCGTTTATCTCTTCTTCAGTTATTCTCTCGCTCCGCTGTCCTTTCGCCTGGTAGTAGTAGTTGGCTATAGGGAGGGCCTTTTATATGTTCGACAGTGGTGACTTTTGGAACTAAAGACAAATATGTGATAACTTTTAGCATATGACCACTTATTGGTTAAGAGCAATAAAGACATAAGAATCGTGAAAATAAATAGAGATCGAGGAAGCTGATATCTACATAACCGTATAGGGCAGCAACATCTCTCTCTCTCTCTGTGCTCTGTTACAGGTTAGTAATTATATTTCATAATCACTGTATAGTGTGTCTGTGTGTGTGGTGAAACATGATCTGATCTATCATTCCCGTGTCGGTTTCAGAATGGCACAATATGATATTCAGACTCGAAGATACACGATCGATCAGGAACTGATTAGACAGTACAGGCGTTTCAATTCTGAGGGAACGCAGCTTACCGTGCATCTTTTACCCCCATTTGAGGGAGAGGATTCGAACCCGATGTCACATTTCCTAGCCAGTGTGACAGAATTGTTCGAGTACGCGTTACGAGATTGCGAGGATTCTGATATGGTCGGAGTTACGATTAGCAACGAAGTTAATGTGCAGAACAAAGGTATACGGATCAGCTTCAGAAGAAAGGACCAGATAACGGGAGATGCCATCTGGTCAGTTTTCGAGGAGGTGGCCCAGTCAAATGCTAGGTTTAATGCTGTAGATAAATTAGTGATGACCGTCCACTCTGTAAAAATGCCAATCGGCCATGGCCGAATTGCTACAAAGGGTAGACCGCTTGAGGCCATGTCCCATCTGAAAAGAAGTATCGTAGAAGTCAAGGCGAGAGAAAACTGCTTAGCTCATGTCCTAATTATTAGTTTCGCCAAATTAACTAATAATCCAAATTACAAAGCGTATATACAGGGAAGAATGATCTGTCCGGTTGTAGATCATTTACTCGCGACGACACGTATAGACTTGACAAATCGAGGAATCCCATAACTAATGAAATTTCAGGAGCATTTCAAAGAGTACAGAATTGTCGTTTTCGGAGGATTAAATTGTAATGATATAGTGCTCGACGGTCAGGAGGAATCCGAAAAGAGAATTAACATGTTCTATGACTGTTTCAAAGGATTATCTCGTGATAAATAATTTGATAGGTGCGATGACACGGAAGTATGTCTGCAGAGGTTGTAACAAAGGGTGTAAAAGTGCCGTGACGCATGGGTGTCAGAAGACGTGCAGTGACTGTATGTCTGTTTCGCCTTGTTCATACGATTATGTTCGAATCCCGTGCGATTCTTGTAATAGACAGTTTAGGAGTCGAGCATATTTTGACAAGCACAAGACGAACAAGTTAGAAAGAAATTCCGTGTGCGATCAGACGCGCAACTGCGCCGTGTGCCATAGATTCATAACCGGTAAAAAGCACGAATGTTTCAAACCATACTGCAAAAACTGCGATCAGATCAAGGAGGTCGGTCATTTCTGCTATATGATGCCGTTAAAGAACGAATTGCCGCGCAGCGACGAAGTCTTATTCGTGTTCTTTGTTTTTGAAACCACACAGGATACAAAGTTCTCAGATTAGGCAAATGTGCACATGCCGATGGTCGTGTATTTACAGCAGTTCTGTGAGGTTTACGAAATGTAAGACGATATCGACGTGGATTTCTAGCGCTGTGGTTGGGGACGTCATTCTTTCTTCGAGGATGCCGTAGGCGACTTGTTATCTTATCTCTGCGAACCTCGACCTTGGTGTAAAAAGGTCGTGGCAATAGCGCACAACGCCAAGGCTTTCAATTCTCAGTTTATTCTGAATAGAGCCATCTTTCTGAAATGGAATCCCGAAATTATTTTAAGTGGGCAAAAAATTATCAGAATCCGAACGCAGCACCTGCATTTTCTAGGTTCCGCGTCTTACTTGCCCATGCCGTTACGTAAATTGCCCGAGGCATTCGGGCTTCAACTTATAAATCGTGGTTTCCGCACTACTTCGATACAAAGTCAAATTTGGATTATGTCGGCCCGATACCGGACATCAAGTATTACGGCGCCGATGAGATTGGGAGGGAGAGAGAAGGGATTTCATGGTCTGGTATGACGAGCAGAAAGACGAGGTCTTTGATACCCGACGCGTGCTGGAACAGTATTGCCAAGATGACGTCACCGTCTTGCAGCAGGCGTGTCAGACATTCGGGCGCGATTTTATAGAGATCGGAAATATCGAAGTTTTCCTAGAGGCACTGACAACCGCGTCAGCATGCAATAAAGTGCTTCGCAAAAAAATCCTGAAACCAGAGATCGTGGGTTTGATTCCCGCGTGAGGTTACAGCGCTAATAACAGATATAGCAAGAAAGTCCTAATGTGGCTCTTGCATATGGGACAAACGGACGGTTGCCGGATATATCACACTAGAAACGGGCGCGAGTACAGACCTCACGAATTGCCGCATTACAGCGTCGACGTTTACTGTAGAAAGACCCGCACCATCTACGAATTTCTGGGATGTTATTACGATTGCTGCACGTGCCAGCCTTTCAGAGACGTGAAAACGATGGGCGGAGAGACTCTGACCGAACGCTATGAACAGATAATGGCGAGAAACGAACAGATAACTCGGGCAGGATACCTGGTTAAGATTCAGTGGGAATGTAAGTTTGACGAAGCCCAGATAGCGGAGCAGAAACCCGAATTCCTCGCCCATCCGATAGTCAGACACGCGCCCCTGATCACCCGAGATGCTCTGTACGGGGATCGAACCGAAGCCATGCGCCTCCACTATAAGATACGTGAGGAAGATGAGTCTCCCCAGTATTGTGACGTAATGAGTCTGTACCAGTATATCTGCAAGTATTTCAAGTTCCCCATAGGTCATCCGATCACTCATGTCGGTGACGCGTGTGCCGATAAGGAAGCCTGTCTAAAGAAGGACGGACTGATGAAATGTACGATCGTGCCGCCAAATGACCTCTATCATCCTGTCCTCCCTTTTCGATACGACAAGAAGCTCTTATTCTTCCCGTGCCGATCGTGTGTTGGAGAATATAACACGACTGGCAAATGTCAGCATTTGAGCGATACTGAAAGGTGTCTGGAAAGCACGTGAGTGATTGACGAAGTGCGATTGGCAGTTGACAGAGGATATAAAATTCTCGAAATTCAAGAAGTTTGTCAGTACGAAGTCACACAATACGATCCCAACACCTGTGAAGGCGGACTTTTCGTAGAATACATAAACACGTTTCTTAAACTCAAGGCGGAGGCTAGTGGGTATCCGAGCTGGGTTCGAAACCCGGATGATGAAGAATTATAATTCGGCAGTTCTATCAGATCGAAGAAATCCAGTTAGACAAGGATTCGATCCGATATAACGTTGCGAAACGAGGTCTGCCGAAACTCAACTCCATGTGAGGAAAGCTGACACAGAGAAGCAATCGGCCGCAGACAAAATTAATTTCAGATCCCCATGAGCTGTACCGATTTCTGGTGACGCCGGGAATCGAAGTGCATAACATGTTCGCTAACGATGTGGTCTGGATCTCTTGGTAGTTTTCCTCAGACGAACGCGTGCCGAGCCTGAGTCATACCAACGAGGTCATAGGCGCCTACGTCACCGCAGGTGCGAGAATTCACCTGTATAATTACCTGAACGGATTAAAACACAAAGCAATCTATACGGATACGGATTTTGTTATACACATACCGAGAAACGAACCCTCGCTAATCGAAACGGGGGACAATTTAGGGCAGATGACTTTGGAACTGAAACCCGACGAAATAATTTCCGAGGTGGTCTGTGCGAGCCCAAAAATTATGCGTACAAAACACTAAATATATTGACGGGCGAGAGCAAGACAGGCTGTAAAGTGCGCGGAATTACGCTTAATTTTAGCGCATCAAAATTGGTTAATTTAGAGAAAATGAAAGACATTATTCTGGCTGCTGATCAGAACGAGACCGTAATTGTACGCACGCCAAGTAAGATGAAACGTAAAAGTGTAGAGAGGAGTACATATAAGCGAGCCTGAGAATATACCTATAGAGTGTCTTTTTTGAAACGAAGGCGCTTGAACGATAATACTTCCCTTCCATTCGGGTATATAAACGCGGAGTGAATGCCTACAACGGACATTCATGGCCGGTGACATCAGGTTTATACATCCGTTTACCTTATTATCGGAGGTACTACGGGGTCTGGAAATTCGACGTTCTGTATACGTTTCCTGAAAAACCTCGACACCTTGTGTACCGAACCAAATTTCCCAGGTGAAATTATCTGGTGTTACAGCGAACAAAGTGCCGTGCCTAGGCAGCTGTTGGCCGCGTTAAGGAAAAAACGTCCAGACTCATGAGGGTGTACCCGTAAATTTTGAAACCGCCCAGGGCAAACCTTGTCTTTTTATTCTTGACGACTTGTGAAACGAGGTGTATTCACGAGCCGTGTGTGACCTTTTACTAAGGGCGGTCACCACAGGAACCTCAGTGTAATTCTAATTACCCAGGATTTTTTTCACGAAGCCCCGCAGTGCCGCGACATATCGCTTAACGCAAAATATCTGGTAGCCTTAAAAAACGTTCGCGGTAGACACCTGTTTGCATACCTCGCGCATCAAGTGCTTCCCGAAGCTAGTGTCAGTCTGTGTGAAACGTATCGAGAGGCGACCCAGAACGCTCACGGCTATTTGATATTAGACTTTGCCCAGGATACAGACGACCTGCTACGGTTTCGAACCAATGTCTTTCCGTCTGAACATCCTCCCATTATTTACGCTTAAATAAAAGATTAAGCGCATAAAATCCAAATATCTACAAGTACTCAAGACAGCAAAATTCCAATTACGAAAAGCCATCATTATAAACTAGAGTAGCGAACTCGTGAAATCAATTAGCGAGTGTGTTCTGAACGTTCTAAACGACAATATAAACCTGACTGCTTGTCAGAAGAAGAGATTACGAAAGTTCAATGTTCCACTCCGCGCGCTCGCTGATAAGCGCGAGTCCATCTCGACTAAGAAACGCCTGATAAACCAACGACGAGGATTTCTCGTGTCTCTGCTAAGTGCCATTTTACCCAATGTAGCCAGTCTTATATTTCGTTCGCACGAAACAAAAGTGTTACGCAAAATGTACCTTGTCTCGCCGGATTATTTAAAGAAGAATGAGCGACCATCACAGTTATCTACTTCTCTTCCTAAATCTACAAAGCAGCGAAAATCTTCTTTTAGAAAAACAGCGCACAGTACTAAACATAAGACACGTGCACGTCTAACAAAGAAGAAGAAAAATCGCTTCACCCATATGATAAATGTATTGCGACACGTGCAGAAATTGAAGAAGCCGCTGTAGGACGTAAACCGTTGATAAAGGCGATCGCCGACTTTATGAAAGCGGTATTATATGAAACTACTCTCGCACACAAAGTACCTTTGCCGAAAATCGAATCATCCGCGCAGACTACCGACATTCTTTCCACACGACGTTCGCCTTCGCTTCTAGTGCTTCCCCCAACATCCTATAAGGGAGAGGTCGTTTTCGAGACAGACGAGTCCCGAGATGGTGGGTACAAGCGAGGATGACGATGTTGCAGGTGCCATCAGTGAAGGAGACGTAAAAGCAATCGCTAGGAAGTCTTTCGGCAAAATAGCTAGTCCCTACCTATAGCCATACGTTCATAGAAAGGGCGTTCTCGATGCGGAATACGGTTTACGTAAAATTGGCAACCGATTTTTTACGGGTAATAACGAAGTGGCAGTGGATACAGTGACATATATAAAGGATAAGCATTTTAAAGGCACGCGTGTTCTCTGGGAGCTACTAACTAGAAATAGAGTAGATAACAGACTCGTCAGCGAAGACGACCTAAAACAATATAAGAGCATCTTGGATTTAACCAGCGCTCAGTTGGAGGGTTATGAACCGGGTGCCGCCATTCACATATCCAACCTACCTAAATTTAAAATTATCGCCAGGCGTTTCCTAATACTAGACGGCAGGGACCCGAAGCCGCATTACGCAAAGACTGGATGAGGATTTAGAGATAAGAACGGGGCAAGTAGACTGTACTTTGATCCTACAACACCGTCCGCTTTTGCGACTCTGCAGAAAGTGCGAGATGCCGTCGTACAGAGTACGAGTAAACAGACTAAGAATATGGCGCGTGCTGAAATTAAAAATGGCTCGAGAAGCAAGACGCGTACGCGCTACACAGACCCATGCGAAAACGATTTCAAAGAAACACAATGTTACTAATATCGATGACGTTTGGGAATGTGACTGGGATGAAGGTCTCAGTAAATATAACGACGGTGTCAGATATCTACTAACCGTGATTGACGTTTTTTTTTCAAATTTTTGCATATCGTCCCTCTATCGTCTAAGATGGGCAAAGCTGTCACTCCGGCATTTCAATCGATCTTTAAGGACCCGAAATATTCGCGACGTATACAACGACGTCCCGTCTGGGTACGCACGGGTAAGGGGAAGGAATTTTTGAATAGATAGTTTCAAGATATGTTAAGGCACGAGGGATTTCGGTTTCAGAACTGTAAAAACCTCGATGTCGAATGCTCAGTCGTCGAAAGAGCCCACCGCACAATCCGCGATAAATTACATAAATACTTCATTATAAAAATACGCACAGATTTGTTGACGTACTCCCGGACTTTGGGACATGCTACAACTCGACGGTACACAGTAGACTGACATGTCGACAGCACTAGTAACGGAATCTGATGTTCTAGCTATCTGGAAGAGAATGAACGAGGAACGAAGCCGGATCCCTATTGCACTACCAAAATTTCACGTGGGGCAGCACGTGCGCATTAGTAAAGAGAAAATGAAATTTGCCAAAGGCGGCGAGCAGAATTACACCACGGAGATATTTCGAATTATCAAGGTAATTCGTAGGACCCTCGACCCGTCTACGAACTCGAAGATTTAAACGGAAAGGTAATTGAAGGTCAATTCTATGGAGAAGAGCTGACACCCGTGCGTATCCCAAAACGCACCAAATTTCAGATAGATAAAATTCTAAGGACGCGAGTCTGACGCGGCATTGGAGAGTATTTAGTGCGCTGTAAAGGCTACGGACCGGACTTTGATAGCTGGATAAATGCGACTAGTGTAAAAATTATTTAAGAGATGGAGTATCGAAAGCACTTTCACATTACATTATTTAGTAATTTCTCGCAGAATACATTCCGCAAATACGCTCGCAGAGTTTACGATTCAACTGGCGCAACCTCTAGACCTGGGTTCGACAGACAATTGGGAGGTGGGGCAATGCTAATTTAGCTGTTCTCCACCTTATCCGCACACGGTCAAGCCGTACGAACTTGCCGGCGAGACAATCGCCTTGATTTATTGCGATCTGATCACGCATCAGTTTGTGGGTACCGATTACGTCAGATGTTTGCGGACGTTTATCCACCCGTCAAAGTATTGTGACCACGCGTTTCAGAATGTATATTATGTACCCGTCGAAAAACGTACCTTTCATGACATAAGTATACTGATACTGGTCTTAATGGTAAAAAATCCCCTTTACGAGCGGCGAGGTGCCAGTGAAACTGGTTCTACATTTTCGCCGCGTATAAAACCCCTACGTAATCACCTTCGATCGTCATTTATAATAATGGATTCCCTTGTCGTGTATTACGTGAAACAAGTAGGTCGCGGCCGTGAGGATATCGGACCAATATGCAGCATCCCTCCTTTCGTGCAGTGAGGGCACATGCATCGCTAGCTTACTGGTAGGTCTATTCAGGACTCTTAGACCCGTTCTTTGGAATGGTGCGAAGTCTATGGGTAAGGAAAAGCTCAAAGCTCTCGGGCGCGAGGCGTTACGCACTGGAGGTAAAATTCTAACAGATAACCCAGAAAACCCGCAGACGGAAACAAAAGACATTATCTCTAAACATGTGACTGACTCTACACAGAGCATAAAAAGTTACGCTGAGGCGGTCGCAAGCGAAAGAGAGCATCGTCAGCCCCGCGAAATGCGAAACGTAAGAAAACAAAGACTAAATGCGCCTTGCTTGGCAGTAGTATAAGACGCGATATTTTTTCTTAATCTCCATCAGTCAGCACTTGACCATGTCGAAGAAGGACGCATTACAATTTGTCAGCAGCGAATTTGTAGTTTTCACTCGAAAGCCGGTACAGCACGCTGTCCAGGCGACGGACGTCGTGATCTACAAACCCATCGGTCCAATCGAGCAGAGCGATCTGAAATTTCTGATTCCCGCAGATTTGGACACGTATGTGGACCCAAATATAAAACTCTACATTCGCGACAAATTTACTAAAGCCGACGGAACCGATCTGGACGCGACCGGTTACACTGTCGGTACAAATAACTTTCTACATTCGCTGTTTATTCAATGTACCATCGCCCTGAACGGCGTGAATATAACACAGTCGGGTGATCTTTATAACTACCGGGCTTATCTCGAAACTTCTTAGTTATGGCAATGAAGCGGCTTCATCGTATCTCACAAACAGCTACTGGTATAAGGATGTTGGCGATATGCTGCACTGTTATCCCACGAAAGCAGAGTCGACAAACACCGGATTCATAGAACGCTGGAACAATCAAAAACAAAGTATAGAGATTGATATGTATGGACGTATCCATAGCGATCTGTGCAATGTCCCTATATTCTTACTACCCGGCGTCAGGCTACAGATAAAATTTACGAAAGCCAAACCGAGCTTGTCTGATGAATACTAAAGCAGATTCTACGACTATCTTTAAATTTCTCGACGCTAAACTGTACGTCCGTCGCATCAAAGCCCACCCGAGTATCCTATTGGCCGACGACGATACTCTGAAAACCGATGTCGCATATTATGACATGACAAGAGTCACGCTGAAAACTTTCACGTTCTCTAGCGGGGCCAGTTCGCTATCGATCGATCAAGCCGCCACGGGTCACTTACACAAACGACTCTTGTTCGCTATGGTAGATAACTGACTTTTTCGGCGCCATCAATACAAACCCCTACAGATTTCAAGATTTCGGTATCCGCACATACGCGATGTTTGTGAACGGCAGACAGGTGCCCAACGAGACACTGACTTTCGATACAGGTCATGAGAAGACTGGCGTAATGGCATACAAGACTCTATTTGATGGCTCGGTCATTCACCATTCGAGCTCGGGACTTCAGGTAACCCACGACATGTTTATTAGCGGATACATCATGTTACTCTTTGACGTTACACCAGACCTAGCCGCGCCGAAAGGACACGCTTCACCCGCTGAAAGCGGTACTATACGCATCGAGGTAACATTTAAGGAAGCACTAAAGAAATCAATCACCTGTCTTATGTGCCTGAAATACGACAATTCAGTGCGTGTCGATCTTTATCGTACTGTCGCGACAGAGTTTTAAACATGGACACAATTCAGATATCGTGTACCTTAAAGGACGTGAAATCGTTCTGGGGGTTTTTCCATCCGATATTCTACCGCGTTCTATCACTCAGCCTAGCACCGTCATCGTCAATACTGATGCCCACACACAGTCCGGATCACACTGGCTAGCTATCCGTCTCGAACCCAGGTCCTCGACGGCATTATACGTTGACTCCTATGGCTTAACCCTCCTATTCAAGATATCGAGACATTCTTGAGACGCAATTGTACGGTCCTAGATTATAACACCATAGAATTGCAAGGATCCCTGAATATGGTCTGCGGCTAATATTGCTGTCTGTTTGCCCTTGCACGGATAGGGGTTACACGGGGAAACAATTCGTCGGCCTGTTTACTCCGGATATCGAGGATCAGCAGGTAGAACAACTCTTCGCATCGGAATTGGGATCTCTACGCCGGGTACCTCGCGGAGGTCAATGCCGCACCCATAGGTATATGAGGTTAGTTGTACCGCTTAGTTACCTTATTTACGACCCGAACTCCGAGCGGAATGGAAGCTGTAGCCGTTATCGATTTAGAAACCTTGAACGGGGCACACGGAGAGGAAGTGATCAAGGAATTTTCCGTGGTTGGCAAATATGTGCAAGAAACGTTTCGTTTCCTACCCCCATACACCATGGAGCCCCATGGATCAACTTCGCGCGGGATTAACTGGGATGATGGCTCAATTCCTTAATCTACGATAATCCGGACTCTAAGCGAAGCAACGGCAAACTTTTCAAATCTATACTGTAAAGGCCACGCCAAATGCCGGCTTATCACCGACTTTCTCGATCGCCCGATTACCAATCTAGACGATTTTTGCTGCCCCTCACGCGAAAACTTCGTACCAGGTGCCGGCTGCAGCCCGCCATGTCACAAATTTCCCGACAAGAGTTGCGCGGCGCGTAACGCGCGTTCTCCTTTCGGGTGGTTAAAATACCACCTCAAGACCAGAGAATACGTGAAGTTCACCAAAGATTATACACGCCATACTGCAGCCTTTAATTCTGGGATACAAAAGTAATGACGTTATCTATTTCAGATGCATAAGACACCGATGATCGACTAACTACCTATCAGTCTGCAAGGAAACGACGTTTCACATACGAAGAAGACGGGCAGGGGTTCACTTTCCCAGATTTCGAGACCTCCAGATCTAAACGCGATGTCACGTCGCCTGTAATCGACATCTGCTTGCTCCCCATAGAGGGGATCGGTCCTACGTTCGATCCTAACCGAGCGCTGCTTCGCCGCGTATTTTTCTCGAGGACCGGAACACGTATGTCTGTGGCATTCTACCCTACTCAAGGCTATGCAGCTCATGTGGAATTTGGAGCTGCCAAAGCCGCCCCTATTAGACTGACGGAGCAGCAAGTTACCGCGCTGGCCGAACACCTACCCCACCTGTGTGACTCTCTGTGCGCCAAGATCCACTATACTTCCGGCGTTTATGACAGATTCAAGATAAATACGACGGGCACTTACAGGATCTCCAGGATGAATCTAGGTCTGGGCAAACACGGCAAGCACATCGCATTCAAGCTGTAAGATCTGCAGTACCTCGATTATATCATGTATATTATCGTGAATCAACGGACCTGCTTTTTACCACGAATGTCTAAAGTATCGCAAAGATCGATACCGCAACACTGTAGGCACACAAACTACACCTCTAATCTGCCATTAATAAACAAGCAACAATGACAACAATTTATCCGGCTTCTTTTTTAGAATGAAGGAATACCCATCCCAATATTAATCCTTAACCATGCTTTGTTTCATGCAAGAATAGTAATAAAAATCGTTCACTTACAGTTTATACTGCAACTGATGATGGGGTTGAAATAAAATTCTCGAAGTAGCAAAACGAGTGGAACGTTGAGAACTGTATGTAATCTTGAAATAAAATTCTCGAAGTAGCAGAACTGGTGGAACGTTGAAAACTGTAGGCAATCTTGAAATAGCAGAACCTGGTGGAACGTTGATCTGTCTTCCCATGAAGATACGGTAGCATCCATCCATCGAGCGCTTTTATAAGACACTTTATCTGCTGACATGTCTACACGTGCCATTACAGCAGGGGCCGTGTGCAATCGTTTTACTTTTTCGGGCACATGTTGCATCGCAAACTGACTAACGTGATTGCATCATATCTCTGCAACTGCAGCGGGACTTGTTTATGTAAACATCTCAAAGTCTTGTCGCGAGTTTGATCTCTGACCTTTTCAACTTACAGCATGTGCAGGGCTATCCATCCGCTATCATCTACAGTACTTACATTCACGTCACATTCACACTGCCGCGTATTTCTTCTACATCCCTCATGCGTCACTGTCATGTGTGCATTTTCACGAATTCACCAATCGTCTCGGCTTAAGTTCAAAACTCTCTGCACATAATCCTTTTTTACATTTACTCAATTTACATTCTAGCATGTACCACAGTCAGTACAACCTTGTTTTCTGCGTGCAAAAACGTACTGTAAAATCATAAAGTGTTGAGATGTCGAAAATGAACTTTCGGAATTTTGAGAAATTTCTATTTTTTGTATTTTTACAGGGTCAAACGCATCGACATTCTGACTCATCAGGTATTAAAATGTGACTACCTAGTATACTTTTTTATTTTAAAATAAAGTTTATAAGAAACGTGGGCCAGCCATCAAAACGAAGTTCAAATACTACGGAGGGTTAGGTTAGTTTAGAGGAATACCAAACTATACGGTGGCACTGCTATGGCATGCGATATTATTAACATACGTCAATTACCAATGTCTCGGCTTAACTTCAAAATTCTCAGCACATAATCCCTTTTTACATTTAATTCAATTGCATTCGAGCATCTTCCACAGTCAATTTAAGTTTATTTTATACGTGCAACAACGTACTATAAAATCATCAAATGCTGAGATGTCGAAAATGAACTTTTGAATTTTTGAGAAATTTTGAATTTTTTTAAAGGGTCAAACGCGCCGACATTCGGACTCAACATGTATTAAAATTTGGTAACTTGGCATAGTTTTTTAAATAAAGTTCCAATAACGATTTCTATAATCACGTGTACACGACATGATTTACATAGCATGTGATAATCTAGTGGAAGTCCAAACCAATACCATCTTATCTCTCTCTCTCTAAACCTTTGACTCTCAAACTTGCGACATGCGCATCCAGTCGAAGGCCAGCGCCCGCCGCGTGCAATACCGCCGACCGGATAAATATATCAATCTCTACTGCGGCAGAACTATTATGACGTCAACCCTAAATATTATTAAAACACATCCATTACCAACCACGATAGTCTTACCTCACACCAAACTACCAATAC
>Ga0268261_10001247_pt1 | contig 17234 bp, 16 predicted proteins | sample TergutNc150P1_FD_190353 | JGI IMG/M metagenome (GOLD analysis project Ga0268261, IMG submission 190353) | Nasutitermes corniger P1 segment gut microbial community from laboratory colony in Florida, USA - Nc150 P1 (SPAdes) (version 2) | ecosystem: Host-associated > Arthropoda: Insects >...
GTCGTCGTGTGATCTAGAAACATCAAGAATGGGTGCTCCATATATATATATATATATGACATTAGTCACCTAAGGGTTAACTCAGAAAGCAATGTAGAAACCACATTGACATTGATATAACATCTACTCGGTAGACACTCTTCAGTTTACCTTTGTAATTTGTATACCATTTGAAGTTCTTTCTGGGTGAATTTGCATAGTTGCTTATGTTTATTTATTGTTACCATTTTCTTTGTCCAAGTTATGCATTGGATCAGTTTTGGGCTTCACATATTGAAATTTTCTACGTTTTAGTTCATTCTAGGTGAATTGTGCTTAGATTTTTTAAAAGTTTTGTTCTGTTATATGTCAGACTTTATTTCAGGCCTGGTTTTTTACCTTATGATAAGTTTCTTGCAGATGTGTGAGGCCTGAATGATTAAATGATGGGATGGTTGCAAAAACTTTGGAACAGTATTGCAGTGTACTTTTACCTTCAGTTGTAGGAACTTGACCGAAATACAGTAATCACAATAAACTGTCCTACAAACTCAAGTTTCCTTACGCTGGTGATGGAACTGGCTATTTGAGTGAGGGTTGCTTTGTGGTATTTTGCTTGGAGACATAATACAGCATCTGATTCTGGTCAAGCCTTGAAGCATCTGTGTGGTTTGGAAGTGTTGTAAAGTGCCCCAATTTGAATGTGTGGGTACGCTCACTGCAGTTTGGGAGTCTGCTTTGGTGGTTATACCTGTTTGCATCTAGGCCACTGCTAAGCCTCTCTTCAGTAGTGATACCGCCACACCACCCCCGCCCCCACTTGGATGCATTATTTACCTTTTATCCAGTGGACGTCTGATCTCTGAATTTTGGTATAGATACGTGTATGGTAAGTGAATGGTATTAGCAACGGTAAGGAGCTGGGCTGATCTAAAGAATATGGGCGTACGGAACTGCAGACGGAAATTACAGGTCCGAGAGCAGTGGATGACAAGTTTGGAAGGGGCTAAGATGCACCAAGGACTGTAATGCCAGAAAACGAGGAGTTGGGTTAGTTTAGTTCGGATAATGTTTGAGGCTACGGGATGTACGGTCCAGGGTTCGAATACAAGTAGAGATGAAATACTATCTTTTCCTAAAAGTCCAGCGCGGCTTCGGATCCCACACAGCCTCCAATTCAGTGGGTACTGGGATTCTTACCCAGGGAGGTGAAGTAGACCACTTCATCTAGTGCCGAGGTTAAGAATCAGTGGAGCTGTACCCTAAGTCCCCCATATGCCTTCAGGGCATGGGTACTTACCCTTTTATGTGTCGCTACAAATTACTGTGAACATGTAGTAAAGTTTACAAAAGTGACAGTTGTAGTGTTAGATTCTCCGGAGATTAAGGTGATGCCTAGTACATCCAAATATTTAAGATCAAGTCACAGCTCTGTTGGCTTGAAGAAGTACTTAAGAGAGGCCATGACTCATCTGTATATGATACTCCTGAAGGTTACAACCCACTTAATTGATGTGAATGGGACCACTTCGGTACCGTAGTTTATGAGCGGTTTGATAGGAAAAGTACAGGTACATTGTGTGTGTGTTAATGTAAATCAAGATACTATGTGAATGTTTTACAATTTTCTTGAACACTACGATGACCTTGAAGTTATTTGTGCGAAATGTGCGAACTAAACGGTGAGGGTGGATGTAATGTATGAGTGACAGAGGGGTTAAGAAATGGTTGGTAATATAGTGGAATATATTTCAGGCACTGCCCATCATGCAGATGAATGCATTACGTTGAATAGATTTGCTGCACATGTATCGCTATGTACTTCATACGATAGGGCTTGCTTACAGTCCAATGGGAACCACATTTAATGCCGTTGTAGTGTTAAACGTCACCGATTATGACGGCAACGTAACTGGTAAGTTGAGGCCGGAGTGTAAGAAGAAAAAGTCATATTGATATTCTGTTCGCGTGGGCGAGAAGCCGCGAGATCACGAGGCGTGTCGCCTATACATGTTTTCAAGACGAAAGGGGAGGTGACCTTGCTTACCCGCCATCTTGCATGTTGGTAAGCGAAGAGAGCTGCCCGTGGTGGGTGCAGGTTTGAGATTAACCCTTTAAACGCTGAATTAAATCCCATCTGCCATTTGCTGGCATTATTAGGAACTCACCATTTTCTCCACGTTAGCAGGATAAGGGTTAAATCGTTTTGTAGACCATATTTTCACGGAATTGTTATGTGACATGGCGGTTTTGAGCTATCTGGTGACGAATACTACCCGATGCAGTTTGGATGTTGAAAGGTCAGTTAACAGTGACCTAGCAACCGTCAGGAGTGGGAAAGCTTTGCTTGAGGTTACACAGTATGGGGATGTGCACGTGACAGTGGCGCCGCAATTGGCATATAGGACGTATCCGATTTGTTCCGTAAATTGGTGGAAATGATGGATTAGTTCGTTGGCGGGACGCGAAAGGGATGGGGTGAGCAGTTCTACTTATGGTTATTACAAAACGTATAAGCGTAGTCTCTGTAATGACTAGACTGCGGCATGGACGACATTCTTCAAAGCGTCAAAGATCACCAATGGGGCCGAGTCAGCCTTCTCTTCAGTGCATACCGGAGGCTCTTCTCCAAGGGCGTGTGTGTGGAACTGATAATGCTGATTTGTAAGACTAGCTGGCTGTGGAAGAGATCATTCTTGGTAAGCTGTTAGTCCCTCAGCTAGACAAGACATGCTCCATTTTATGGACCCGAAGATTCTTAAACGTGCATAAGCGCTTTCCACTTTTCTCTGTTTACAGCCGGATCAATCCAGTCCACACCCATCACATTTTTTTAATATCCATTTTCATAAATTTGTATTGATGCCAAGGTTTTTGGTTCTTTCAAGCTTCCCAACTAGAACCCTACCTGCATGTCTCATCACTCCTGTACGTGCCACGTTACCGAACCATTGCATTCTTTGATCACCTGTAACATATTTGGTGTTGCAGTACAGATCATAAAGCTCCTCGTTATGTAGCCTGCTACACTCCTGTTAACTTCGTCCCTTGTAGACCCAGGCATCTCCCTCAGCACCCAGTGTTCCTCCAGTGTGGAAGTCCAAGCTTCACATCTATACAAAACCACAGGAAAAATTACACTTGTTTGTATTTTAATGTTTATGTTACACAGTAGCAAATGGGAAGATGGTAGGTTTTGGACCAAATGGTGGGGCATGCATTCACTGAATTCAGTCTGCTCTTAATTTCTTTGTGAATGCAGTGTCTAAAATATATAAACTTTTCCACACTTTCAGAGGATTTGTTACATGTTTTTATTGTGTGATTTTATCATTTACAACAAGACACGACTGGAAGCTTCATTTTCTCAACGTTTACTTACAGACCAACCTCGTTTGTAGCAACTAATAATGGTGATGTTTCTTGATTTATAGTATATATGTATTTGTGCAATCAGTTATCGGCATAAAGCAGGAGCCAGTGTGTCCCATTCAGTATCATTCTCTCCTGATGTTATTAATTTTTCTCGATGACGTACGCTGAAGAAAACTTTAAAAGTATCAGCAATAAACAGTGTACTTGTTTCAGAACATTCTTTTGATGGAAATAGACAAATTTTGCATATCCATACTACACTGTAAAAAATGTAAAAGGCAAATTTGTGCCTGTACACTCCATGAAGACGGGGAATGAAGGTCGATGGTAAATCGCACCAAGGCTACTGTACCCCATGGGAAACAGTCTGCAGTACCCATGAACTAGGGTGCTGGGTTGGCCAAAGACCCAGTCTGGACTTAAGAGAAAAACTACTTTCTCCTGCAGGGATTAGAACCCTAGATCGTCCAGCTCATATCTCAGTCACTGTAGTGACTCCACAATACCAGAATCGTGCCTGTTTAAGTCTATATTAACTCTATCTCTCATTTCACACTAGAATGGAAACCCAGTTGCCTACCTCTGTAATGCGGTCATATTTTAGTGCAGGACAGTGGCTGGAAAGTATATGTAGTTTCAGCAACATTCAGTGACTGAATTTATCATTAAGGAGGAAATACGTATGTTGGATAATCACACGCCTTCATTGTGGATATGGAGACTTTGTAAGGATGCAAGCAGTGTGTCAGTTGGGTAAAGCATCAGTTAACCCTATTAGTGCTTGCCATTTAACTTCCTCTCCCGAGAGTAACAAAGTAAAATTGTTGATTCCAACAGAGGGAGTATCGACATGTGGCAATCAGGGTAATGACATCAGAGACTGGTGTAGAGCACCATGTGTCCAGGAGGTTGTGTAAATTTCAGATACAAGAAAGTTTATGCCTGCTGGGTTTCTCATTTGCTAACAGAGGAGCGGAAGTGTCAGCAAAAGTATTTTTCATCACAGTCGCTGGAGTGGTATGCTCTAAAGGGCAACATGTTTTCAAGCTTGGTGACATGATGAAACCTGGTTTCATCTCTTTGATGTGAAAACCAAACAACAGTATGGAATGGCATGACACAACCTCACCCAAGAAAATGAAAACAAAAACATTGCCCATACTGTCAGACCATAACAATTGTTTTGTGGGATGTCGAGCGTTTGCCACAAAGGAGGCCATCATTCTTGCTTATTGTCTTAAGATGCCCTAGAATCTTCATTGTGCACTATGTGATATATCCAGGAAAGAAAAAAATAATCCTGCAGAATGGCAACACCTGGGCCCACATTGCTTATCTCTGTGTTTGGTGAGGATTCAGAAGAATGGCTGGGAACTTCTCCCCATACACTGTATAGTGTGTGCATAGGCCCTTCAGACCACCATTTGTTCAGGTTTGTAAAAGGTAATATACGAGGCAACATTATGCAGCCAATGAGACACTCCAACGAGCTGTTCATCTTTATTTGCAAACTGCTGAGATGGAGTTCTGCAACCACAGTGTGATTTTCAGACTTTTAATACAGTGGCAAAAATGCATCTGTCATTTGTATTGCCTTGCTGAAAAGAAATGTCATACCTTTGTTATAATGGTAATTTTTTCTCATGAGGGTTATTTATAATTATGCTTTCATTATATTTTTACATGGCTTTTCAAACTCCAGTGAATTTCTTTAATACATTTTTCATGCTATTGTATGACACTCCAATCATATACATACATTTTACCTTTATGAACACTCTTTCAGAACACCTGGCTTGATATTCATTTATGATGTAGTGCACCAGTTTCCTCAGATAATACCCAGTTACTCTTTTAATTGATTAATCTACTTCAACCATAAAACTTGTCATGTTCTTCAGAGTGTTCAATTTCTATACTGTTTTTACCACAGGAAATAGACATTGCATCAAATGGACTTAAGGGGTGGCCCTTTCTGATTGTTTCTTGATTGGCATGTATTTATCAAATACATTGCTATTCCAAATAAAGTATGGTCTCCTATATCTTACTGTGCAGTAGTTATATTAATGTGGAACATACTGCAGTGATTCAAATGTTTGTCATATTGCAGTTCATATTGTCATTTTGCAGGCTTATGTATGTGGTGAGTATTCTCTTCTTTTGTCTTCATCTTTGTTGCATGTGGTTATGTTGCTGGTGTTGGGAAATAGTGTCTTGGTGAAAGGATCATATTAGACGACTGTCTTTGTACTTCATTGTCCTATACGTTTGCTGCGAACTTCCTAAAATTATTCTACAACTGTAGGTTGAATCTGGAGAAGAATCAGGCCAGGAATCTGGATCTGAATCAGACAAGAACTCTGGTTCGCATTCTGAAAATGAGTCAAAGAGCAGTGCCTCTTCAAATTCTGCCTCTAGATCGGGTTCAGGTTCAGCATCAGGTTCTGACAGGTAAGTGAATAAATAAAGCACATTTCTCTCAACAGTACTGGTTTTGCCAATTTATAAATGATATTTTAGGTAAAGATAATGGTTATCAATCTGTACCTGCCACCTGGTATTAAAGCAAGAAAATATGGCCTGTGATATGTATTGTGCATATACAACATAATAAATGTATGCAAAATTCTGTTGGACAAGTTCACGCGAGTAGCATTTGAGGGACCAAGGTAGGTTAGAGGTAGATATTAAATGGATGTTAGAGAAATGGGTTTGGGGATGTGAAGTGAATTGAACTGCCTCAGGTGTTAAGCGGCAGGCTGTCCTTCAGGTTTCACTCACACACACACACACACACACACACACACACACACACACACACACACACATGTATGCACATATGTACATACATGCGTACATACAGGATAGTCAAAACGATGGACCTAGTTCTGAGATGTAGCATTTGTGAGAAGCTTGATATAGAGATGGAATTTGCTGTGCCATATTCACCAACTAATGAAGTTTTCATGCATACCTTAAAAGATCTCAGTTCGAGCACCATGTGTATCCCTGCAAACATATAGATGGTGTATGTGATTTCAGGCTTATGCCACAGTGTAAATGAAATCTTCACTTTTTTGGGATGTTACAGAGCATTGATTGGTATTTAGTTGCCGATGTTTTGGGACAACCTGTCAGTCCCATCTGCTTGACCCTTGAAAATGGGACCAATAGGTTGTTCCAAAACTTTGGTAGCTAACTACCAATCACCACTGCAGACACATAGCAGTATCTAAGATCTCATCTAGTTGCTACTCAAGTTCTTGCCATGTTCATTAAAATGACTGCCACTACATTTGTGTTCTGTGTCGCAGATGAAGAAAATGTTGAATATTTGTGGTATAAACAAGATATTTTATAAATCCCCACAGAAAAAAATCCTTGATGAGAGGTCTGGACTTCGTCGGACCAACGGCATTGGTCCGCCTCTTCTGATGCACTGATTAGGAAATGTGATGTTCAGGGCATTTCGTACCTCTTGACTAAGTGTGGTGGAGCTCCATCTTGTTGACACGAATTTTTGCCTCCTCCTTGTTCAGTGCTGTCATTTTATGGAAAGTTGTAACATATCCAGGTAAATGTTTGTCATCCTAGTGTTTTTGGCACCGTGCATTATGCCACACCACACATTAACTTCCAGGGAGTCTTGCACATGCTTGTAAATTTTGTGTGGCTGTTACTGCCCCTAAATGCAGCAGTTGTGACTGCTTGACCATTCACATGGTTGGTTGGCTCATCTGTGAACATCACTCGCCATAAAAGTACGAGTAGTCATTGTCATCAGTTGCATTCAGCTTCTTTTTGTGAATGATGTATGCCTTAATATATGTGCACGTGCATGGTTAAGAGAACTTTATGAGTTAGTGAGCATGTTACAGGAAACCCCATCTCTGAATTTCTCTTCACATACGTGTTATTACTTCTTGAACCTAGGTCCATCATTTTCAGTGACCCTGCATATATATATATGTTAAAATGTATGTATTACTGATCTAAGAATGTGTGCAAGACTGATTTCATCAATGCATCAGTAAGCTGCTCTTTATAGCACAGATAAACCTCTTTAAACCAAATTAATAGGAGGGAGAGTTTATTTGGATTAGGTGATAATCTGGATGAGCACAGCAAAAGATAGCCTTAAAAGACAGAAGACTTAGAACATGTATAAATGAAAAATTTTTTAGAACATGTATAAATGGAAAATTTAATGATGTAGATAGTGCTGATATGATAATTAAATACCTATGTATTAATTTATATAATATCAAAATAAATTTAAAAATATCACTGTAGAGTCCTTATTTAAAAACTAAAAAAGATACAATATATACCAATGTTCATTGATAGAAAACTCAAGAGTTGCTAGTTTGAAGAAACTGTCGGATTTGTCAAAACAGACCTCTGCTGCTGTTCTTTAATTAGGATCTCCCTCACATATCGTAGGTGTTTATAATTTGCTTGCAAGTCTCAATTTGTTGAAAAGTCCAGATAAATGATTTCTGCATCATTGTCATCTCTTGCAGAGCTAAGACATTTCTTGTTAATTGTGTGTGCTTGTGGTTCATCAAGTTCATTATCTGACCTTCCATAGCATAAGCCTGAACAACGTCTGCATCAATTTCTTCCTCTGTCAGATGCATAAGTGAAGAGTTATAAGTAATAGCGTTTGTTTGACTCGGTCATCAGTGGTACTGAACAACAAGCAAGACTTGGCACCAGTCTAGTATATGTTTTGTCTGTCTCTGCACCATCATTATTGTAGAGTGACTCACATGCCTTTTTAAATCCTGCGTGTCTTTTTTAAGTGTGTACTTAGCTGTGAATATAATGTTTCATATTTGTCAATCTGGATTGTTTAACATATGGATAAACTGTGACCAAAAGAGTGAGGGTTTAATGTACCATTGTCCGTTTTTTTTATTAGCTACATGTACCTGATTACTTAAGAAGCTGATGTTACCTCAACTTCTCAAGTTTTGTACCTTCTGTAAACCTTAAGGTTCTTTACCATGTACTCTCTCATGAACCTGTTGAATCTGATTCATAGCCTGAGTTCTATTTTTTGAGATTTATTTTCCTACTATGCACCCATTGGTGCCTAGTTCTTTTAAATGGTGTGTTTTCTTCGGGTGTTCCAACTAAAAGTTTCTATGTATCTTTTATTTTATTCTCTGCCATTTCTGTGGCATCAAGACCATTCCATTCACCTTGACATGTTTGTCCTAGTAATATTTTGTGTGGTAAGTACAAATGGTGAATATGCATATTATACAGTTTGCTGTGTTTTCCTGTTATTCCTCTGGATTTTCTTTAAATTTTTCATATATTGTGTTTATTAACTGCCAACAACATACACTTCTCTGGTATGTTGGTCCTACATGGTGCTGCCCAAAATTTCTGAGAATTTTAATATATTGCGCAAACCATTAGTGCTACGAACCTGCGCCACTAGGTGCCTCAGGCTGTATCTTTCAACCATTAGTCAGCCAACTGGCGTCTTTATAAGTGCACGTGTTTCCGAGTTTTGGCTGTTTTCTTCACACTTTTTATGTGTGTCTGCTCTTATCGGAAAGGCAGGTGTTAAGGAGCAAAGAATTTGCATTAAATTTTGCTTCAAGCTCAACAAAACTGCAGCTGAAACCCACCAAATGCTAAAGGAGGCCTTTGATGAGCAAGCTTTAAGCGAAGAAAGAACATTTGGGTGGTTTAAGCGTTTCAAAGATGGCCGGGAGTCTGTGGAAGATCGTAAACATTCTGGTTGACCGTCCACATGCACAACTCCGGAAATGATTGCGAAAGTGCGTGAAGTTATCCTAGAAGACAGGCTATCCACGATGTTGGGAAGTTTTACTACGAGGTTTTGAGATGACTGAGGGAAAATGTGAGGCACAAACGGCCTGAGATATGGAAGAACGGATACTGGTTGTTGCACCATGACAATGCGCCTGCACACACCTCGCTCGTTGTGAGGGAATTTCTGACAAAAAAATAACATGACCAATGTTCCCCACCCTGCCTACTCACCTGACCTGGCCCCCCGTGATTTCTATGTGTTCCCTAAAATGAAACTCAGTTGAAAGGGTGGTGTTTCATATCCATTGAAGAGGTCCAAGCAGAATTGCAACAGGTACTAAACACGCTAATGCCAGAAGACTTAAATGAGTGCTTCCAGAAATGGCAAAACCACTGGGATTGTTGTATACAAGCCCAAGGTGACTACTTCGAAGGTGACAGTGGAAAGTAGGTCTTAAAGTAAGTATTCATGTTATTACGAGCAAATTCTCAGAAATTTTGGGTAGCACCACGTATACTTTCATTTGTATTGTGGAAGTGTACATACTACATCATATCAAGAGCAAATTGGTATGATATGCAATAGTACATAGACCAGATAAAATTTTTTGCAGTTCAGTGTACATATATACTTAGTCTCATTTATTCATTGTAATCTCTCTCCCTTACTGAATGAAACCAATAGCAGAGTCCAGGTAGACAAGCATCTTTCTGACTTGTTTCTTATTAGGAATGGTTTGAAACAAGGAGATGCTTTATGGCCATTGCTTTTCAACTTTGCTTTAGAGTATGCCATTAGGAGGGTTCAGGTAAACCGTGATGACTTGAAATTAAATGTTACACATCTGCTTCTGGTTTATGCTGATGATGTTAATACAGTGGGAGGAAGTGCATATACTACAATGAAAACTGGAGAAGCTCTAGTAGTTGCTAGTAACTAGACTGAACTAGAAGTATATGCTGATAAGACTAAGTACATGGTCATGTCTGGAGATCAGAATGCAGAACAAAGTCACAATATATAAAGACTGATAATAGTTTCTTTGAAGGCCTAGAACAGTTCAGATATTTGGGAACAACCTTAACAACTCAAAATTCTCTTCAGGAAGAAATTAAAAGCAGATTGAAGTCAGGGAATGCTTGCCATCATTTGATGCAGAATCTTTTGTCTTGTAGTTTGCTATCCAAATATTTAAAGATCAAGATATACGGAACTGTAATTTTGCCTGTTGTTTTGTATGCGTGTGCAACTTGGTCACTTACATTGAGGGAGGAACGTAGGCTGAGGGTACTGAGGAGAAAATTTGGGCCTAAGAGGGACGAGGTAACAGGAGTAGAGAAAACTACATGAGGAGCTTAATGATCTGTACTCCTCACCCGCTATTGTTCTGGTGATAAAACTGAGAAGAATGAGATGGGTGGGGCATGTAGCATGAATAGACGAGAGGAGAGGCATGTACAGGGTTTTGGTGGGAAAACCTGAGGGAAAGAGATCACTTGTGAGACCCAGGCATAGATGGGATCTTCGGGAAGTGGGATGTGGTGGCATGGACTGGATTAATCTGGCTCAGGATAGGGACGGGTGGCGGGCACTTGTGAATGTGGTAATGAACCTTCAGGTTCCATAAAATGTGGGGAATTTTTTGACTAGCTGAAAATCGGTTAGCTTCTCAAAAAGGACTCCACTTCACATTGTAAGTAAGTAATCTCCCTGATGATATTTCAGTTGGGACTGAAACATATTAAAAAATATATGATATAGAATCATAGGTATCAACATTTACCTGATAAGTCTGTTTTGTTTGTGGTTAATAAACATTATTATCTATCTAACACCTAAAAAGTCTTCAGCAGTCTCAACATGCACAAACTTTTTTCTAAGTGGGAGCTTGGAGAGTAAGTGATGGGATGCACCAAAAATTGGAAATGGTGTTGTCCAGAACCTTTAACAGGCCAATTGGAGCATATTATAGGAATTATTATTTTTTAATAAACAGTTATTTAATTGGTTTGATTGAATTAATATTCATAGATAATTGCTGGAAGATATTGCGTTGGAACAGGCAGTACTTTCAATTTTCTTTGCGGCACTTTAATTGCATGCTTTCAGTATTCAGCAAACCAGGGTTTTTTGTTTAACACAATGCATGTTAGCTTTCTCTTAATATGTCTGGACTCTCACTCCAGGAGTACTGATTGTACAATACAGTTTAACCTTTGGTTCACTATACAGACCTTTACTTAGTCATATGCCTCATTGCACCATATGGTCACGAATGCAGTAAAGGGTAGTATAAAGTTAAAATCTTTCTATTCTCTGCAGTAATTGGAATATAACCCCAATATCTTTGAAGGGTTAATTAAATCAGACCATTATATTTCTCATACTCTGATACTTCTTGTGAATCTTATAATGCACTCTTATGTGCTGATGTGTCATACTGGATGATGTAAAAGAGAGTCAGACAGAAAATACTTGAACATAAAATTATTCTTAATAAATATTATTAAAGTATCATTATTTCATAAAATACCTAGATTGTGGCAGCTTTCTTCCATTGCAGACTTTGCTTGTGACATGACTGCTCTGTATGTTTCAAAGCAACACTGTAAAGTGTAACTACAAGAGTACATTACATTGGAGTTTTAGCCCATTTTAAAAATGTCTTCCTGTATGAAAAACACTATATAATACATAGTTACACTACTGAATAGTTTTATGTCATAAAGTATTTATCATAATGTGGTGTTTCATAAGGATGCTGAGGGTTTTTCATGATACAGGTACTGATTAACACCCATGTTACAGGCTGCTTCTGTTCTTGTGTAATTGGGATTGTTGAATAGTGAGCTACACAGTTTATATTTTGTGTTTTGTGCATGCAGTAATTAATAAAGTAAAGACAGTATATGCATTTGGTTATGTTGACTTTGTGGTTCAAAAAATTCTAAGTGGAGAAGACAATATGAAATTTGACTTTTAAAGAAGTAAGTTGTAAAGGTGTAATGTGGATTAAGCTCACTCACATTAGGGTCCAGTTTCGCTTGTCTCTGAACACAGATATGAAACTTTGGGTTCTGTGACTGGATATCAAGACTGGGTGCAATACCAGTGACCCCAATTTATTTATGGTGTATTGTGTTACACTGACAGTCATACAGTTATGACCGCCCCTTTCAAAGTTTGTTTCTGCTGCTTACTGTTGCATCAGACCTCATCTTTGTAACTGTTTACCTGGAACTGCACCTACCATTTGTGTGAAATTGTTTTGTTTGCCATAGCTGAGTTTTGAGGCTTAACGGTCTCAGATGAAACACTTTCTTTTAGGTGTTTTAGCTGGATGAAGCTTGTACAAAATAAGTATATTCCACATCTTAACATCTTTACAAAAAAGCCATAACTTTTATTTACCATTATGTGTCTTGTAAGTGTCCTCTGATAATAACATGGCATAATATAGTGCACAGTCTGCTGTTTTCTGATAGCAGCTACTATATTGTGCACACATCAGTAATGGCAGCTGTTGGAGTCCTTCTCTTTCATTTCTTCCTATGGGAACACTTGCTGGCTAAGATATAAAATGTGGGTACTGGATGATAAAATTACCAGTTACAATTTACAGATTTTCAAGGTGATATACCTTGTAGGTCATATTCAGGTCATGTTATTGCGGTTGAAAAGTTATACTCCACACATGTTAATAAAGTAACTAAAATTGTTTACTCTGTCTGACTTGCCAAATCCATAAATATGATCTGTTAAAGGCTCCTCAGTTGATTTTACCTAAGAGGATACATTTGAATATTTTAATTTTGATATGTGCTGCATAACGCATAACTGTGTGTTTGAAGAAATCAATAAGAAGTATGTACATAAGGAATATGCTTTAAACAATCGAGCATATAGACTGTACAGCAATACTTGCTATTTGCAATCGGGAGAGGTAACTCACATGCCATGTTCACCATAGAGCATGCTATAACTACTGACTTATCATCTTTCCTATGTTTTCTGTTATTATTTAAGGTTATCAGAGAAGAATAATTACATACAGGCTTCTATCCAGTATGTTTCTGATAGATTTTAAATCAAATTGGGAAACATACATCTGGAAGTACTGGACTTCACCATTGCAGTTCATCTCTGGTTGTACAGTCTGGTTGCTTCTGCTTCTAACTGGGTTGGAACTTGCTCATACAGCTAACCTTTCCAGGATGTTCCATAGTCTGCTTATACATCAACAACTAATTTCTCCGATTGTTCTGACGTACTTGGGTCAGGTGCACTTTGTTGTTCTCTACATCAGTGTTCTCATAAACATCTATGTGCTACAAATTCTGTTGCTTTCCATTAAGAGATTGCTCAAGTGACAAGTGCTAACTTGGCCTTCATTGGGTTTTTTCCAATCTAGGACATTTCATACTTCGGTATTATTGTATGGGTTGTGGTAAGAGTGGTTAGTTTGGACATTCCTTATCTTTCTAGCTTACAGGCTGTAACTCATTTCTGTCATTTTTCTGTTGTGAATATTACTGTATTGATGCATATCTCATTTTCACTAATCTGATTTCCATGTAGCATTTGTTCTAAGACTCAATCTGTATCTTCCATGTTCACAAAGGTGGCAGCACTGTGGACTAAATGGAGCTGTGCAGTGACCAAAATCTGTTATACAGAAACATAATGATATTTAATTTCAGCCAGAAAATTTTTGTCGTTTGCAGGTGGAATCAGAATTTTAACAAGTAATTTCAGAGGGTGGTTGGACATGGACACACCGTTTTGCCTATTGTTTCTATCCTGAAGGAACAATGAGTCTCACTTTCATTATCCCACACTTGACATACATCATCTTTTTTAAATCATTCACAATTATGAATCACATTGTAATTTGCTAGAGCCCATGATTTTGCCACATTTCCTTTCAGTGACTGCATAGCTACTGAAGTCAGTAAGTGTACTGGAACGACCTGCAGCATTACTTTGTATTCAACTGACATACATGCAATGTAATGTTATGTCCAGCATTGGTAAAGTTAATTCAAGAATAGCTACATGAATGCAAGTTGAACCTGCTACATGACATTACAGTTTATTGCATTCATACATTGTTGTGGGAACTAATAGTTACTCTACATACCTCATCGGTGTAACCATTTTTAATATTGCACTTTTCTGGCAGTCGGCTCCTTGTCTGGTTAACTGTATATCCTCCTATCTTGTTTAGCCAAGTTTTGATCTGCATGGTAGCTCCTTGTCCTTTCTTACTGGCTGATTTCAAGTCAGTAATTTCCAGTACAGGTTGCACCTCCCAAATCTGGCTCCATCAGGCTATGGCCAGCACTGGTGGAGAGAATTTTCTGAACCATGAGTGGTCAGCATATTATGGTATCAAGTTTTAGGAGTTAATTCTAGCCCAAAACACTGAAGCCCACCCCTACTTGGTGCCAGTATAGCTATTTGTAACAAACTCTTCCATAGTGATGCTAACTTATTCACCCTCACTGCATTGTGCATTGCCGAAATGCATGAAGATTTATGACATTTATAATTATCATGGAACTTAGATAAAAAATGAAAATGAGCAAAATTCTAACAGAAACTAAACTAAGACAAAAGCGTGCAATTTGATCCACAATTATTATAGATTTTTTGTGGTTTTTTGTTAAATTGTGCTAGATCATGGGAGGTGCTGGATCATGGAATACCAGATCAGGGATGAGTGACCTGCTTTACTTCTTTCAGATTGTGGCTCTCCTCAGCTACCACCTTCATCCTATAGAACTCTTGTTTAACACATGTCATGTATCCCTTGATTTGCACCAAGAAACATTGTTCATTTTATAGTTTGCTCCCATTTTGTACTAACCTCTTCACACATTTATCTTAAATGTAATTGAAGGGATCTAGATTGCTTGATAGTTACCTCCTTGAATTGCTGTAGAAAGTGGTTGTATCTGTCCTAGTTAGCATATACTTCTCTGGTTCTACTAGGTCCAGGCCTGGCAGTCTATGTGCTGTCCTCTATTTGCTCTTTAATGCTTTTTTATTTCCTTAACCGACACTCTACTAGCTCTTGCCTCTATGAGTATTGCAGTAGCATTGACAGATTCAGGAACCTGTTTCTCTACCAATGTTTGTTGCTGTACTTCTTTGTACTTCCTCCCGTGCCTGACATATTTGAATTTCTGTTTAACATGCTACCTCATTGTCACCTGGGTACCATCTTGAAGCTTGTCTTACACTTTCACTGTTCACAAACAGTTCCCTCTGCACATGTCGCAAAAATTCCTTACATCATGTTTCTTCTTGTAACATATCTCCAGTTCTGCCCATCACTTTCATGTGCTAGACAACATCTCTGTCTGCAGCAACAAACACTCTGCACAGAGCACACTTTTAAAAAAATACTTATGCCTTGTATATTCTCTGTGCTAGACATTTATTAAATTTGGTTGGCTGTGCAACAGTCGATGGTTGTATAGAAGCAGTTTTTTAAATAGTTTTACAACTCTCTATATTTTTATCAGGTTCAACATATTGGCCATTTATTTTAAAGTCAGGTTTAGGTTTCTAATTTGAATTTCCAACACATTTTTGACACTAGCTGGGCGGCTCATATTTAAGGTACTAGAGCAACTGCAAATTGTTATGATTTTATTTTCAGTGGCTTAATTAAAATTCAGGATGGTAAGCATGAAAATGGCTATACCAAAACAGAAACATGTATTATCCATGATGTGATGGAGATATTTGAATTTATGTTTATGAATTGTATATCAGAACATTTTCATAAAACTAGCAAAATATTAGAAGACCCTGAAACAGCATTAAGTAATAGTTCAAAATTATATGCATATTTATCAGATTTCATGTACATATCAATGACTGAATTGCATGTAACAGTGATAATTTTTCTGCAAGAGAAAAGTTTTAATTCTTTCATTCATATCATGCATTAATGGCAAACTAATTTACATACTAAAGTGAAGTTTTTAAAAATATTTCCCAAAAATATGAATTTCTTTTAAGTTTTGATCAATCTTACAAAGAGCTCAAAAAATATACAAACATTGTAATAAATGATTACCCCAAAGACATAGATGATAATTTATATGGGACATAAGACATTTTTATCTGTATGTTAGGAATATTTATCCTCAATTAAAAGCTTTTAATTATCAAAATATATACAATATAAGTCAAGACAAAATGCGGTCAGTTTTTATGAACACTGAATTTTTATTTTGAATTTTTCTCATTGTTATGATAACTAATTGCTCAGAAGAAAGATCATTTAGCAGACTCAAGAGGATAAATATGAGTATCACAAATCCATGCTTCAAATAAGCTCTCTTTACTGTGCATCTTTTACATGGGTAGTGACAAGCTAAGAATCTTATTGTTTGAAGATATGTTAGACTTTGCGGTAATTAAATCATGAAAACAAATGCTTTAGATAATTGTGTTAATAATTTTATAGTTCAGTAAAACTGTTTAATAATACATACTGATGTACTTACTTACTTATTCCATGGAGCAGAGTCCTAGGGAAGCTGACCGGTTCTCAGCTAGTTAAGAAATTCCTCACATTTTATGGAACTCAAAGCTTCATTACTATGTTAACAAGTGCCTGCCACCTCTCCTTATCCTGAGCCAGATCAATCCAGTCCATGTCCCCCCCTCATTACATTTCCTGAAGATCCATCTTAATATCCTCCCATTTACACCCCTCCCATTTATGCCTGGGTCTTCCAAGTGGTCTCTTTCCCCAGGTTTCCCCATCAAAACCCTGTATGTACCTCTCCTCTCCTCTCCTCTCCCCCATACTTGCTACATGCTGCATTCTCGATTTAATAATTTGAATAATAATAATAATAATAATAATAATACAGTAAAACCTGTCTTAAACGGGCCCTGTGTTAAACGGAATTTGTCTTAAATGGAAATATTTTTTTGTCCCGTGACTTTGAGACTGAAACAGATGTTAAATACCCTGGATTAAACGGAAACTGTCTAACGCGGAAACGGAAATCAAAATAAGCCTTTATACGGAAAATTTCCAGTCTTGCCGTACGACAGA
>Ga0268261_10001248_pt1 | contig 17233 bp, 18 predicted proteins | sample TergutNc150P1_FD_190353 | JGI IMG/M metagenome (GOLD analysis project Ga0268261, IMG submission 190353) | Nasutitermes corniger P1 segment gut microbial community from laboratory colony in Florida, USA - Nc150 P1 (SPAdes) (version 2) | ecosystem: Host-associated > Arthropoda: Insects >...
AATACCTTCAGGAACTGCTGGTCTTCCCAACTGGGATGGGAAATCCGGCTGTCTAGGCTCCTTGATGCCCCGCAGAGTGTCAAGAAGGGGACTTAAATCGGCCTTCGGGCGAGAGTTATACGGTCTCTGCCCACGTTTTGTGATGCGAAAGTTGAGTATAAATGTTGAAAACTACTGGAAAATAATTTCCAGTAGTTTTCAATATTTATAGTTATTTTTGATTATTCCTAAATAAGTAACAATTTCTTCAATATCTCGGCGGGCTATCGGCAATAAATTGACGCTGTACTTTGGAAGCATTGTTTATTTTCTCCCACATGTCCGTGCTGGCTTCATCATAAAGGATTCTTTGGTCCGTAGTGATTGCTTCCAGCTCAGCTACTTTAAATTTAAAATACACCTCATCTTCAAATCGTTTACGCTCGTATTGTTCGATGCTCATAACTACCATATCCCCATAACCGATTTTGGTTAAAAATACGGGTTCGTTGGTTTCATGGACAATTTTAGAAATTTCAGAAAAATTATTACGCAAATCAGAAAATGGCCTAATTTCCATTTCCCATCGCCTCTCAAAATTATGCTAAAATAGAAGACTGACAAGCCAAAATTCGTGTAAACTGAGATTGGAATTAAATAGAGGATTGCTTTTTTAATTTTAGGGCCTGCTTTGCATAAAGCGCCAAGGATGAAATCCGTCGGAAAATGTGGTATAATCATACGAGAAAGAAGGTGGCAAAATGATGGGTTGGACCTTTTTGTTGGTGGTTTGCCTTTTGCTGTTTCTCATATTTTCCTTGCACCGCTGGCGGACTCGGGCGGCTGTAGTTTTAGGGCTTTTGCTTTTAGCACTGGGTGTCCTGAATTTGGACGGTCTGGTGGAAACTTACCGGCTTCGGTCCCTGAATGGGATTGATTTATCCCAAGTAACCATTGCTGGCCTTCATGTGGGAACCCCACTGGATGCCATTGACTTTGAAGCCTTCGGACCTGAGATCCAGGAACGGGATGAGGACCGGATTTGGTTTGAGGAATTAATCCTTGATTTTGGAGATGGCCAGGTAAGCCGCTTGCAAACAAGTTCATCGGTTTTAGCAGATTTCCCAGATAGCCTTGGGGATGATTATATAAGTGCCTGGTATGACCGCGAGCAGGGGCTTCGGAACGCCATTTATGTGGACAGGGATTATCGTTTGAAATTTCGGATTATTTACTCGGATTATGACAGTACTACTGTTTCGTATATTTTAGAAAAATTATAAGGAGGCACCACTATGCGATTTAAATACGCTTATGACGACAAGCGCTACCATACATTGAATTACCATTTACGGAAGAAATACAAGCGGAAGATTTTCAAGGTGATGATCAACGCCGGATTTACTTGCCCCAACATTGACGGGACGGTGACTTATGGCGGTTGTACGTTTTGTTCGATAAAAGGCAGCGGAGATAATGCTGGGAACCCTGAGGATGATTTGAAAACGCAATTTAAAGAGGTCAGCACGAAGATGCATATTAAGTGGCCGGACGCTGGGTACATCGCTTATTTCCAGGCCTTTACCAATACCCATGCCCCATTGGAGGTGCTAAAAAGCAAGTACGAGGCGGTCCTTGATGAGAATCCCAATACGGTCGGCCTTTCCATTGGAACCCGCCCCGATTGCCTGCCAGATGATGTGGTCGAGTATTTGGGCGAGTTGAACGAGCGGGTGGATTTATGGGTGGAGCTTGGGCTTCAGACCATGCACGACAAAACCGGGAAACTGATTAACCGTGGGCATGATTATGCTACTTTCCTTGATGCTGTGGAACGATTACGTGCTAAAAATATTGACGTCATCGTCCATATTATCAACGGCCTGCCTCGGGAAACCCACGAAATGATGATGGAAACCGCTAGGGCATTGGCCCAACTTGACATCCAAGGGATAAAGCTGCATTTGCTCCATTTAATCAAGGGGACACCGATGCATAAAATGCATGAAAAAGGCATGATGCGGTTGCTGGAAATGGATGAATACGTGGACCTGATTGTGGATCAACTTGAAATCCTCCCTCCGGAACTGGTTATCCACCGGGTGACCGGGGACGCAAAACGCGAAGATTTGGCAGGCCCTATGTGGAGCATCAACAAGTGGGAAGTCCTGAATGCCATTGACGACCGGTTGAAAGAACGCAATACTTGGCAAGGTAAATATTACGATAAAAAACTAAGCGCCGAGGAACAGGCGGAGCTTGATGAATTGCTTCGGAATGGGATTAGTTGCAGCAGATAACAGGGAGTTGATTATCCATGAACCCATCTTTAACACGGATTTTGCCCTTTGCAAAAGAATTGCTTCAAACAGCGGTTTCCCCTACCGACACGGTGGTGGATGCGACGGCGGGGAATGGCCATGATACCGTTTTTTTGGCGGGAATTGCTGGGCATGTCCATAGCTTTGACATCCAACCGGAGGCCATCCATGCTACTCGTTCCAAGGCCGAAGGGAAAGGTTTTAGCAACGTGACGCTCCACCATATGGGACATGAAAATGCCATCCAGGTGGTGCCAGGGGAAATCGGAGCTGCCATTTTCAATCTCGGCTACCTTCCCGGCGGCGACCATTCCATTACGACCCAGGGCGAAACCACCTGGCTTGCGGTGCAGGGACTCCTCACACGTTTGAAGCGTCACGGCCTGATTGTCCTTGTGGTCTATCACGGGCATGAGGAAGGAAAAATCGAACGGAATTATATTGAGGAACAGGTGAAAACCCTTGATAAACGGGCTTATGGCGTGCTCAAATACCAGTTTGTGAACCGCCCGGATTCCCCTTACATTTTGTGTATTGAGAGGTTGCTATGAAAATTCATTTGCGAGAAGAAGCCCAAAAATTCCTAGATACTTATTACGAAGGGCTCCCCCTGACCATTCCCATAGAAGTGAGTGGAAGGCTCAGCCGTTCCCTCGGGCATTTCAAATACGATGCCAGGCGAAATCCCCTTAGCATTACTTTGGCCAAGCGGATGTTTAGTTTAGAGAATCAGCATCTCATTTTAGGGACGCTTTATCATGAGTTGGTCCATTATGCGTGCTTTGTGAAAGGGGCGCCATACAAAGACGGCCATCCTTATTTCGAACGGGAGTTGATCAGATGCAATGCTCCCGCGACGAGGACCCAGGGTTATGCGGACAAGACCCAGTTGAAGGTGCACGTTTACGGCTGCCAAAAATGTCAAAAAAACTTCAACCGGCGGCGGAAGTTGCGAAGTACCGATAGTTATGGCAAAGTGGTGACGAGCCATGGCTGCCCTTGCGGGGGGAAGCTTCGGTATTTGGGGTTTGAGGAATTGACGGTATAAATCAAAAGAGAGGAGTGTTAACGTGAAAATAGAAAAAATAAATCAAGGCAAAGTTAGTGATAAAGTTTTCGAGCAACTTAAAATGGCCATTATCTCCAATGAGCTGAAGTCAGGGGAAAAAATCCCCTCCGAGCAAAAATTAGGTGAGATGTTCGGCGTCAGCCGGGTTACTATCCGTACCGCATTAAAGCAACTTTCTACTATTGGCTTGGTCGAAATAAAAAATGGCGAAGGAACTTTTGTATGCGAACCAAATGTCAGCAATATTTTAACACCTTTAATGGGAGAACTGTCTTACAGCAATATGGATATGAAGCAATTGATGGAATTTAGACAAGGTATCGAAATGCAAGCTTGCCGCTTTGCAGCTATGCGAAGAACTCCTGAAGAATTGGAGGAAATGCAAGCTATTTTAGAAGAAATGGCCAAGTGCCGAAAATCCAACGATATTGAAGCCTATACTCTAGCCGACATGAATTTTCATTTTTGTATTGTAAAAATGTCAAAGAACCTGTTATTACAGAAAGTAATGTCCATCTTACAGGACTTTATGCTTGCCTATGGAAAAAATGCCAATGTGAATCTTGGCATTGAGTTAGGCTATGAAAAGCACTGGGAGTTATATGATTTAATCAAGTCAGGACTAAGTGAGCGGGCAGAAAGACTCATGTATCAAAAACTTCAGGAAGTAATGGAGGTTTTGAAATGGTAATGAATAACCTAAAAAGACCGTGGGAGAATTTATTTCCCCCGGTCTTTTTACATGAGCAATGGCTACGAATTATAAAGCAGTTCGTAATCTTTCGTTGCTTCTTCAGCTACCGCCAATGGAATCACTCCATACGAGGCATCTGTGTGATATAGGATACGGTTTGTCGCAGCAACACGTTTTTGTCTTTGTTTCATATTGTAAATCCGTTCTTCCCCCAACTGATAACGCAGTTGTGGAAGGCTTGAAAAATCGAAAGAAAGTGAACCCTTTTCAAATTTTTCTTTGTCGACAAAGTTAATTTCCTTGCCTTTCAAATTAATATGCAGCAAGTCCCCACTCTGAAGGTACAAAATCCCTCCACGATTAATAGCCTCTGGTGTCACATGTCCAAGAGCAGCCCCACGGGTAACGCCAGAGTAACGGCCATCACTTATAAGGGTAGCGATTTGGCGTAATTTTTTATTAGTATTAATATGCTGCATCGGGGTAAACATTTCTGGCATACCGAATGCTTCCGGTCCTTGCCCACTAATGATAATAGTGATTTTAAGTATGTTTTTTTCCGCCATGAAATCGAATAACGTGTTATAATCCATCTCAGCGGTTTCACTATATAAAGCGGGAGCATTGTGGCGGCAAGCTTCTTTTAGGGAAGCGAAATTAAAATGTCTTTCTTCCTTGACCTGTTGAAGCAAGTCTGGATTCAGCAAGTTCTTATTAGCCAAATCTTCATTTTCATAGTAGAGGATCAATGATATTTTTTTATCGAATTCGTCTATTGACAATGTGGACATGCCGCTAATTTTTACAACGGCACTTTCGAAAAAGTTTCCTTTTAAAACATCAACCCCACTGAATCGGCGGCGTGGCTTCGATAAGATAATTGGATTTTCCTTAACGTTAGAAGCTGATAAATTTTCAGTGTTTGACAAGCGTTCACGCCAACTTTGTCCCGTAACTGTCGGTGCATCCAACTCAATTTGAATTCCATTTTTAATCAATTCATAGAATAAGGTTTCCATTCCCCTAATCTGACCGGAACAACATTGGGACGCCAAAGCAAAAATATCGCGTCCTTCCGTTAAGCTGTAATCAAACAAATCAGGAATGGAAACTTCCTGATGAATTTTTTGCAAATCAAATAAATCAAACTTATAGCCAGCATACTGCATACAGGCGATCATATGCATTATTAAATTAGTTGAAGACCCAGATGCACTATGGATCCGAATGGAGTTTTTGATGTTTTGGGCAACAATGCTTCCCACACTGAAATTAGCATCGTTCATTAATGGAGCCATGCTATCAACCACAGTGTTGACGTGCTTCCTAGTCGCTGGAGCAGTTAGGAGTTCCACGTCAGGATGTACCAAGCCAAGGCCAGAAATTACGTGCCGTGAGCTATTGCCAGTTCCATTAAAAGCACAAATTCCCCCATCCTTGTCACACGCCTCAACTGAAAGATGCATTTCAAATTCATCTTGTTCTGCCTGGGTCATTAATTTTTTTTGCTTAATCCGTTCAAATACCCCTTGAAAAGATGTGTTGCTTGAGCATTGCAGTATATAAGTCATAGTATCGCGTAAATCCTCGGCAATGTCCGTATACCCGGTAATTTCAACTTTATCCGCTAACAAATTCAAAGACACTTTAATTTCATCTGGAATCGTTCCACCTTTTAAGACGTGAGCGGGTAAAAAGGTAGCAAAAACAGGTGCTTCCCCTCGGCGCTGACGAATAAAATCAATATGTGACAATGCATTGACAATTGCAAAAGGCTGCTTATCGCAACTTTGAAGGACTAGGGCACCATGGTAGCTATGGCTTTCCATTTGGCTAACTACCATTTGTGTAATGGCATTACGGCTTTCAAGAGAATAACTCATCCCCTGATTGCTTTGGGCTGTTCCGTCACACATCACAGGCGTGGAAAAGTGAAATGGCACCCCTCCATTTTCCCATATCCGCAAAGCAGCCATAGATACAGTTTCCATATCCATTAAATGGGCAGGATGGTCGATGGATCCTCCGATAACAGCTATTCTTGGTGCATTATCATTAAGGCGGTGGTAAATTTTATCCAATGTCCAATCGACTTTCATTTTCGTATCATTCAAAACCCTCTTGGATTGATCCAACAATGCTGCAACACAGATTGGTTCATTGGTGCGGCCTTGAATATTTTCTTTATATGGATTTATCTCGCTATCAATAATGGGAAACATTTGATTCTCTCCTCGCTTCTATAAAATTTCTATAATCTCACCTTCACCATGTTCGACACGCCCGCTTTTCTTTACCTTTATACTTGCCCCGTTTAAATTAGTGAAAATAATAGGCGTAATCATGGCAGGTACCTTCGGGCGTATTTTTTCAAGTTCAAAGGAAACGAGTAGTTCACCCACATTAACCTTTTGCCCTTCTTTCACATGGGAGGTGAATCCATCACCATTTAAAGTGACCGTATCCATCCCAATATGGATCAGTATTTCCCGGCCTTCATCTGAAACTAGTCCAATGGCATGTTTTGTAGGAAACACGGTTTTAATAATTCCTGTTGCTGGTGAATATAACTTACCTTCACTTGGTTCGATGGCAAATCCATCACCCATCATTTTTTCACTGAAAACCGGATCTGGAACTTCGCTTAAGGAGATAATTTCCCCACTCATGGGAGAAAAAAATCCCTTTTTCCCTTCCACATTTTTCTTGCTATTTTTAGAGAAAATATTCATTAATCCCATGTTGAAACCTCCATTGATCTATTATAGGACAGCACCATTTGACTGTATGACCGACTGGTACCATGTGAATGATTTTTTCTTGAGGCGCTCTAAGCTCCCAGAGCCATCGTCCTTTTTATCAACGTATATCATTCCATAACGCTTGCTCATTTCACCAGTAGAAGCTGCGACCAAATCAAGGATGCCCCAAGAAATATACCCAAGCAGTTCAACACCATCCTCTATGCCATCTTTCATAGCTTTAATATGTTGGGACATGTATTCGATGCGGTAATCATCACTGATTTTTCCATCAATGATTTCATCTTTTGCACCTAGGCCATTTTCCACAATAAATAATGGTTTTTGATAGCGGTCGTATAATTGGTTCATAGTAATGCGTAGCCCAACTGGGTCAATTGGCCAGCCCCAATCACTCATTTTTAAATAGGGATTTTTGACGCTTTTGACAACATTCCCCTCATTTGACTCCAAATCCTTTGAAGATGCACACCTTGATGAGTAATAACTAAAGGAAACAAAATCCACGGTATTCTTCAAAATTTCTGCATCATCTTCACCCCAGATTAGGGAAACATTTTTTTCGTTGAATATGCGGGCCGTATAAGATGGATAATATCCCCTTGCCTGGACATCGATAAAAAAAGTATTTCCCCGGTCCTCATTATACGCCTTCAAAACATCATCTGGATCTGGACTATAGGGATAAAAACTGCCACCTGCGATCATGCACCCTATTTGGGCATTGGGCAACATGGCGTGAAGGTGTTTGACTGCTTTGGCGCTGGCAACCAACATATGATGAGCTGCCTGATATTTGATCTGTTCTTGATTTTCACCTGGTTGAAAAGCAATCCCTGCCCCTGAGAACGGGCTGTGAAGGACGATGTTAATTTCATTGAAAGTAATCCAGTAATTCACTTCTTCAAAGTTTGCAAAGCAGGTTTTAGCATAATTTTCAAAAAAATCAATTAGTTTTCTGCTTCGCCACGATCCATACCCTTCTACCAGTCCCATTGGAACATCGAAATGGGCCAGGGTGACCAATACTTCCATGCCATTTCGGCGGCATGCTTTAAACAGGTCTTTATAATAGGCAAGCCCAGCTGTATTAGGAACTTGTTCGTCACCGTTGGGGAATAAGCGGCTCCAGGAAATCGAAGTCCTAAATATTTTTAGGCCCATCTCCTTTAGAAGCGCTAAATCTTCCTTGAAACAATGGTAAAAATCAATGCCTGTATGGCTGGGGTAGTATTCCCCTTCCATTAAGGTTGGATGGGGAACATTACCTAATTTAACTGCTTGGCGGTTTTTTCCATGGGGAATCATATCAATATTAGACAACCCGCGGCCACCTTCACGGAAGGCCCCTTCGGCTTGATTAGCAGCAATAGCCCCTCCCCATAAAAACTCTTTGGGCATCCTCATTATTCAACTTCCTCTTCTAAATCTTCAAATCCTAAAACAAGGGTTAGGACAAACGACAACACGATTGACAAAAGCATAATTCCGATAATCCAGAAAATAGTTTCCGGGCGTTCTCCATCAATGAATTGAATGGAGGTTACCAGGCCTGGGGCAGCCATAGAGTGGCTAGCAAGCCCTGCTATACCGGCAACTGCCCCGCAAATAGCACCTGTGATCAAAGAAGCAACGATTGGCCTTTTCAGGCGGATTGCAACCCCATATAATGCTGGTTCCGTAATACCAGCAATAAGAGCTGAAGATGCAGCCGCCAACGCCTGCTGACGCAAACCTTTATTCTTCGTTTTATAGGCCACCGCCAAAGAAACACCACCTAAAGAAAGGTTTGCACCTAATTGCCCTGGCATGACAGTCCCTTCTGAACCCGTTTCTGCAATGGTTTGGATAATCGTAGGTGTAAATACACGGTGCATCCCTGTCATAACCAATAATGGCCATATACCACCCATTATCGCAACGGCTACGAATCCAAGGCGGTCTTGTACCCAGAAAACACCACCTGAAATGGCTGTCCCTACCCAAATTCCTAATGGGCCAATCAGGATTAATGCGATTGGCGCAGTAAGCAACATGATAAGCATCGGCTTTAAAAAGTTTTTTGTCACAACGGGAGTTATCCTGTCCACCCAGCGCTCAATATAAGATAAGACCCACGTAGTTACTAGTGCTGGAATAACCGTATACATATAACGCACAGAAGTAATCGGAATATCCAAGAAAGAAATCCGTGTTCCTTCTGCGGCGGATGCCATTAGGGAAACGTAGGTTGGATGAATCATGGCCCCAGCAATTGCCACTGCAATAAAAACATTAGTATTAAATTTTTTAGCGGCAGATACTGCTACTAGGACCGGTAAAAAGTAAAAGGCCCCGTCGCCAATCGCATCTAATATCTGAAAGGTTGTATATGTATTATCCATGATACCCGTCATGTTGAAAATCATTAATAATAGCTTGATCATAGATCCACCAATTATGGCAGGAATTAATGGTGACATCGTACCAACAATCGCATCTAAAATATTAGCACCGACTTTTTTGAAAGTTAGCTTGCCATTTTCTTTTTTCCCTTCCTCTTTTGGGGTGAAATTCCCAAGTTGAAGGACTTCTTTATATAAAGCGGCCACGTTATTTCCTACGATGATCTGGAATTGCCCGCCTTGGTTGACAACGCCCATAACGCCGGTCATCTTTTTAATATGACCTTCATCAAATTTACTGTCGTCTTTCAAGTTCAGCCTGAGGCGGGTCATGCAGTGAAAAACCGATTCGATGTTTTCATCCCCTCCGACATGTTCAACAATTTCAATTGCCATTCCTTTAAAGTCTTTCGCCATTTTCATTTCCTCCATTAATCAATCAGATTTGCATTCCACACCTATAATACAGCTAATAGCTATTAGCTTGCAAGACTATTATAAACCCCTTACATACTTTTTGTCAAGCCCTTTCATTTTTTTAAAAATTTATTTAGATTACCTCTAAAAACGTAGGGTAGTCTCTGTCTAAAACGACTCAGTAGAGCCATACTATTCCTAAAAGACAAAGAAATAGGAAATAGTTTATGCTTCAATTCAATCTTCTAGCTGAATCCAACCGTCTGGATCGTCTTAAAGAACACAGAGACCCTTTGACCAAAGCCCAGAATATCGTGAATTGGGAATTGTTCCGTCCTATTTTAGAAGATGCCTTCAATATTGAAGCGAGAGGTCCTGGCCGAAGGCTGCGATTTGATTCCATCCCGATGTTCAAAATCGTCAAACTCCAACAATGGTACGGAATTTCAGACTACAATACTGAATTTGCCATCAATAACCGTCTATCATTCCAGAGGTTCCTGGGTCTCCAACTCAATGTCAAAGTCCCGGATGCGAAGACCTTCTGGCTCTTCAAGGAAAAATTGAAAGAAACCGGCACAGGCATTTTGCTTTTTCAGCTGTACGCAAACCAGATGAAGTCCCAGGGCATCATTACGAAAAAAGGATTGTTGGTTGATGCGACCTTTGTTGACGCACCGCACCAAAGAAACAGCCGCAAGAAAACAGTACGATTAAGGATGGGCGTGTCCCTGAAGGCTGAAACCAGGCGGATCCTAAACAAAGCAAAAAGCCTCGCCAAAAAATATGCTGGTCCGATGGACAAGGAAAGCAGGATGATTATGGATAACGTGTGACATGCGCCAATGTCCATGACAGCCAGCCATTCCCTCACCTAATCAGCGAGAGCGACCAAGAGGTCTGGGTGGACAGTGCTTATGTTGGCGAGGGAATCGAAGATAAACTCAAAGAGAAAAACCCTGACATCAAGCTCCATATCATTGAAAAAAGATACAGGAATGCACCGCTAACCGATGTACAGGCATCCAACAAAGAGAAGTCCCGAATCCGCTACCGAGTGGGGCATGTCTTTGGGTTCAAGACCCAGTCAGGGGCCGATGACGGTGCGGACATTGGCAAGGCGTGGGCAACACGGGAGATAGCGATGAAGAACCTGGCATACAACCTGAAGCGGTATGCCTTTTTGGAAGATAGCAAAAAATAAAAAATTTTTTTGCGAATTGTTTCCTGCCTTTTCTCAACCATGTATACATCCACTCTCATTCTACCATAATTAGTTATCGACAGACTGGAGGGAAAAAAATGGTCTACCTAATTGATGCAATCATCGTTCTGACTTTGGCGGGAGCAGTTTATCTGGGCGCGACCCGCTCGTGGAAAGAGAGTTTTACAAGCATCGCGGCACATCTGTTGGCAATGGGGACAACCTGGGGGCTAACAGAGCTAGTAACCCCTCTGTTAGTGCAACTACTATCCCTTTATTTGAACGTGTCCCAATGGCTGCCCATCTCTATCGGGTTTTGGGTATCCCCTTTCGAGCAAAATATCCTCCACACGGTCATCTCTTCCTTCTTGTTCGTCCTTTTTTTTCAAATCTCAAAAAGTATCCTCCATGCCTTTAGCTGGGTCTATGACTGGGGGGATTCCTTATTTCGCTCCATCCGCTTGCCCAGAGTCATAGACGGTATCCTAAGCTCGTTTTTCACCGCTGTCCATGCCTCCACCTGGTTATGGGTAATCTTACTGACTATCGCCTCCCCCTTCTTCAATATGGACAAAAGCTTCTCCTTAAGCGGGGCTATTTTAAGTACGCCCATCTTTTTGGAACAAACAACAGCCCTTTTTGCCCCCTACGAACGGCTACAAATCGCATTTACCATCGTAGGCCCTGAACTCTTCCAAGTCTGGAAAGGTGACGGGGTTAACATAGATGCTCTTGCCGCCATGGATGAATCCGACCTCCGCCAACTGAAATACAGCCTAGTCGAAGCCCTCCCATATCTGCCCCTGGAACTTAACGCCCCGCTCCATCAGGTAATAATCGGGATTCAAAGGGAGTAAATCTTAAATCACATCCTAAATACAGTTCTGGGTCATCAGAAAAAGTCAGGGATGAACCCATTTCTTTCTATAATTATGGGTACCTCTAATAACTCGCTTTACCCGAATTTACGAGGATTTTTTCGTCCAACCGAGGAAGTTAAAATGCTTCTACGGTGCTCACTCCGTTGCGCTCCTCGGCGCAATAAAGATAAGGAGCATTGCAGGGAAGTGGAGCTTCATGGCATTTTTGAAGACATTGGATTGGCGGAAAAAGACCGTAAATTGGGGTGAAATGGAGTTATTAGAGGTTCTCTAATTTGGTGCATTTCCAGTAATCTGAACTGCACTCCTGAAAGGCTCTGGCGTTGTAGGTGGCATTACCTCGAAGAATATAGCACATCTTTTGTAGAGCCCCCCCCCCCCATCCCTTTGGTTAGAGTTCCTTCCTCTCGATTAAGAAATATGATGCCATCCCTGATACTTAGTGTACGGGATGATTTTTTCCCCAGTTGAGATATATTCTAAAGGACTAATATAACTGTTTGAGCCCTGCTAAGTAAAGTCAAGCAATGATGAAAATTTTTTTAGGAGCAGTGCTCCTAAAAAAGGGTGCATTGAACTAACCCTATGTTTCCACAGGACTTGATTAACAATATTTAGATTAAAGCTATTCCTTGGCTATGCTGCTAATACTAGGTGTTTAACCTCTGGGAATTGTTTGGAAACGTACTCTTTGTAGTGTTCTTCCCTAGTCTTTATGACATATGGCTTCCCATCCCTGAGGACGGCGAAAATAATCTTGCACAGCTTGCTCATGACGGCTCCGAGTGCGACCATCTTTGGCTTGCCCGCCTGACATTTCTCAAGGTAGTAATCCCTGATGGGGGGATTCTTGGAAATGCCGTTGCGGGTTGTGCCGATGGATTGGACGGCCATCATGAACAAGACCCTGCGGGCAATCCGTGAACCCCTCTTAGACATTTTGTTGCGGGTTCCCTGGAAATTACCTGACTGGTTGACGGAAGGGTCAATCCCGAAGTAGCCGATCAGCTGCTTGGCTTTTTTGAAGGCAGCGAAGTCACCGATTTCGCACATCAGTGACACAGCACTCAAAAACCCTATGCCTTTCATGCTTTCTAGAAGCCGTATGTGCTTGACGAACGCTTCGTCATCATTGGCAGAGACAATATCATTCATCAGCTTCAGGAGGCCCTTAATCTGCTCATCATAAGTCTCGATAAGGGATATGGAGAGGCAGATGAGGTGGAAGTTGGTTTCCACGCCAGCCCCAAAAGTTTGCGCCGCTTCAGCGGCCTTCATAAGCGCCTCTGCCTTCTTGCGGGCGGTTGTAATCCCTTTACGGGAAGCCTGTGAAATCTGCAAGGCCAATACTTCAGCATCCGCATGGGCGAGACTCTCGAGGGAAGTGTGGGTCTTCAGCACCATGAGGGAGGCCTTCCCGGTGATGGAGGAAAAAATTCCCCTAAACTGCGGCAAGGCAATTCGCAGCTGGCCTTGGAGCTTGATGACCTGTTTTGAGCGGTCGTCACTTAAGGAATAGTATTCCCTGGTCAGGTTCCGAAGGTTCATGACCAGCTTGTGGGGCATCGTGGAAGCCTGGAGCTCTGGGTCAAGCCCGAGCTTGGCGATGTTTTTTGCGTCGACTTTGTCATTTTTTACTTTCCTTATCCCCGAATTTCTGCTAGAATTAGTAATCAACGGATTAACGATGTGGGAGTCAAAACCGTGATTAATAAGATAGCAGAAGAGTGGGAGATGGTAGATTCCCGTAGACTCCATGAAGACTTTGGACTTCATGGAAAAGTCCTCTTCTGCTTTTTTTATTTTCTTCACGGCAGCTTCGAGGGAATCCGGCTTGTTGTGGTAAATCCTGAATGTTTTCTTCTCCACAAATGAATGATTGGGCAGGCACATTGCCATTTCGCTAAAGTCGGCCCCCACATCGATTCCAACGGAGATAAATGGTTCAAATTTCTGATTCAATAATTGTGGCACTGAAAAAGCTCCTTCCGAATAGGTATTCATTGCATCCGACAGCTACGACATCCTAGCACGTGATACGGGTATGGCCATAGAGCCTCCCAACCAGCCGAAACATAAAGCACTGTTGAATGAATTGGTTGACTTTTGTTACAGGCATAGGCGACATTTCGCCATCCTTAGGAGTTGACCACCTAACATCCTATCCGACAGTCAATATACCCTATGTTCGTACTTATGTCGAAGGAGATGCTCTTTGTCCACACGAATTTGTTTGAATAACTGCATGGCTGTTAAGCCATGACTTTATTATACTAGGAGAGTTCTTATGCTGATGAGACAATACCCCCTTCCCCTGAGCCAATTTACCGACCTTTATAATGTTGTTGTTCCACTGGATCACGCTGTGCTGATGGAACAGTCCATGAAATGCTTTATCAGCACTGACCCTTAAAATGTCGGCAAGGAAGCTTCTGGGCCACTATAATTGCCGGTGGCCCATCGAGGTATTTTTCCAGAACCCCAAGTAAGTGCTTAAGTTTGAAGAATCCCAACTAAGAACAATGAAGGGAATCAACCGTTTGCCTGGGATGTTGCGGTAAACCTGGTAGCCATCGCACAATAGGTAGCCCTGAAATCCGTCAAGGATTGACTGTGCGACTTTTTTTTCCGGGTCAGCTTGGAATGGAACCAGATAATTGGGCGATCGGCTTCCTACGCCGTCCTCAGCCCCCAGATCCGGGATTCGGAGGTGGGGGGCTTCCCGTCGCTCCTGTCTAAAATCTGATAGGGGGTTTCATCGGCATGGAGAACCCCATTTTTCACGAGCCCCAGCCGGAGTGCCTCGTGGTGGGGCAGCAGACTTGGGTCCGGATGAATTTCTTGGCGCTTCGCTAAATCGTATGGGTAAACCTATTTCATGGTATAATGGTTTTTGAGGTGATTTTAAAATGGAAAAAATACTGTTTGAATCTGCATTAGGGATTGAAAACCATTATACATAAAAGAAGTAAAGTTCAGTAAAGAGGAGGGGCGGCTAGATTTGAAGATAGACTTCAAGAAGGGAGCCAAGTTCTGTTGCAGCGAGTGCGGGGAAGCAGAGCGCCCGGTACATGACTGCCAGAAGAAAAGTTGGCGCCACCTGAATTTCTTCCAATACCAGTGCCATATCCACTTCAGGAACCCAAGGACTAAATGCAAATCCTGTGGCACTGTCCAATGGAAAGCCCCATGGAGCAGGTCTCAAAGCGGATTTACGCAATGATTCGAAGCGTTTATTTTAACCTTGGCCAAGGAAATGCCGGTACTCAAGATAGGGTCACTTGTAGGTGAACACGACACCCGCCTTTGGCGTATTATCCATCACCATCTGGAGGAGGCCTACGCCAAAAAGGATTTCAGCAGTCTTAGTCTGGTGGGATGCGATGAGACCTCAAGCAAGAAAGGACATAACTACGTCACGGTCTTCGCAGATTTAAAGAGCAGGGAAGTCGTTTATGCGACGCAGGGAAAGAACGCCGAGACCGTCAAATGCTTTGCCGATGAGCTGGCCAACCACCATGCATCGGCTGACCAAGTAAAAGAGGTTGCCATCGATATGTCCAAGGCATTTATTAAAGGGGGGAAGGACTACCTTCCCCCCTTTAATAAATGCCATGTGGTAAAAGCATTGAACGAAGTTCAAGACGAAGTGCGCCGAATTGAGCAAAGAGAGAATCCAGTGTTGCGCAAGACCCGTTACATCTGGCTCAAGAACCTGACGGCCAAACAAAAACAAACCCTTGAGGACCTTCCCACGAAGAACCTGAAGACGGCAAAAGTGTATCAGATGAAACTCGTATTTCAAGACATTTACAAGACCTATACCTGCCCTGTATTAGCCGAGGGAGCCATCAAGAATCATTTTACAGGAATCATGCGCTACTTTACATCTGGCCTCACCTCCGGATCCATGAAGGGAATCAACAGCCGTATTCAAAATACGAAAAGAAGGGCTAGGGGATTTAGGAACATCAATAACCTAATTGCAATGATTTACCTTGAAAACACAAATTTAGAATTCGATTTACCCATGTAAAACAGCGAAGCGCCAATTTCTTTCCCGTGAGGGTCATTTCCTAGCCGCACCTTTGGCACATGGCCTCATTTTCGGAAAATTCAATCAGGGTGTCCACGGAATCCAGGTGCTTAATGGAAGCGGATTCATGTCCTTTGGGACGCGTGCCTTGCACAACCTTTGCCTGCTTTTTTCCATTTCCCTCTAGCCGGGCATTCTTCTTTGGGGTCTTCTCGCTGGAAGTCCCATACCGTTTTCTCAAAAGTGATTCGACCTGCTCATTCAAATGCTTGATCATGGCAGCCTGTTCTTCCAGGAGCATGGCTTGGGCGTCCACCTGCTCCGTCTGTGCGGAAATCTGGTCGATAAGGGAATTAATGGTCGCCAAAAGCTGTTTTTCCATCTCAGTCATGCCATCCCTCCCGGTTTTAAATAACGTATCGAGTAGAAGGAAAGTGAAAACTTTCCGTCCTCTCACACCATCGTACGTACCGTTCGGTATACGGCGGTTCAATTTTATATAACATGCTTTTCCAAATAATAGTCTAGTGGCGACACTAGGCCTTTTTGTTTTAGGCGGGCATTCGTCACCGTGGTAGTCATCACCCATGACAGGGCGATTCTGGCATAACCTTTGCTTGAATGTCCATTCTTCCCAGCCTCACGAGTGCATAATACGATGAAAGTGAGCCACCCTTCCGATAGGGGGGAGCCATTAAATTATCCTCATTTCCTCCACAATGAAAGCGGACATTGATTTTCAGTGTATCCGAATTTATTGGAGGTTTTTTATGACAGACTACAGAAAAATCTTGCGGCTGTATCATGAAGGTTTCAGTCAAAGAAGCACTGCCACGATTTGTAAGAGTTCCAGGAACACCGTCAGGAATACCATTTCCAGATTTGAGGAGTCTTCGCTCAGCTGGCCATTGCCAGAATCCTTGGATGATGCCGAATTGGAAAGTATCTTGCTTGGCAAGAAGGTCGTGGCCAATCCCCGAAAGTCACCTGATTTCAAGCGGATCCATCAAGAATTATCAAAATCCGGGGTCACCCTGTCCCTGCTTTGGCATGAATATTTGGCTGACTGCCAGTCTGCCGGTGAAGCGCCGTATATGTACTCCCAGTTTTGTGAGTTGTACCGTAAATTTTCATTGAAGGAAAAAGCCACCATGCACATCCCAAGAAATCCGGGCGAAGCCATGAAGGTGGATTGGGCGAGGGATAGGGGGATACAGCTTTTTTTATGCAATAGTGCCTATTTTGGCTAGAGTGATGGCCCTGGGCTGCAGAACGGAAAGGCCCTCGAGCAGCCAGCAAAGCTGCTGGGTCGTCAACTTCCTGACCTCCCCCTCATCCCGCGGCCACTGGAGGATCCCTTTTTCCACCCGCTTATAAAGCAGCAGGAAACCGTCGCCGTCCCAGTAGAGTGCTTTGAACCTGTCCTTTCTTGTTCCGCAAAAAAGGAAAATGGCGTTGCCAAAAGGGTCCGGGTTGAATTGCCCGG
>Ga0268261_10001249_pt1 | contig 17232 bp, 9 predicted proteins | sample TergutNc150P1_FD_190353 | JGI IMG/M metagenome (GOLD analysis project Ga0268261, IMG submission 190353) | Nasutitermes corniger P1 segment gut microbial community from laboratory colony in Florida, USA - Nc150 P1 (SPAdes) (version 2) | ecosystem: Host-associated > Arthropoda: Insects > Digestive...
ACCTCCTGATGATGAGCGGATTGCGCTCGAAACATGTAGAGGAATTTAATTTAATGTAATTTGTGTGAATGAACAAGAAATTTGTGTATCAAGTTGGTAATAATAAAAAAGTTGTTAAGAGTCATTCTCAAATATCTGAACTCTGCTACACTTTGAAGGGATTTATTTACCTTTATGTTGTTATATTGTCCTTCATTCTGTTAATGAAGCATAAAAATATTAAGTTTTGGCAAATCTCCTTACTAGCAACTAATCTGGTTTCTGTGTTTTTCTTTATAGTATGCATGCTGTCACCCAGTAAATTAACAGCATCAGCAACAATTGGAAGCTGTGTCCCACCCTCTTTAACTTGAATCATACTAGTGATATGCTCTAAAGCAAAGTTGAAAAACAATGGCAGCAAAGCATTTCCATGTTTCAGACCTATGTGCTATATATATATATATATATATATACACATGAGTATATATCCTAATATGTTGGGTTAAATTAATTTCACACAGGAAAATACACATTTTGATTTATCAAGTGACATAGATTAGAACATCACAATATAACATATTAAGATCTGTATCAATCAACCAAGCCTGATAAGTTGCAATTATTGTAATAATTTGTACAGTGTAAGAGCTGACACAAGACATCTGACTGCAGAAGACAGCAGTTCAAAATATGTCAGGTTTGGTTAAGTGCTATGACTTTACTATGTTGCACTGTGATAGAGTAAAACATGCTAGATTAGGTTAGGTTACATGCATAAATGTGTGACCTCTAACAGTTGTTTCTGTCCTTGATTAAGCACCACAACAAAAAGGTATTTGGTGAAGGGGAGTACGTAATTCCTAGGTTTCTTAATTTGATCACTAGATGCATGTGTTGTCAGCTTCCCACTGTGTGTGCTGTGCTTTGCCTGACAGGAAACAAATGAATCCTTTGTCACCCAGCTTACAGGACAGTCACTATACTGAATGAACAGTATTCAAAATAAGCCTAAAAACTCAGCACAGACGAGGTTAAAAAATGGCAGGGCAATTCTCAGGTGTGACAGACTGTCAGTGGCTAAACAGTTAACATTTTGAACGTTTATAATTGCTACACCTTTAGACTCAAGCAAGCAAAGAAAAGTGTCTTTGCTTGGACCGCTTGACTCAGAAAGATAAGAACACTACAATCCTTTAAAATGTCAGGAACTATTTACCCAGTGACACAGTGCAACAACCTGGACCATTTAAATCTACAGCAACACCACTGTGAGAACCTCAAATATTGCAAAATCACAATACACTCATGGGAATTTAGTCATTGTAGTGGCATCAACTGGAAAGGCCTCCAAAGTTCTAGACTATGCAATCAGGCTGCTTAGTAAACATCATAATCTTGGACTAAAAATATTGTCGCCATCTGAAAATGAAGAAATTACAGGTAAGCCCTTGTTATGTACAGCACTATCTGAACAGCTGCATTAGCATTAAACATGTCATGCTGGAGTCTCCAGGTAGTGCCAAGATTGAAAATGGCGAAGTAACATGTTTTAAGAATAAAAACCTGTGGTGCAATTTCACATGATGCCTACTTGGCATATTTTCTGATGTTCCTGATCCTACAGTTTTTCCCACAAATTGCATTCAGCCTGTGGGCTAAAATTTAAAAACAATTTTTAGATTAAGCAGTTCATATACTTGGTAGATAGGAGAGAACTCTGTAAGTTAAGCAACAGCAAACCAGACCTGAAGTGGGAGTGAGAAATGTTCAGTTTAAGGCCACTGTGTCACACAGTGCATCCATAAGGAAGAGCCATCTCTCTCCCTCTCACACTCCCAGATAGCACATACACAAAGAAGTCCCTATTTCTCTTACACACTCATGGTTATTGTCAACACTTACCATAATCATGGACAGCACATGTCCAAAATACTGGTGTTAACTCAACTTTGATGTGGTTGATCACACAAGATTTAAGTATGCTTATAAAAATGTACAGGCACAAGGTCATATGACTGATAATAGGCACATTTACTGTAAATACTGAATAACAAGTGAACATTACAATAAGTAACAGAAATCACATATACATGTTCATAAACTAAATTAAGAGTATGTGCCATAACATAAATACAATAATACAAGGAACATTAGCATATCCACACATTCAGCACCATCATCAACCGTGGCATACTTTGAAATGTGCGTAGCCACTGAGTTACAATGCTCCACTTCCAGCAATACTCCCTTTGACCAAGCAGAAATAAAGACTGGAAATATGTCTGATGAATATTGCATCACTATATTATATACCACAAAAACACACTCAACAGATCAAAACATAGAACGTGATAAACTGTGTGCAAATGTGATATGAACCACAGAGAGAATGTGATGCTAACAGGGCATTTACTGAGACAGTTGGCTCAAGAGGTAATGTAGTAATATTGGCCAATATTCAAAATAAAACATTTGAACCATCATCAGTACACCAACTATTCTGAAGCTTATCATATTTTCCTCAGCCCCTCCAGGCAAACTGCCATGTTAATACCTTAAATTAGGCCATGGATCACATTCATTTATACCTTTTGCAATTCATTTTTCACAATCATCTAGTCACTCATTACAGTCTTAAGTTACCCCTGACAGTACTATTACACAAACCTTCTCAGAAACTAACAAACTGCACTTGCTTATGTAATGAATACTGTGTCGTTTACTAATGCAACTTTTTTTGAAAGACAACAAAGATGAAAAACTATTTTACAGTTGTTAAAATATAGCAGAATATTCAAAAGACCCTTAAATGAGGTACTGGAATGATGACACGTAATATTCTGAACTCATACACTTAAATTATCTTGTGCTCAGTCTGTTTCAGAAGGTGCCAATCTGATTTTTTTTTTTTGGTGTGGGTCAGTGATATATTTAGTGTATTAAAAACTGTTTATTTTCTTGTTTTCAACAGATCTCTTACATTTCACACATTACAATACAAATACAATAAACTATTAATGAAAATTAAGTCTGAGAACACACCAGCAATGGATTCCACATACATGGAGGGCAAATATCACACACCTTCTCATTGCAGACATTGTAAAAACATCACCTTTGTCTCTCTCTCTCAACCTAAGTTATTAACATCTCAGGAACAGGATGTTGTCCTATTAAACTACACCCCTTTGGTCTGAAAGGGAAAACACTGTCCTGCAGTGGGCAATGAAACTGAATAATGTCAGCAGCAGAAACCTGGCATTTAAGAGATTGTATGCTGAAGGTTAAGTACCGGCACTCTATTCTACCATGGTTTTATCTTACATCAGGTACTCTTTGTTTCATATCTTATATTTTTGTCACCAACTGCCACACACATATTGCAATGGTAATAAAAATGTATTATGGTTATTTAAAATTCAGTGCTTGATCCAAGTCAATGGCATATTTTCAAGGTAGACTGTTCAAATTAACCTTCATCAATGGCAGAGAATTTTAAATCTGTCAGTGTTATGCTTTTTATAAAGGGAGGAATGGTTTACTGCCCAGGAATAGAGGATTTCAAAACTCCTACTACACCAAGGCTGGAAGTCACAATTTAACTCATGGTAAAGTTAAAGGTAAAGCAATCCCATTATAGGCCTGGACAGGCCCAGAGGGTTCCAGAAGGTTGAGGCTCCCAGATTTCAAGACCATCGGCACATGAAGGTGGTAAGGTTGTCAGCCCTATGCACCAACCACCTTTACCCCCAGGAAATATTCCTGGTACTCATTTCCATTAGAGGCTGAGTCAACCCCAGGGCCATAGTGCGGCCGGAAGGATTATGTCAATAAAAAATTCCAATGACACCATCGGGAATTGAACCCGCAACCTTCCGACTTGTAGTTCAGTGCCTTAACCAACCGCGCTACCGCGTGCCCCAATTTAACTCATGGGTTATGATATTATGACTGAAAGATACAGTGACTCGGTGATTGGCCAGTTGCATTGTTCACCAATAGTACAAATTATATCTGGCAACATACAAGAGGAATGACTAGGCGGAATATACTGCTAGGCCTATAAAAGAATTTACAAATTAGATCAGCAATATTCACTGCAACTGGAGAAATAGTCTTCGCTTTGTAGTTAAGTGCCTTTGTGAACATAATTTCATGTGGTCTGGTAGCATTTACTTGTGTGTCAGAGACATTTCAGGGTAGAAGAGCAAGCCAAACAGAGAAGAGCTGAAGTGTGCACTGCATGACTTATTCTTATAACCTCAATAAGGAGGCAGCATATCCCTCAAAAAGTGGTAAACTACACTACAGATTGTTGCCACCACTATGAGAATCTCAAATTTCACATTACTTGCTCCAATCACAAGAATGAGAATTGCCTGATTTAGCAAAAATACAAGTATGGCCAGAACACACACATCCTGCTACACTACACCTGAAATAATGCAACTGTACCTGTAGTCTACAGCAATCTCATTCTGCACCTTAATTGGAAATGTAAGGAAATTTAAACCACACTTCCACTGTTACAACTTTACACTGCCTGCAGGAAGGCTTGCATTACACAGTCGATAGCACCGCAAGTCATTAACTAATTGCTGAATGTGCTGCGTAAATGTAGGAAGGTCCTAAAAAAAAAAAAAATAAGACCAAGAAATTTAGACAAGCTTACACCAAATTTATGAGAGCAGTGATGATTGCAATTCAAGAAATGTCAGTCTATCCACTTATTACATAAGAACTCCACTAGAAAAAAAGCAAGAGACACATCACACATAGCACATCTTTACCACCAACAGTTCCAATTTTTTAATTAAACATGTATGTACCTGCACAATATATCATCTATTCATAACAGCAGCCGGAATCTGTGGTAAAGGAAGGCAAACATAATGTTGTCCATGTGCTTAATTAAGCACTATGCCATGAATACATGTCAGGAAATGCATCTATAGCAACACATTTTTAACCTCAGTGCGAGATGGAAGTAAGTGATAAGGTTCACATGCTGGTTGTTTTATACCCAAAGAGGCCTCGTTTCCTACTGGATAAGAGGACTTTTGAGTCACAGAGCTGATATGAACATGGTGAACAGAAACATATCTGATCCTGCCAGGAATCAACCCAGACTCCCAGGTCATCCCTCCCATACCTTAGTCAATGTAGGATGAGCTACCCCACTTGGAATTCACCTGCTTAGAACAAAGGGTCTAGTTTCTATGAGCAATGATAACCTTCGGACTACACAAAACCAAAGAATTTCTTGACTAGCTCAACAGTCATCAATGGCACATGAAAGACACTGAACCTTAGAATGTAATTTAGTTACATGCAAATATAATTAAATATAGCTTACAGTGTCAGTCTTAAAATTTCTTTGCAGGATAGACCTTTGGCCATCATCCAGCCCATCTGTTGAATGAAGAAACTGTGGGAGAAAAGCGTCATGGAATGCCACAAAGTTGACAGCTGCCATGTTGTACAGAGCCACAGCAATTTCCTCTCCCAGCAAAGCATGTGATTTGTGGACCAATGAATGTAAAAGAACAGTCAGGAACTGAGGAAGTAGTTCTTCACGAAATAATGCCTGCCATCAGTAAAATAGCACACTAGTCATATAAACATAATTGTACACTTCCATTAAATTTTATGTGCTTCCTTTGGAGAGTGAGGAAGAAAAAAAACCCAAACAAACAAACAAACAAAACAAAACAAAACAAAACAAGTGTGCAAACAACCACACTTGCAAATTCAATGAACCTTGGGTTTTGTTGACTTGTCACTTCCAAGTTCAAACTTTGTATTCTTGAAGGCTGAGAATGTGTATGCTTGCCCTATACTATTTCAGTTTCGCATATTTACCAGAAAGTCAAATTATGACCTGGACAGCCTTTTCTCACAAATGGCTCATTGATTTTTTCACTGTTGTCTAAGTCTACAGTATGACAGTGCCAACCTGCACTACAAAGTTCTAGTGCAGCAGCAGCCACACTTATGCTTCCTTGTTGGTTGACTTTAGATTACAGTGGATGGTAACAACTCAGAGCAACACAATGCTATATACTGAAGAATTAAGGAAGCTTTAAGAATCACTACTAGCCACACAACTTCAGTTCTACAAAAACCACAAAACAGCAAAAAGAAAAGCCTAACCATCAGGGCTACTAGCATGTATCATACACTAACAGTAAAATGGTTAAATTCAATAAATATGTGTGCACACACCCCATGCATGCAGGCACACAAACACACATGTGGGCACATGCGTGTACACACACACATGAACACGTAAGCATATATGAACACACGCACACGCATACCTACATCTTACCGAGTTCCACATATTCTGTCTTAACCTACAGATGGGGCCACCTACCAGCAACTGTTGGCAATGTACATGTACCGGATACCATATAGTTATCATTACTAAAGTCAACCAAGACAAAATTATATGTATATCAAAACAATGCAACAGTGACATTAATGATTATGTTATTACCTTATGGTACAGCTTCCATTTGGAGTTCAGTTCTTCTAAGCTACGCAGATTTTGTCCAAATAAATTGATATCAGGCTGCAACAATGACTGTCCATATGCCTGTAATATGGCCACAAACTGCTCACGATTCTCAATTCCATCCATTCCAGGTTCAGATAAAGCACGTAACACTGATGTCTGGTAAAAGTACTGCCACTTGTGCAATAAAATGGCATGAAGGACACCAAATAATGCTGGTTTTATATCTGGTGATGCAGTGACTGCTACCTAACACAGGATGAAAATTAGAACAGTAAACTGCATGCTGCAACAGTCTGACCCAAGAACCTGGTGGTCTCAGGGTAAGGTACTGCACTGTCATTCACAGCAAAGATTTCAATCCCTACTCTCAATTGTGTGTGGATGCTTCTGCTCATGGAACAAAACCTTTATCCTTGTCAAACATACAATTCGGGGAATGTCAGGAATACAAGCACACACATCAAGCTGTACATCCCCTAAGGTGACCATTATTCTCACCATCATCCTAAAAATCTGTGTAACAGAATCCACCTTATGGGTGCCCCAAATGATTTAATGCCTTTGCACAGCTAGGGAGAGACCAGGAAGAACAACACAGATGAAATCTGGGGGCACTATACATACACACTTACGTGACCAGAATGTAAAGTTCAAACACCTCAAACATAGAAACATAAAAATCTTCATTATAACTGACAGAAAAAATAAACTTCATTAAACAGACATCTGGCATAAACTTCCATTCACAACCATTCACAGACTTTAAAAAGGTTGATGCTGAACATGTGTGGCCTTGGTGCTTCACTTCACATTTTGAGGAGATAAAACATCATTCTCAATGTACAGGGTAAAACTGTTTTCCTGTATCAGACATTCCATTCTTAGCACAGACACATTACGAGTATTGTTCCTTGCCTTCTAATTCAATTTAAACAAAAGTTACCCTGCACTTCATTACCCTTTGGAACTGAAATTAAATGCCTGAACACTCTGAAAGTGCCACAAATTTAAATGGACTTCATTATTTTACACGTTCTTGGGTGAAGACTTCCGCAGATTAAATGCACATAGCTTGTCAACTGTGGTTGATGTGCAGTGCAAAAGAGTTAAGCACCATGTCACTCAAAGATAAAAGATATCACAATGCACATTATTCTTTATGAACAAAACAAGTGACAAAATGTATGCACTGCATAACATCTGTGGTGCATCTGATGTACAACAAATTGTAAAAAACTGTAAACAAGAACCTATACAATAAGCTTGACTAAAGTTTGGACACATCATCCATCATCTGGCTTATTAAAAACACACTGTTTTAATGACTGAATCTGTCTCTTTCTTTAGGTGGTGAAAAAAAATGGGGATTCTATTCTGTTGGACATCCAATGATAGAGATCAACACTTTATAACAGGCCACCAGAGTTTGGTCCCCATTTCTCCTCCCAGCCTGATGATGAAAGACACATTCAGTCACAGAAAACTTGTGTTCTTAATAAACCTGCATGATGGAAAATGTCAAAAACATTAGTCCAGCTTCTTATAAAACACCACCATCAGCACCTTTTAAAGCAATATACATACCAATGGATAAACATGATCAAGGCAAAGAGAAATGGTGCTTGGAACAAAGCGCTTAAATGATGCACCTGGTTCGGCCATAACCAGCTGCAACAGCTCAAGAAACTTTTCTACAACACGCGTTCCAGCACCTCCCTCCTGTCCCAACGACTCTGCTAGATGTTCCCTGTAACAGAACATTAACATGATAACAAAATAATTTTTGAGATCAATGAAGTTTTCTATAAAGTAAGTAAATTCAAGGAATGGAAAAATATACATTATTCAGATTATATGTACTTTGTTCTGATGTAAAATCAGATCTAAAGAGTATCAAAACTTCAGTTCCACATATCAGTAACCCAGAAGACCACAACTCTCTTAAGACTTGAAAACTGACAGATGGAGGGGCAGTTGTGCATACAACAGAATTTCTTTATTCTGGCACCCATGGGACTGGACAGGTGCTGGATTATCAAATATTACAGATTATCAGACAGTACCTATACCGACCTCAGTTCTTACAGGTAATTTTTTGTTACTGGCCTCACAGAACATGCACTTCTCAATTATTTACATTTCATCATAAAAAGTCTTAGCTTTTTCAACTGCCATATGCCCAGACATGGGCTTTCCTTCAGAATGCATTGCTGTAAACCACTTATAAAGCACCTTGTCCAATTTCAATACCTGAGGCTCTTTCAATGTCTGTCATTTGGAAAGGTCCTTCACATTTTCACTTGCTACCACATAAAACCATAAACGATTCTTCTGATTCTTTATATCAGTGCCAGTTGACGACCCAATGTTTTATGAGGCCACATACCTCTCTTCACCTTTTGCCACTTTCAAGCATCCTAATTAATCCAAGTTTCTGATAAATCGTTAAAGTTACATGTTTCTTTGAGCCAGGAGAACCTTGATTACTCGTCTTTGGATCTTTTTAAGCCACTAAGTACAATATGGTCTAGTTAAGCCAAAGTAAAGTCATGGAATCAGTATGTGCACCAGATGCTATGGTTTTTTGACTACTTTCTTCATGCGTCAAACTCTTTGGAATGCCAGATTATCAGGTATTGGAGTAAATAAATTCTGGGGTATAATGTAGAGAAATATGTGTATGCAGACTTGGGTGTTAATATTTAGCCATATAAATAAATAAATACATATTTATTACCTTGTGAAGACACCAAGAAAAGTTTGGACAGTCTGTTCAGTAAATGTAGCACCAAGCTGGTGTTGTAAACCAGCAAATGCCGTGAGGAAGAAGTCTAAAATCACCTCACACACACCAGGAGACCGCACATACAGAGGGAACATTGATAATGTTTGGTGTACATTACCCTGCAATATCAAATCAAGATGGTCCTGGTCAAACTTTAGTTATTTTCTTGGGAGGTGGGGGTTGGATTTCAGGTTGCTGTCACTAACTCAGACTGTGTACCATCAAACTTTACAGGGCAGACAGAGCAGCATGAAGTTCATTTCAATAAACAATCAAACCTTTGAATAAATGCACGTTTCATATTTTAGTGTAAACCACTATTAACTTAATGGGATTCAAAGCATGTGTTAAAATTTGTGAAACTGTTCTTGTATCCTTAAAGGGTGAAAGTAAGTACGAAAGTGAGCAAGTGAGCAAGAAAGCAAGCACTTAAGTGAATGAGTAAGTGCATGTGTGAGAGAGCGTGTGTGTGTGTTTGGGGGGAGGGTGAGGGAGGTGCATTTTATTTCATAGCTCAACTGTTGCTAAACAGATATTTGACAAAAATTTAGTTCAAACTAAACTTTTGGGTACTTTAAACTACACGCATGTATCTCGAGAACAGTTATATTGTGACTTGCCAAGAAACACTCCCTGAAAACAGTTCTGTGTGAAACTGAAGTTCACATGTGGCAAACATACTAGGCAGAACAAGTGTGAAGAGCAAGATACAATCTTTGTGATTCTGCAAACTTCAATGAGGTTTGTTTTCACTTAATGCAAATATACAGTTTCAGGTTATCATATTCACCTTAATGGAAGATGACTTATGCAGACAAGTGAAAGATAATACATACAGTTGAAAACAATGTTATACATTACATTTATAAAATCTGTTTACTTATTTTATAACCTTGAAGTCACTAGCCTTTGTTCAGTTCCTTCAAACAATCATTTGCCACCATTCATATGTTCTTTCTCAGTTGCAGTGTCTGCAGTTCCCATGTGGTACCTAGGGGATCCTGACCTTGCAATATATTTGTCTCTTTCTCATCTCCTAAACTGACAGCACAATATGCCATGAATGTTTTTTAAATATATAGTAAAACCCCTGTCTAATGTTCTTTTGGGAGCAGTGGATCCAACATCAAAGTGAGGAACATTAATGGCGGTGTCATGGTAGCACACATTATGTCAACTGAATAAAAACTGCAGACATACAAAAGCACCGTGTGTGTGTGTGTGTGTGTTCTTGTAAATAACCAACTTGATGCACTATTTTTTTTCGTATATATTTATTCCAGTTCTCTACAAGTTTCGAGCACCCCTGCGCTCATCATCAGGAGAATCAATTGTATTAATATGACATTCTCCTGATGATGAGCACAGGGGTGCTCAAAACATGTAGAGAATTGGAATAAATATACAAGAAAAAAGAATAGAGCATCAGGTTAGTTATTTACAAGAAATGAACCCAGATGCACTGTCAACAAAACATAAAATATATATATGCATATCTCATGAAGGAATCAAGAGGAATATTAAATTTTCAATTCTCCAAATAAGAACAAAATTTTGTCTTCCATTCAGGCAAACAATGGTATTAAGTTCCAGTGGTATGTACAGACAGTGCTATGGAATGCAACATGTGGCAGTACCTAACACAAACCTGTATCACCGAATGCAGGAGCTTCTTGGTGTGAGAATTCTCTGATTGCATATGTTTTACCAAATCACCAAGAAATTTGAGCGTCGATGTAATTATGGGATAAGCCTGTTGCTCTGGAGGCTGGGTTGAAAGATGTCCCAGGTTTCGGAAGTCTGATGTTAAAGAGTTCATGAGGGTGACTAGCAGTTTGTGACGCAGATCCCACAACTGGTCAGTCATGCCTGGACTGGGTAGTAGCAACGTATTGCACAGAGCCAACTGCACCAGGCGCTGAGCCTTCACAGAACACAACATGGTTTATCATAAGCTGCATGACAAAAGAGAAAGTAAGTACCATGCAAACTTACCTTTCACAGTCACATGTGGCACTTTCATGTGATCACATTACAGTCTAATACATCACTGGAATAACTCATGAAAAGGTAAATGGCAAAATTCTCTTTCTGGTTAATTAAGAACCATGCCATAAAAATGTATGGGAGAATGAAGGTATAAATGCCATGCACTTTCAACCTCGGAAGTAGATACTTTAAGTTTAGAATAGTTATTTTATTTACCTACCTACCTACTGACCTACTGACCAACCAACCAACCAACCAACCATCCATCCATCCATCCATCCTTTGTATACAGCAAGATGCAGTTTTTACAGAAGTTAATCACAACAAAATAAATCACAACTGTAACAAATTCCCATTGTACCTACAACACACATTCAGAATTAGACAGCTTCTTAAAGAAGATGTGAAATGTGGAAATCTTGTACATTGACTTCTTCCTTCCATCCCTTATGCTGAAATTCTAATGTACATTATAAATTGGTCCCAAGAGTGTAGGTGAATAACTTGACCGAATCTTTATTCTTTCACCATGCATGTTGCTATCATACATTATTTAAAACCCAACTCATACACTGTAATTTAAAATACACATTAAAAACACACTCACTCCTCTAAAACATTAGAATGTCTGTGTCCGTTGTTCTACCCTACACGTTTCGGTCACTATCCTTGACCATCCTCAGGAGTTGTTCCTGTTGCAATGCTACCCTCCGCCTTGTGGTCTTCGTCACAACTTTATCTGGGCATGTGGCTATACTTCCTGTAAATATAATGTTTAACCATAACCAATGTGCCGCTATAACCTTTTAGCTCTGTTAAATATCTCACTGTAATACTGCAATTATGGTAATTAGAAAGACTTGGTGGGTATGGTTTATGCTGTGCGAGCTTACCTATTTGTGTTGTTGTCATGTGTACTTCCCTGCTGCCTGTCTTGTTGTGTACTGTCTCTTAATGTGTGGGGTGGCTGTGCGTACTTGAATAACGGGTTTATTTCACTGACCTGCTGTTCTTCTACTAGTTTACCGCCAACACAGTAAACTAATAGAAGAACAGCAGGTCGGTGAAATAAACCCATTATTCAAGTACGCGCAGCCACCCCACACATTAAGAGACAGTACACAACAAGACAGGCAGCAGGGAAGTACACACGACAACAACACAAATAGGTAAGCTCGCACAGCATAAACCATACCCACCAAGTCTTCCTAATTACCATAATTGCAGTATTACAGTGAGATATTTAACAAAGCTAAAAGATTATAGCGGCACATTGGTTATGGTTAAACATTATATTTACAGGAAGTATAGCCACATGCCCAGATAAAGTTGTGACGAAGACCACAAGGCGAAGGGTAGCATTGCAACAGGAACAACTCCTGAGGATGGTCGAGGATAGTGACCGAAACATGTAGGGTAGAACAACGGACACAGACATTCTAATGTTTTAGAGGAGTGATTGTGTTTTTAATATGCATTTTAAATTACAGTGCATGAGTTGGGTTTTAAATAATGTATGACTTGACCGAAAGTTACAGTTAACAATAATTAGTTATGGAGATACGTGCAGATCAAGAATTACTGGCGAATCTGATAAATAACAAAACAGTCATAAAATCAGTAGATACTACACCAAATTACAATGTGCATTTTCTTACTGTTTCTGAATAAAGTCAACGATTATATGTATTTAGATAAATTTATTTTTAAAAAATCCTTTTTAAAAAATCCTAATTTCACAACTTAATTTCACAATTATGGAGACACAAACTTCATAAAATGTAACCAAAATTCCTTCGCATGTAAACTTCAACATTTTTTTATGTGTGCACCCATATGACAACATCAAATGTAACTGTCCTTCGGACATGCATTACCATCAGGTTATGATAAATTCAAGACACCTGCTTTGATGTTTGCGTCACTTGATGGTGAAGAAGGTGAAGCTGGACACTGTAAGCTGATGTTTTGAAGATGAATGTACCACTGATTATGAACAGTGCACATCTACTTTATAATGTGTGTGGCACACTAACCTACACTGTACTACATATGAGTCAAAAAAGTTTTGCTATGCTGTTTCAGGTTCAAGAACTGTAATAGTGGCTAAACCTTACTCTACCTCTTTCTTATGTATTAGACTCATATACCAACGCACACACAAAAAACTGGCTCATTATTTGTCTTTCTTCTTTCATTCTACAATGTAAAGGTGCTGGGGCTTTTATGATTAAGCTGAACACATCAGCAGTGTTAAGGCAGTAACTGCTCAGAATGGTAGTATCAAAATCGTAGTGAAATCGGTCATTCTAACAGATACAGCATGTGGCTGAGGAACATGGAATTGGGGGTACCTGAAGAAGATAAAGAGCCACAACCTGGGACCAGTGCTGGTGGAGGCTGACATTGGGGCTGCCCACCCATTTACTTGAGCTCTCAGGTTGTGTAAAGAAACAAGGACCCTTGAGTGACAAAGAAAAAAGTCCTCTCCATGTGTTCATGCTGTATTTCACACAAGCTCTCCAACTGTTAATGGAACAGGCACCTGAATTACAGACAGTAATTGGACACATGAGAAGAAGGGCCATCCTCATCTTTTGCTCTTCCTAATGTGGCAATGTCTGCAATGCTCTGTTCATGGTTGTAACTATACAAATGGGATGTGATATAAGAGAACATTTGGACTGCTTGGCTACATTTGAACAGATCTACATGCTGTTTTACAGTAATGCTACATGTGAAACTTTTTTGACTGATACTTTTACATACTAAATTCCCTACCTTTCACTGAGAATATCAAGACACATAACATGACTAATAAAAACTGTGACAAACTACAGAAGTTGAGAAAGATTTCTGTCAGGAATGATTTACTTGCAACATTTTACGATGATTTGGAATGTGTCATAGTGGATAAAGATACTGTGAAATTTAAACATTGGGTACTTTTCAGACAGTACACATATACAAAGCATAAACATTCTGGGACCAATAACACATGATTTTTATATGACCAGCTATGGATATAAAATCAATGTTTATCTTGGAAAAACCAAAACACTAAAGATCTTGAAATGATAGTGACACAAACAACTATGAGATGTCACATCCCTCTTCCATTAACAAATCAGCAAATTGCACCAAAATCGTGGGTATGTGAAGATGCTGTGATTGTCCTTACTGTCATATATTGACACTATCTAAAACACTGTTGCTGTGCAGCTTATGTTACAGAATTTTAATGTGCATGTGGGTTTAGTGTGTACAGTAATACATCTCTTCCCCATGCACTCCACTGCTAGATAACCACAGACTTTTACAAAAGAAAAACATACACTCCGTACAAGCTGGTGTCAAACAACTGGTCCTATGATGTGTTAAGTATTGCTGACTTCCACCTAATTCCCACATATAGAATTTCAGAATCCTGTAACCAGACATTTCAGACTTGTGTTTAGGCAGTTCCTTTGCTGGGGAACCAAGAATTCAGATTTTTTTTTCTGGTTGTCATTAATTTTTCCATGCATATTCCAAGACATTACTCTGGAAATTAGCTACAATTCTTCTTTCCTATGTAGAATACAGAAACATCAATAACAACTGCAGCTGATGCAGTGTCATAAAGTAATTCACGATCCAACCACTACACTGCAAAACATATGTGAGAGGAATGTCATCTTCCTTGATGTGATGTCATCAGTTTGTAAGATGGTTAACCAATGTTTCAGAAGATTATACCATCTGCAGGAAGCAGTTTCCCTTGAAATGATGGTAACCACCTACAGTCTAAACTCATGTCCCGTCCCAGAAAACTGCAGTTCACTCTGTGAACATTCAAAGTTTGTAAGGAAGAACATTTCATTTTGTACAAACAAAAAGTAACACAAAACGATATGTATACTGCTGTGAAACCCCTACTTATGGTTTGTTACAGGAGCAGAGGATTTGAAAATTAAAGTCAGGAAAATGAGAGATGTAAGTAATTTGGCACAGATTTGGGACTTGTCATGAGTGACAATAAATAATATGCATGACAGAAAATCTTAAATAAAGAAACATTAAATGGGTGGTTTACTGTATGTCGTGTAGAAAGAAGTGTACATGGACACTTACAATAATTCAAATTACAAACATTAACTTACTAGAGAAAATCATGAAAACAAAATAAAATCAAGGACAGCCACATGAACTTAACATTGTGAAATGCGAAACATACAAAATGTCAATGAAGCTCCTGTTCAATGAGTATGGTACCTTATTCTGATATTCAAGTAACTTGTATAATTGAAACAGAAGTCTGTCATAAAGTATTGCATACCTCAGGTAATAGATATGTAAAGGATGCAGCCATGTGGTACATGTCCCTGATTGGTTGCAGTTCCCAAATCTGTGCAGGGCGTACAGTTCCGGTCAGAGTGACTAGAAGATGAGCAGCAGAATGGTACAATTTGGTAGGCTCGTCTCTTCTTGCCAGTAATGGGACAGCAGAATTTATCATATCCAACACAAGGTGATCATACAATGGTTTCATTGTGTCCTCTGTATGAAGCTGTGCAAGCCAATGACACCAAGCTTTCAGAGCAGCTAGGATCTGTGCATGGCTGCAATATTAAACACATCCTGTATTGCTACAATATTCCATTCAAAATTCTCTACAGACCACACTGCAGGAATTATATTCCTGAGATTTTTAGTTCTCATGGCAGTAAATATTATGATTACATCCAATCCTCTGGAATATGATGTGTAATTTTGTAGATACAGTCCGTCATTTTGGAGAAGCCTGCTGCCTCCTTCTCAGGATAGAAGAGCAATCTTGTACAACGGAGATAGAGGCAGCAGGTTCCCCAAAATGTAAGCACCTTTCAACCCTATTAAACATTGCATCTCACAACACAGTAATCTTCATAATTAATTTCACACCACAGTTTCAAAACCCTTGAAATGAAAATAAGGTTCAATATCTATGAATGACAATACTTAACAGTCCTCCTGCTATTGAAAGATTCCTAACCCTGCATGTGTGTAATAGAGCAAGCCCTATTTGGGGCAGAAAACTGCAGCAGTTGTCAGCTCTTCACTGCAAGTCCAAATATAAAAGCTTTCAGGGGTCACAGCACATAACAGTATGCAAGGCAATGCTAATGACATGTGTTCACAAATAAGACATTAACTATCAACATGGTTGCTTGCCAGCATTATTTTGAGGCATGCAGCACTGAAAGCTGATATAAGAGATTAAAGAACTGCAGTGGGACTTTAAAAGCAACAAGTGAAACATACACTTACACCTCAATAAGATCAGTATTAAGCACTGGGTTCGTTATGTGTAGATTATACAGTCTTTGTCGGGTTCCGTATGTGGCCATGGTAGACAATCTTGACATCAGCTGCTCAGCATGTGAGAAACGGGTACTGAATGGCTGTCCTGTATTAAAATTAGCATGTATTTGTCAAAATCTGATAATATGCATATACTAGAATCATTCTGTAATGACAGTCAGTGCAATAAAATTTTTAAAAAATTTAAACTTGTTGGCAGATTACAATAATTTTTTTCTATATTGTAATTCAATGGATACAATACATCTTTAACAACATGCAACTTTTGCCACAGTTCTTCCATTTTTTTTTAGAACATGGTAGCCATACAAAAATGTTCTTTAGCTTTCAGTCTGATTACTAAATTACTGTAACACAGGATCCAGGAATGTGAAAGCCGGTAGAGATTATAAACATTAAAGGCTGTCCCATAACATGCCAATCAGGCATTCAGGGGTGGTAGAGGTATACCTCCATCCATACTAAACCTTGGTGCTATAAGGCAGTGGGTGGTCAATGCCATGCCCCAGCCATTTTACCCCTGGGGAAGAGACCCAATACTAATTGTGCAGGGGCTGGGTGGGTATCGGTGCTGGCCTGGATGGCCCTGGCCAATCTCACCCCCCCCCCCCCC
>Ga0268261_10001250_pt1 | contig 17227 bp, 19 predicted proteins | sample TergutNc150P1_FD_190353 | JGI IMG/M metagenome (GOLD analysis project Ga0268261, IMG submission 190353) | Nasutitermes corniger P1 segment gut microbial community from laboratory colony in Florida, USA - Nc150 P1 (SPAdes) (version 2) | ecosystem: Host-associated > Arthropoda: Insects >...
AATAAAACCCCTACTGAAAAGGGATAATGGATGGGAAACCCAGTTTATACCTGAGTAGAAGGTTGTAGCTCTCTTTCAACTTTGGTTTCTGAAGGAACAAAGTCAAAAGCATGCCAGAAAAAAAATTACAATTGGACGTGACCTTAAAGTCACACGGCCCTATAGAGGGTTAACTCAGGGATTCCTCCGCCATTTGACAGGTCAATACCTGTCGTCGCAAGTAAATGATCCACAACAGGACGTATCTTTCTCCCCTTACTAAATGCATTGTAATCTGAATCATTAGTTAATTTGGCAATGCTAATAATTAGGGCATGAGCCAAACATTTTTCTTCCGCTTTAACTTCGACTATACTCCTTTTCAAATGTACCATGTTTTTAAGGGTCTACCCTTGGTAGCGATTCGGCCTTGGCCGATTGGCATTTTTACAGAATGAACTGTCATAACCAGTTTATCTAAGGCGTTAAACCTAGCATTCGACTGGGCTACTTTTCCGAAAACTGACCTTATTACATCCGGGGTTATCTGATCCTTCTGAAACTGATCCCTATTGCTTTGTCAGCTACATGAACTTCATTACTTATAGTAATTCCTACCATATCTGAATCGTCACAATTCTGTAAAGCGTACTCAAACAGATCAGACACCCTGGCTAAGAAATGGGACATTAGGTTCGAATCCTCTCCCTCGGATGGGGGTAAGAGACGCAGGTTAGCTGTGTTCCAATAGCATTAAATCGTCTGTACTGTCTGTTAATTTCTCCGTCTATAGTAAATCTAGGATGGGCCATTTTAATTCTGAAAAAACAATTCACTAATATTACTAGACATAATTTACATGTAACACACTATTATGAAGACGGTTAGCCACTCACCTGCTACTAACACTGTCATATATCTACCCTCTATAGTCGAGAATGCTGGGGTATATTGAGCGGATCTCCTTATTAATACACTAAGACATAGGTCTTTCTACTTCTAATCTTATATGATTCTTGATACTTCAGGTCCATAGTTCACATACACATATTAAAGGATTCTTATTTGCTGAAACATGTCACGTGTCTGTTTATAGGACGTATATAAGAACACCCACCATCGTCCAAGACACCCAAAGTGAAGAACTAACTAGCACGTTCCATCCGTACATCAAAAAGTTTAAGGTACATATATTCTTCATTGAACCTTCGAATATAGGAATTATATAGGGTTAGCACGGTTCTGTAAATCTTTTTTCAGATGGATCTATCTATGAAATTTAAGGTGATTTCGTCATGTCAGGTGATCAAGATCACATCTCTGAACAAGGATATTATGTATCCCATTGAACGGGTGGAAAGGTCCAAACTAAATTCGGCGTGGCGATACAACTAACTTTACAAGAATCCCAGCTGACGTGTGAAAGTTTTTCTACCCAGACGTTACGGGGCAGTCTTCACAGAAAACGACCTAAAATCTATAAATCATAAAAACAGTTTCACTAGCCCTTATATACCGGGGCAATTGCCCGGCGTCAAATTCCTACATTTTAGAGATAGAATAGTACTCATAGAAAATCTTATATTACTTTCATCTTCTTCTATCTCTAATTTCCAGATGCCTTCCCTTCACGAAACGGATCTGCTTCGTTTATTGGTACCCATCACATATATGATAATGGGACACGCGTACGCCGTCATAAGGGTTCTTAGAAAGGGTGATGTAATCTTTGTGGTGATGAAGCACATATAGAGTAATCGAGTTACCACAAAGATTACATTCGCCTCTAAGAACGTTATTAATTATTAATAAATTAAACAATGTAAAAGAATTTTATTTGCAATATATGGGGCTAACGTACTCCAATGAACCCATTCTCAGGGCTCATGGAGGGGGTTCAGCATATTTTTATAGGGAGCAGTCACTGGGTATGTGTATGTAAACAAAGAAAATAAAAGTATGTAAACATAGAAAACAAAAATTAAATTATATATCTAATTATTTCTCTCAATTAGATTTTCGGCGCCGTGGTATACATCCCTCTCGTGTGTCTGAAGGAACACAGCCATACAAAATAACCAGTTTTAGCGAGAGGGATGGTAACATCATGTTATCCCTCAAAGTGCATGGGGACATGCGGGAGATTAAAACGCTTCTACTGCTCAGGTGTTACCATTCAGATTTCAGAAAATTGTGGCAGCTGAACCAAGAATGGAACGGCGAGGCGTCCACAATGAAATTAAAATATTATGGGTGGTCTCCAACTCTCGATGGTGGTAGTCCTGTTATCAGAATCCCTGGTAGAAGGTTAATAGCATTTCTCATGTGAACACCCTCTGCCAGAGATCGTAGTAAAACAGAAAATAAAAATTAAATTAAAACTAATTATAGCTAGGATATTTTTTTACCTCAATTAGGGTTCCAGAGCCATGACAGCTTACATTCCAATATTATGTCCCAAGAAGGAAGAGCCTTATCAAATTACGAGGTTGAGCGAGTGGGGTGATAACATCCTGCTGTACCTCAGAGGGTATGGGGATCAGCAGCAGGAGATTATGTCACTTCTACTGCCCACGTGCTACCATCCGGAATTCAAGAGAGTGTGGCAGCTGAACCATGAAAGGAATGGCGAGACTGCAAAAATGAAACTAAAATATTATGGGACTGACGTTTGGGGTGGTAGACCTATTATCAGGATCTTTGGTAGAGGGTTTGTAAAATATCTCAGGTGAACACCCTCTGCCAGAGATCTAACACCCTCTGCCTTTGAAATAAATAATTGTGGCAGGAATCTTGTTTTTATTTCAGGTATTCAAGCATATAAACGGTATACATTTTACCGTATCCACCGTCCGACACACTAGTATGAGGCGGCTACGTGAATTAGCTGACAATTTTACTCTGCTCCCCGAATTCCGTCCTGTCCGATTTCCTCACAATACCCATATATTGCGTCTCCTATACAATGGTTTCTTCTGTCAGGGCATATGCTGTTTTCTTACAGGGCCTTTCCTTCTTTACATGGCAGGTGTTTTCAACTCGTTTACACACGCCTCATTATTTATAGCATTATCAGACTCCCCACTGATACGTTGTATTTTCCGCAGAGTTCCCGATCCTCCCTCTAGATTTTACATACATAATTATCTCTTTGAATTTACCCATAGGGGTGGTAATGAAGACATTTTAAATTACAATATTTCGTGTGGTGATTTTCAAATGAGGTTCACTATCTATGGTATAGACACCACTGCTAATTGTGATACCTATTCTAATCTTGACTTTGTTACATTTATTTGGCAAAATTTCGACCGTTTCAATTTTGTAAGTTATGCTTTGCCCCATGTACGTCGTGACTATCTCGCACTACCCGAAATGCTATGTCTAAAATACTATAGGGCAGAGTCTGCAGGATGGAGAAACAATATACTTTGTGGTCCGTGTATCGCGAGGTTTCAGTCTAGATTTCAACACGCGACTTCATGTCTCCGTACGAGAGATTGTAGGTGTACGGTCTGTGCTCGCCAGCCTCCGTCCTTACTAGGCTTAGCGTCCAATACCTTATTTGGTATGATTCTCGAACTCGGTAGGTTCGTACTGACCAGGGAAACCACATACGATCAGTATGTTCTGGCAGTCCGTTTAAAAAGAGTACCTACTCAACAGCTTCTTCCTCCAGACTTTCCTGACATACGTCTCAATTTCCGCTGTATCATCTTCGCTTACAAACTACACCATCATTGTCCCGGCAGCGGAGCATGGAAAATTCAAATGGAATATACTTTTGGTTCGGAAAGTGAAGCAATAAGATCTCTTGTAAGAATTGAAATTACATACTGGTGTAGACATTGTAGGCGGGGGCTGTTCTTTTATAACGAATGTTCCCCGTCACCCTAGGCTTTCAGATCATCTCTCTCTCTCTCTTTTAGAATGACTACAACTACCTCCACGCATTCGAGTACCTACAGTGAATTTCCTCATACTTTGCTACGCCGCAGAGTTTCAGCTAATCGGCTCATAAATACATACCGTCAGGGGGACTCGCAGTCAAAGGGTATGGGAAATCCTCACTCGAAACTTATCCAGAGAGTTTCATCACAAAGTCCCTCCATAGTGGATCGGCTTGCTGCACGCTCAGTAACTGCGCACAGGCTGCAAATACTGGTCCATCATCATTATGGTTACCGTGTACATTTTGAATGGAATGGTGGTAACAGCGGCAATGTTTCGTCACGGTTTATGGAGAGACTGTTTTTTATGTATTCTGATGCACAAACGTTCTGTATAGAACTCTGTAGGAAAGGATTAGAAGGACTGTGTACCTTTGTGTATGGAGACTATCACACGTTCATACCTGAAAAAGCCCCTCGCTGTCTGCGAGAGACTTTCTATCCTTCGCAAAAATATTTTCTAAAAACTAAATGGTGGTTAAAATCGTTGGAAGAAGGGAAAAAGAAAATCTCTGCGGGTGTAGTATTACCTCTACCGAGGACATACTAGACTGGTCCTAAAACAAATGCATTCACGTTCCGTGTCTAAATAAATCATATTTCTATCTGAGATCATGGCATCGAAGAAGGTTGCTGTTGCTGCTACCCTCCAGTATGTTAAGCTAACGCCAAATGCCCTACTACCTACACGAGGATCCTGTATGGCCGCAGGTATCGACTTGAAAAGTGCTTACGTCACGACTCCAGCATTTGGAAAGGGGCTGGTAGAAACTGATCTGGCAATACTGGTACCTCAAGGGTGTTACGGTAGAATTGCACCTCCTTCAGGATTAGCTCTACATCACCATATAAGTGTAGGAGGCGGTGTGATAGATGCTGACTATCGTGGAAATGTGTGATTCTTTTCAATCATTCTGTCACACCGTTTCAAATACATCGGGGGACAGGGTGGCACAACTAATATGTGAAAAAATAGTGTATCCTGAAATATGTGAGGTACAGGAATTAGGTAATACAGAACGTGATACCGGAGGTTTTGGTTCAACAGGGCGTAACTAAAACCCCATTGTAAAAGTGTATATTCAAACAGAATAAACAGATTCTGATTCCTCACTCATGATCGTTTCATTTCACGCAAATAAACATTCCCAAAGTATATGATCCAGACTTTACTTTGTGCTCTATCTTATCTTTTCTGACCGACCTTTCAGCGAGGATGCCACACTATGATTCATATGGCTGTGCTGAGATGATCGACAGTCGCAGACAACAATATGTACAGCGGTACTATTATACAGTAAGATATTAAAAACAATCACTATGTCTTAGGTTAACATGTCAAACTGTACAGAGCTGCTCGCTACAACTGTCTAAGTACATATTACCCATCACTATGGTGTCTTAGGTTAAGGGTATAGGCGGACAGAACCTCAATCTGCACTCACTACACATCAGGGATAATAAATCAGTGGATCTTACCTCCACCGTCACCCCTACACCCATGTTCCTGAATCTTGGGCATAACTACATCGTACAAAAATGTTTCGACTTTCTTCTTCGATGCCTGTGGCACATGGGGCTTAACTCTAAACTCTACAAAGGGCTCAAAACTCAAAAATGGACTCAAAACTCAAAAATGGGCAACTGATCCTTGTGGGACCACTTTTTGGGGGAAGTGCTCTTCTGCGCCACATTCTTTTTTTTTTGGGCCCGGGGGAATTGCCCAAAGGCGGACCCAAGTAAGTATGTAACTACTTATACTTATTCATTACGATGTTCGTATAAAGACGTAACGAAAACCTGCTGAGTGTTATGACTGCATAGAGGCTGGCAAATTCCCGCTAACGTTCTCGAAAATGTTAATGAGTGTGAAATTTCTTAGCCACAGATTCCATTAAATAAATTACGGCAATAATTGTTTTGTAATGAGTGTTATGGCCATGTTAACATTCATTTCACCAGTGTGCTGTCATTCAACGCATAATGATCGCTTTGTCGATTAAACGGATGTCAAGCCCTATTACGTCATTCAGCACAGCTCGCCCGCCGCTATAAATTATGCAATAAATAATACATATATATGTACATAACATAAACAGAAACATATTATAAAAGCATTAAAATGGCGCCGAACACCCTAGCCGCGCAGTGTCAGATTATTTCGACAGTAACCATTTTATCCATTTCCATCTCTGTTAACCCGGCCCTTCATAAAACTACCGCTACGTTAATTCACCTGTATAAGTATGCTAACTAGCAACATATTAATAAAACAGAATAAAATAAGAAGTGCAAAGATCAAGTTACGGCATATTTACAATTATTTAAAATTATATAAAAATTGTATCACGGAAAGAGGGATACTGTCGAAAACATTAACAGGTAAACCGAGGAATGAAGACAGACAGAAAATGCCCGGGAGTGAAAAACGAAGTAGGTCCATGTCTAAGTAAAAAACCGCTTGGATGATTCATGGAGTTTTCAACTTCTTACTTCCAACTGTGGTGCACAAGGAAGAAAATTAACAAATCTCCGAAATCAAAGTACAACCAGATCTTTTGGCTCCAATTTACCGCTAATTGTAACATGCATCATAATGCTGCCGATGCTACCGCTACTACTGCTACTAATACTAGTACTCGACATTTACTTTCTTAAGAAAAATGTTTGCTTTTTTTCACATAAACAGAACGTGGGAAAGGAAGTGTGCGGTTTAAATTTAATACATATATTAGACTTGCAGAGTAATGAGAATTTTTTCACGTACACACGAGAAACACTGCAGAACAAATGAAGAAAGTATGCGCAGAATATGTGGGTATGTTTGAAACGAACAAAATTTATATTGAACTCGTCTGCTAATAGCTAATCATGGGAAACCTAATTAATAAATCAGATATGTAAAACGAAATCGGAAACTGCTTGATAGCTGTCGGTACAGTGTGGGTATTTCCCCTTTCACCACATTTATGTGCTCAGGATGTGAAAATATCCATAGGTACATACGTTTATCATGTCACACGCTTTCCAAAAATCAGGTTGGACGTATGTTTGCGTCAGAGTGTACCTGTCACATAAATTAAGAGCGCTAAATCGTGTCTGCATAATTGAATATTACGATCACAATAACTATGTGAAATGCTGAATGTTGTACAAACCAGATAATCTTTATATATAAGTAGCATAATGCCCAATGAAAATACAACAAAATATAAATTAAATTGCTGTAGGTTATAGATTGCATGCGGATCATCAGAGCATTCACTTCTAAACTCGAACGAAAGGTTAAACCTTGACAATAAATAAAATAAATTTCAGAGACCACGCCATATTCGAGCACAGGTTCAGCCCTTATTCAGTTGTATCCCCTCTCTTCCGTTCTCCCTTATTCCCTTCCTCAGGCCCTTATTTGCCCGTCCTATCTTCTGTCACCCTCTCCCGTCTACTTTTTTCCTGTGGCGCTGCGACCCAACGCGGGTAATGGCCTCCTCATTCTTGAGGTTTTCTAGATCACACCCAATGACGCACAAGTCGGTAGGACTCCTCTGGACGAGTGATCAGCTCGTCGCAGAGACCTCTACCTGACAACACACAACTCACAAGAGACAAACTTCCATGCCCCCGGTGGGATTTGAATACACGATCTCAGCAGGCGAGCGGCTGCAGACCTACGCCTTAGACCGCGCGGCCACTGGGACCAGCAGTCTACTTATTACTCCTTACAAATAATTTGAACTATATTAAAATTCTAATATAAATACAGTTGCCTGGATAAAAGTACTACATCAGGCTTAAGCACTCACGATGGAATTTAAATTTCCTCTTGCCACATTACACATGTAGAGGAATAACACTCACCAAGTTAGTTTGCACCCACCATTTTACTTACTCCAAAGCAATCAACGATACAAAGAATATACACTTAGAACAAAGAAAGAAAACAATCATGGATAACTAATAGAGAAGTTAAAGGGAAAGGTATTTCAATCCTCCACATCCTCCCCACCCTGGTCAATCTCCAAGAGAATGACCAGCTGCACGGGACTTATTTTTGTTCTGTCCGGAAGGCGTAGTTTAACCGTCCGGATGACCGTCACGACCTGGAATCAGCTCGTCCATCTGGGCTTTCTTCCACATCTGTCTCGGCATTCTATCTTCCTGTAAGAGAACGATGTCTCCTACCTTCAATTTGGGTCCTTGTAGGGCAGGTCCCCTAACCTCATGATAGGTTCTCAATTGCAGAAGATACTCCCTTTGCCAGCGTCGCCAAAGAGTCTCGGTCAGCTTTTGATGTTGCTGAAAAGCCCTAGTCACACTTTCTGTCGTGACAGGTTCGAGGCCTTGGGGAATAGTTGGCAGCCTGCCGCCGGTGAGGAAGTTGGCGGGTGTAAACGTTTTATTCTCATCGTCTTGGGTGATTGGTCTCGAATTTAGCGACGCGTCAATCCCCACCAGGATAGTTTCGAGTCCTTCCGCGTCCACCTGGGAGCGTCCTAATACCCTCCGTAGACAATGCTTAGTCGTAGCGACCATCCGCTCCCACCAACCTCCACACCAAGCCGCCCGAGGTGCTATAAACTTCCAACGGATTCTGTTTTCCGCGAAATACTGATGTCTTGACGGCTGAAAGGACGGCACAAAGTTCCCTCAATTCTCTATTAGCCGCGTGAAACGTCTGGGCGTTGTCAGTGTAGACTGTGTTAGACTACGCCTTCCTTTAAACCTTTGAAGTGCTAAGAGTAATTTGTCGGTCGACATGTCCAGACAAAGCTCCAGATGCACAGCTCGTGTTGTCGCACAAGTGAATAGGGCAATATAACTCTTCTTTAGGGTATTTGCCACCTTGACGAAGAGTGGCCCGGCATAATACTAGTGACCGCAAAGGGTCTAAGGGGAGTTACCCTATCCGTGGGCAGTGGTGCTTCTATTTCTCCTCCAGGTAATCCCTTTGCCATTCGGCAGGGGAGACATGAATGTATTACCTGCTTAATTGCTTGCCGAGCGCAAAGGTTCCGGAACTCTTCACGCAGTTCAGCTAGGATTATGCGTACCCCTAAGTGATGGAGTCGAATATGAGTTTGTAGAATCTTCAGTTTCGTAAAGTGATGTTGCCCATCCAAAAGTAGGGGTGGCGTTGTCCGCAGGAAAGCTCAGCAAACTGTAGTCGTCCACCAAGGCGAATGAATACTTCGTCCAAAAAGGGGTTGAATCTGGCTATCTTCAAGCCCCCATGGGGTGACAGGTTCTCTCGTAGGGCCTTGAATTCCGCAGCGAAGGATTCGCCTTGCACGGCTTGTATCCAATAAGACCTGGCCGCCTTCAGTTCCAAAGCCGTTAAATTACCGGAGATTCCCTCCTGTCGAATGGTAATTTGCCGGAAGCGCAAGATCATGATGTGACCCTAAGTAACCTCCAGTAGGAGCTGTATTTTGTAGGATCCAGCAGTTTCTGGGAAACCTCAGCAGACAGCGTTTGATTGATGGACCCATTCCCTTCGGGAAGGGAAACGCCTACTGGGGGTGTTCGGGGGCCACTGCCGTGGAGGTTGCGCGAGCCAGGAAGGCCCATACCACCAGACATCCATGATTTTCAACTGTTCGGCGGTCACTCCTCTAGAAAGCAGGTCAGCCGGTTTGTCCTTCCCTGGACAGTGCCTCCATTGGGAAGGGGTCGTATAGGACTGTATTTCGGTCACTCGATTACATACAAAAGTCTTCCATCTATTAAGGTCTTGACGTATCCATCGCAAGACTACCGTCAAATCAGACCATAAAGTAGCCTCCGTAATATCGATGAACGTACGTTGGCAAAAATAGTGCAACAATCTAGCTCCCACCAGAGCAGCCAAAAGCTCTAATCGGGGGAGGGTGACCTTGACCGAAGCAAGTCGGTTCTTGCTGCATGCTAAACGAACCACGTTCCGGTCGACCATACAGGATCGAAAATACAAAGCGGCTCCGTAGGCACGCTCAGATGCGTCGCAAATGACGTGGACTTTGAGACGACTACTGTCTACTGTGCCTAGCCATCTAGGAACGCGTAACTGAGCCAAGGGCGGCATAGCGGTTACCCAAGTGTTCCAAAGGGCGCCGAGATCAAACGGCAAGATCTCGTCCCAAGCTAATCCTCTGCACCATGTGTCCTGGAATAATTTCCCAACGACAGATATGGGGGCTAGTAAGCCCAGGGGGTCATAGAATCTGGCCGTAGCTCGCAGGACTTGCCTCTTAGTAGTAGGACCTTCAACGTATTCACCAATGACATCACGGGGATCCATTAGGAACTTGTCCGATTTGGTGTCCCCACCGATCCCAAGGGTTTGAGTTACCTCCTTGAATTCCACGCCCTCGGTCCTCCAGACTTCCTTCAAGTGTTCGGAATTGGTGGCCCATTTCGCCATCGTTAGAAGAATTTGTTTCATCAGGTTTACAAGCTCGTAGTAAAGGCTGGTTACAGGATCGTCATTTTCCGCGCCCGCAGCGAAGTCATCCATAAAGGTACTGTTGTCCATCAGGGTTGCGGCGGTGGAAAACTCAGCCTTATATATGTCAGCAAGTTCTATGATAGTAACAGATAGGAGGAAGGGACTACATATGAGTCCAAATGGCAACCGAGTGAAACGGTACGTTATAATCTCTCTGGTAGTGCCGTAATTCCCGTCCTCATCTTTGATGATGCGATACTAAAAGAACCTCGTCAGGTCTCTTTCCCTTCTGTGGAGGCTCAATTGTAAGAATGCCTGCCCAATATCTCCTATGATTCCCACGGGATGTAATCGGAAACGCAGCAGTGTCGCTAAAATCTAAGGAAGTAAATTCGGGCCCATCTCAAGAGCGTCGTTCAAAGACTGCGCGTGATCTTCATGAGAAGAGCCGTCAAAAACAATCCTCCATTTGGCTACCCCTCGCTTTTCCTTCCTTACGGCATGATGGGGTAAACAGAACTCGTCCGCTATTTCCTCTCCAAAGGTAGCGATTTCCACTTGTTCCTTCCTTATATAGGCCAGCATGTGATCGAGATACACATGTCGTAAGGCAACATTGCCCTCCAGTCTCTGCTCCAATCTGCGAAACGGTCTCTCAGCATTGTGGTAATTGCTTGGTAGAGTGATGTTTTCCTTACGAGGGAGAGACAACTATCCGTTGATCCTCTAGGGAGTAAGAGGCGTTAAAGTCCCGGAGTGCTGTCTCGGGCACTCATGGACTTTTCCCGTGTATCCGTGATTCCGAGGGTTTCTAATTCCCAAAAACGACGGACGGCGTCATCCGAAGGGCAGGATATCTGATCTAGGTTGACGTAGTTGACCATAATGGAACTGGCCGTTACGGCAGAACGGTTCCCACTGAGGACCCATTCTAACTTTGATGGTAGCAGCACTACAGATGGAGAAAGGCGTATTGGTGAAGTATCCTTAACTATTCCCCAATAGTGGTCACCACCAATTAAAATCTCAATACGGAGGTTCTCGGGGTCGCCCGGTGGGTCAGCCAACTGTAGTTTACAGGCATGCGCCGGCATCTTAATATCGTGCGGGACAACAGGGTGATGGGAGAAGGCGTGAGCGCGCTCAAATGCCGTCAACTAAGTCGAAATTCTCCTCCCGGCACCTCGCACACTGAATTGAGCAAGCCTTCTCCGGATGGGAGCAGCAGGGTATGACTCAAAGTCAGTAACCGATAAGTCCCGCTGGTCAACCACCTCAAGTTGCAGGTCGTCTATTATTGATCTGGCAACAAAACTGCATTGGCTCCCGCCATCCAACATGCAACGCGTAAGTCTGCTCCGACCCGTAGGTCCCGTGATCCATACACGGGCAGTTTGCAGGTATATGAAGTCTGGTGAAGAGGTATCCACCCTACCCACAGAAGTCGATGTTATCGGACCTGTTCTGCTAGTTGTTTCCTTGTCCATACAGACTGATGATGTCCATTCTTGCACTTCGAGCAGAACATCTTGCCCCTTTCGTTACAAGTGTGCGTATGATGGCCGCGGTTGAGACAGAGAAAGCATCGGTTGGCGGCCTTCAACTTTTCAATGCGTTCTTTTACGTCGACCACAGCTTTAGTCTTGAGCCCAGTGACTATTACTTTCACAAAATACATAGAATGGATCTGCTGACCTTCGGCTCCTTCGAGAGGTAGATCGTAACTAGAAGCGGACGTGAAGCGTGGCTGCCGTGGGAGTGAAGTTAGATGCCAGTGATGTCTCACCACAAATCTTCTGCGCCGTAAGGGCTCCGTGCACCTCTCCGCTTAAAAATTCCATTAACTTGGCGTCTCCTTCAGAGTGACCGTCTCGTTTCACCTGGATGATACACGGTCGGCAGATTTCGTCCGGGAATGCGCGGAGAATCTTTGGGACCAATACCCTACCGTAGGCCTTTACGTCCTCTCCCATAGCACGAAGGGCGTGGATGCGGCGGTTGCACTCGATGTACGTGGTGTTCAGTGCCTCCGCAGACGCAGACCGGATCGGCGTCACCTCTTCTAAGTAGTCTAAGTGAGCCTTATTATCCTATCCTTATCGCCGTAGCGATCACGAAGTATTTTCTTTGTGTCCTCATAGGCCGAAGCAGTCACGGGAAGCCATCGACAAGCATCTTTGGTTCGCCCTCCAAATAGCCCCGAAGGAACGCGTGTTTATTTATAGTGAACAGGGTAGGGTCTTGGTCAACGGATGACTCGAACTGTTCCCAGAACTTGGCCCACGTTTCCACATCTCCAGCAAAGGCTTCAAGCTTTAGTGGGGGCAGCTTCACCGAGTGAGTCACCGGGGTCGAGCTGTCGGGGGGGGGGGCGGATGGCAATTCCGATACGCTAAGGTTCGCTGCAGATGAGGCCAGTCTTCTCCCATTCTCCTGTTTGGCCTTTAGGAGCGCTCGCTTGGCAGACTCAATGTACCCCTCGCAAGCTTCCACGTCAGCAGTGTATTCGCTGTCTTCCAGGAGATCCTGGATAGTCATCAAGTCGAACCAACTGATCCAGCGTTTCCTGGAGCCGGCCTCAGTAGTGCTCGTAATCGTCGAGGGGGTTGTCACCTGTGAACTCGTTGATGGTAGTAATAAACCTGGTCGCCTTGTTCCTCTCTGTAGTGCGCTTTCGCTTCAACTTCTTCATTTCCGCGTCCGACATACTGATCTACTGCAGCATACTCGAGTGCACAATAACGTGGTCTTCTTTAGGGGGTGCAGTAACTTGATCATCTGTATGGGCTCAATAACTTGATCGTGTGTATGGGCGCAAGTCAGAGATGTCGTCAGATGCCCGGTATGTGATCGTCTGTATGGAGGCGGTCGTCGTACACGCGACTGTATTACCGATCACACCGCTTCAGAAGTGCACAATGGCGTCTATGTTTCTTCAAGCCCCGGATCGTGATTCGTGCTCGTATACTGCGTGTTTACGTCCCGGCGTGTAAAGACCACACATTCACTCCCGCACTCCTGCACTAGTTAAACAAATCACTTCACAATGCAGGATCCCGTGGCACTTCCGTCCCGGTTTTCTGCACCAATATGTAGAGGAATAACACTCACCAAGTTAGTTTGCACCCACCATTTTACTTACTCCAAAGCAATCAACGATACAAAGAATATACACTTAGAACAAAGAAAGAAAAAATCATGGATAACTAATAGAGAAGTTAAAGGGGAAGTTATTTCAATCCTCCACAACACATCTTACGGATTAAGCTCAAAAAACGTAACGAAAAGAGTCTATTCCAAGGACAAAGGAGCACAGTGGGAGACCCGCCATGACTAGCAACACGGATGAAGTATACTGTTCACACCCACTGCACTGCAGCCTCCATTTTTATCGAGTGTCACTGGCATGTTCTGCACTTCGGTTTATACTGATAGAGCAGCTTCGTGATTCGGGTTCCAGGTATTAAATCTACAGTAATTTTTCGAGCCACTTCCTTCCATAATTCTTAGTCAAACGGTGATTTACTTCCTTAAAAAGAAGTAGGCTGTCCTTTATAATTCCCCGTTGTCAGTGATAGCTTTTGACACCCGCGAGAAAATGTAAAGACAAAATTGGAGCCAACTAATACTGTAGTTCCAAAAAAGATCCGCCCTTTGAATTTAGAATAACAGACATATGTAGCTTCCGCAGAGATATTTTCTGTGGTTCGTAAAATAAAAACATGGCGGTAATGCGAAAGTTTTATTTAGGTTTTGGTTTGACGATATAATTAATGACATCCAATATTTTATAAGGAACTAGATTATACTGCTAGATAAGTGCAAATCATGTATGCAGTAATCTTTGTAAGTCAACAATTACAAACAGGATGAAAATACGAAATACTGAAATTATATCCGATAAATTTAGGTATACAACATTTAAACAATAGGTATTCCACAAGAATAAGTAAAACAACAGTAAATAGTAATAATCAAAGAATTACAGGAATAGAAACTTATGCTCCAGAAAGGTGACGTTTGTAATAATAAAACTTCATATTTACTATTGCATTTATATCAGTTACCCACAATTTTATCCTTGTATGTTCAACGCATTGACAATCAGTTATAGAGTATCGTGCAGCCGGCTCGTGGAAATGCATTTCTGCTTTATGCAAGATAATATTAAAAACTGACCCTTTGAATTTGGAATATTTTGATTTAATTTTATTAAAATTACTGCAGTTCAGGGTGTTTAAAAAATCTTACACTCCATTACAGCACGTTCAGTAAATGATGATTATCCATCGCGGTTTTATCTCTCGCCGGCTTTTTCGTGACCGCAACCGCGGCGAAAGGCGATCGTTTTCTGTAATGTTGCAATACGACCTCTGTTAAAACTTTCACAAATTAGTAATTCACGAAGATTGCAAACGAAGGACAAACAAAAACAGCATCAACAGAAATACGATTATATGACACCTAACGATGGCTTTCTCAACGCAGAGACCCGGCTTAAATTCCGGGTCCATTCATGTGGATTTTACGGTTGACTAAGAGGCAATGGGCCAGGTTTTTCCCTCGGTGTTGTTAATTATACCCTGTCAGCTATCATTTCACCGATGTCCCTTGTTTATTTAATATCCTTCGGATGGACAATGGCCCATTAGAGGTCGCTGCTTCACAGTCACACCCCGTTATGATAATAAAAAAATTATAACTAACAAGGAAATAACATGTAAGCGTCCAAACCCCCAATGGCACGTAGGTCAGTGCTGTACATCCGCACACCTGTCTGTTTCATGGGAACCACTAACGGACATTAAACTTTGATGATATTCGGGAATCGGCTGCTAACGAGTTAGTAAACATTGGATGCCAGGGGGAATACACAACTGTGTTGCAATCGTGCCTAGATTAATGGGTTTATGTAGTCATTGTTTATTTACATTCCGTCTCTTATGGTTTCCTCCATATCTGACCAGTTTCTGAAGGGAAACAAAAGATTAAATAGTCCGCAAAAATTCAACCAAAATAGTGGCCAACAAATAATTGATTCCATTAATAACTCGCGTTTTATTGAGACAATTTTCAGTATATCAGTTCCAATTAAATTACACAGAAATAAGATAGGCAACGTAATAACTATTCTTGCCATGGAAATGTAACAACCCATTCCATTTGCACTGTTCTTGACGTCAATGTAACTATCAAAAACAAACACATGTGCAGTGTTGCAATAGGAACGCACTATTGGGTTCCCTTTTGCACTGCTGTCGAGCAACTACAAGTATTTAACTTCGAACTGCTGTCAACAATATAAACGTACCTAAGTCTTCATGTAAAGGGACTCCAATTTTAACCAATTCTGGGGTTCTAGAAAGATTTTCCTAAGAGTCCCCAATATAAAATTCCACGAAAATTTGTCCAGTGGGAGAAGCGCTGATATATGCAGAAGGACGGGCGTACGTTACAGGGGTAATTGGCGCTTTTCGCGACTAACGTAAATGCGGCTAAAAATTCATACCCATCTGTATTTCTGTCAATTAGACGTCGTGGAATGGAATGTCGGTCTCAGAGAAAATCGTGTTTTACGGACGTAATTCATCTCGTTCGGTTCGTGCGAACAGGAAAATCAATTTTCATTTACCAAGAAGGCAGGAATTTCTTGACAAGCTGAACGACTGTCAACTTTCCACGAAGGTATCTTATATCTGGACTTAATTAATTACTATTATATAGTGGCTGTCATCATTTGCCTGTGTAATCAAAGCCATATTCGTGTGTCACAGAGCAAGTAAATTCAACGAAAGGCAGCGTGTTTTTATGGATCATAAATGAAACACAGACAGACAGACGGAGTTAAGAGGCAAAAGAACAAGTGGGCATTAGGCTATCGTCATTAGACTATTTACGTTTAGGCGTAGTCTATACGCAGTCCATTTTATAATTTTACACACAAATACTACAAATTTTCTGTCACCAAAACTGAGTAATACGAGTTCCGGAACAAGTTCGCTGACAGGACAAACAACAGATATAATAATACCACAAGCTGATCTTTCGTTACTAAACTAAAAAAATATGCTGATAGTAAAAACCCTATGTCCGCCATCTCCGAGTCACCTGCCACCTACGTTTTCGGTTCGGGCGGCAAACTGGCCTAGCATCAGTTAATATTGGAACGGTGTTAACACTGATCAGGTTTCCATGTTACGTCGGTCTACGAACACAATCGCACACACGGCGGTGTGTGCTTTTAAAGGCGTGATGAGACGTATGTCGGGCCATCATCAAGTCAAATAATTAAAGGTACGCCGTTCCTACGGCAGACGGGGTCACTGTAGTCGCTCATGATGGCTTGTTACAGGGGCGTGCGTGGCAGGGGTGAAATGCAATGCGCGCGACCGCGCGATGAGTCAACTACCAGTGATAAAACACGGAGGAAAGTTGTAAATATGAAAGAGTGGAGCGTGTAGGACAAAGGTGCATTCGTCTATGTGCAATGTCAAGGGTGATGGATTGACGTGACTTAAAATGTGTTGTGGCTAGCCTTAATTTGTCAAATGTAAGCAGTCTGGGCTTTGACATCGTGCAGGACCGTAAGTTGACACTGATTTTTCGGAGGAATACCCTGCCTTTATCTTCAGGGTAACGAAGTAACGTGCAGGTGGACGATTAAGTGACTAAAGGAGGAGGTGGGTTACAATAAATTTGGAAATTTGGTCGATCAGAACCATGGAACGGGGAGAAGGAATGCCTCCTTTTGTTCACCGACAGAAATTGGAAATGGTAAAACTTGAGAAAACGAGAACGCTGTAAAGCCTCATTCCGGGTTACCGGGGTGATACGAGTGAGTAAGAAACAGCAGTAAGGTAGTGTCGACCCAGGT
>Ga0268261_10001251_pt1 | contig 17220 bp, 13 predicted proteins | sample TergutNc150P1_FD_190353 | JGI IMG/M metagenome (GOLD analysis project Ga0268261, IMG submission 190353) | Nasutitermes corniger P1 segment gut microbial community from laboratory colony in Florida, USA - Nc150 P1 (SPAdes) (version 2) | ecosystem: Host-associated > Arthropoda: Insects >...
ACATTACACGTATTTCTGGCGTTGAATCGGTTTTATGGAAGAATATTTTGTTCAAAGTATGTGAGTTTGTACATAGTATGTGGAAATTTAATGGTTAATGTAGATCAACAGCACAATTTGCAAAGACAAACTAAAAACAATACAGGCAATGTACTTACAGCCATGACATATTGGTACCGTTATGTAGTTAATGTTGACGTAAAAAATCATTAATTTATAGGTACTCTGTGTTTTCATAGGCTTATCTAACCAACATGCAAAGCGCATGCGCCCTATTTTATTATTGTGTGTTTGTGTCTGTCTGTACCATGTTTCTCCACACTATCTTACAAACGACACGATTTTTATAAATAAATATTTAAACATACAACATCTTTCTTGATTTTTTTTACAAATTCCTTTGGAAAAGTTCATTTTTCTAGGAAGAATTCGTCGCAGAATTGTCTTACATATATGTATGCCTTTATGTAAATATCCATTACACTTGTCAGAATTTAACAAACATGAAGTTTCTCTACATTTTTTGTAACGTTTCCAATTATCAGTTATTTTTTTAATCCGTCCAGTGGGCGCCGAGTTATTCCATGTGTACGGACGGATGGACGGACAGCCATCATGAACCTGATACTCGCTTTTCGGAATTGTGCATAATGTCTGATATATTTCCCTCTGTAATTTACTCCATGGAGCAGGGTCCTTCTTGAGAAGCTAACAGGTGTTGAGCTAGTCAAGAAATTCACCCAATTTTATGGAATCCTAATGTTTATTACTGCTGTCAAAAGTGCCCACCACCTGTCCCTATCCTGAGCCAGTTTGATCCAGTCCACGCCCCTATAAGTTCCATCTTAATGGTGTGTCTGCCCTATACAGGCTCCTAACATTCCATGTACCAAATCGCATGTCACATTTTCGTTTGTCCATAATATCCGTCCAGGTCTGAGGCTTACTCTTTGACTGTTTCGCAACATAATTCATTTTTTTTACGGTGAGGAGGTGTCAGCATCTTGCTCAACACCCAAGCTGGAAGACTACTCTTTGTTGGCTATCCACGACTGCTTATTCGATATATTCGCAGCTAAACTCCGTGTTGGATGCCGTTCTTCCATCCGCAACCTGAGGACGCGGCAGGCCATGTTGACCTGGACCCACTTATCACGGTCAATTTCTAATAAATGTAAAAAATTTTTACGGCACGGACTTACTTTTGTTAGACTCCAAGAGGCAGGACTTAAGAATGACGAAACGATCGTAGTCAACTGCTATGATGTAGGCTCTCACATTCGTCAATACTGCAAAAGTGACATTATTGAATGCTATTGTGTATAGGATGTTGTTAGAGTTTAAATATTGGGATTACGTCTTGTGTGGCGGTGAGAAATTTCATATTATATGCTGACACTTTACCAAATTCAGCAGTACCACACTGTCAACAATATTACAACACGATAACGTCAGTTATTTGGCTAACATGTAAATATTTGAGAAACGATGTTTGCGTGCTGCTGATGAACTGGGAAAACTGATAGAGGTTGTTGAATATCTGTCAAAATATACATCTGAAACCCTCAGCACAGAAGTATGAGCAAACAGTTACCTGTTAACTTCTTTGGTGATTATATACATGAGGAAAGAAGGCAAGGCACATTTAACACTCAGTAAAATATTACTCAAACAGGAAGTCAAAAGTGTTGTGTTTTTAAAAAAAGAACATTGAAATTAAAAAAGAACAATTAATGACTAATGGTACAAATTGTTCAATATTCTGTGTCACATCAATCGCATTCCCAAAATACTCATATTTCTTATGCCTGCTTAAGTTTATTTTCTATTCATTTTCCTTGTCCCACAAATCAGTCTAGCGAATTAGGTTACTCGCATACACTTAATAATGCCCCTTTAACCCCTCTCCTGCCTGTTAAATCCACTGCTCATATCCAATATCTTAATTTGTTCAACTCGATATTATAGAGTTATGAGCGCTGTGGAGCTAAGCAAAGCCTCGACCCCCCGTCGCAAAGGCAAGTTTCAGTTCAGAGTTAGTCCAGACAGTATTCTCGTCAATATCTGAGTTTAGTTCAAGTTACCAAAATGCGAGAAGTATAGGAAATATTAAATGTTTTTTGAGAAACTTTATTCAGTTTCCTTTTAATAGACCAATGAATTCTTAATATATCTAATTATCCCCCCAAAAATCTAGCGTTTATACAAAAAGAGATATGATCGTCTATCCTTACATTGTCCTGGTGACATAGTATTTTTTGTCAAAACTTTACCCTGAACTTACACGGTTCTTGGTAAATTTCGTCCCAGTATCCACTTTGGTCCCAGTACGTTGCATTGCCATATATCGTAATGTGACGTTGTTCGCTGTACAGCACAAGAAATTGAGAATTAGACATAACTTGTTATGTGTAAAAATGTAGAAAGCTCAGTTCTTTTGAATATTTCTCAATACGTGCGACAGGCACTTGCACATACAGAGTGTCAGCTGTTACGCTAAAAGCAATAAGGTTTTAAGGTTTCAACAATTTTCGGAATGCGTTTTGGGTCTTTTTCGGTATAATTTCATCCACTGCTGAAGCATAATATGCGGAGAGACAGATGAATGTCTACCGTTTTTTGGCATTTTTTCAACTTTTAATTTTAGGTTGGCAGACAGCGATATTATTATTTAAAAAATACAAATACTTTATGTGATGTCAACCCTAGTGTTCTGTGGCACAGTATGAAAATCCTAGTGAGACGCTTAACAAGCATTACCGTTTTATGTTCTTTTTACTTGAAGCATGAAACTTTTCATAGCAATAAAATATTAGACACGTATTTAAACCTATCAATTGCTATAGACAAGAGCGAGACTTCTAGAATTGGAATTACATGCCCTAAAATTGTTTTCAATTTACTATTTCTACCTCTATGCTTCAAACCTTACCCTGTGACCTGTTGATTTTTAAATGTCCCACATTTTAGTTCAAGATACTTCTACTTTACAACCCGTATAAATTGCTGACAGAAATATTTGTATGCATTTTGTTTCTACATTGAGTTTTAGGTTTTCTATTTTATGTCCGTTTGTTGGATCTCTATTTTTGTGCCGTCTTAGGAAAAGTTTTAATATAAATTATGTAACGAAATAACACAGGAGTTTGGCTTTGATTGTAGAGGTGTATGAAAGAAATGGGAATTGTTTCATGATACAATATAATTTCAAACCCTTTATCTTTTCCACCAATCGATGTTACATTCGGTAAATTGATGGTCGTACAGTCTGTGACTTCTGCTTATCACACGAGAACAGGGCTAAAAATACTAGCAGAAGAAAACTGGGAAAAAATTCACAATTAATTACACTCGATATATGTTCAATATACGCATATATTGTTGTTTGTCGTGAATGCTTCGGTTTAATTTTGTAACTCATGTATTTTTATTGTTATGCGTATGCATTCTTATTGTTAGGTTTATATATATTCAGTGTTATGTACGTTCTGTTCTGTGTATTGTGTTTAATTTTGTTGTTTTGTTTATTGTTTTTGTCTAAATGTGTACTGCACTAATACCATTGGGTCTCAACCCAATTGCAGTGAACAAATATATCGTTTCATTTTATATCATATCATATCAAATCACGATATAACGCCACTAGAAATATCGCCCACCAAATTACACGAAAAACAATTCTGTCTTTCACATTATATCTATATACCGACTTAAAATTTCAGTGAACAAAGAATGGCTGTTGTGATCCCACCTGATGTTATATGCATCGACGGTGACTAAGGTCCTGTTTCCCTCAGGCGGTGCATATGTGGATATAGGGCAGTCAAGTTTGTTGTCCAAACCGTCAGGCGTGTGCAAGTGCCAGTACCAAGGTCGAGGACCTGAAAACTGTAAGAACACGTAATTTGTGACAGAGTTCTCGTGAGTGGAACTTCTTTAATGTAGCGGCTTGTAATTTTAGTAACTTTTATTTATTTATGTTTAATACATTCGGAGGTTTTTATCCGGTTCTCTCGAACATAGTGTAAGGGGAAATCGCAGCACCTAGCAATACGCAACCTCTGAAGCCTCTAACGTCCCAGATTCCGCTACGCTAGTGCTTTCGAATTAAAGGGATTAATACCAAAATCTTCTCGTTTTTTTCGAGAGAAAGAGACGGATAGCGGTGTCTGGAGGAGTGTCGAACATTCGAGATGTGAGACAACGCTGTATAAGCCAGCGTCTTACGGCAAGAAGGAACAATCTAACCAGGGGCAGGCTACCAACTGGAGGGTCTCCTCATGGAGACGCAGTGAGACAGCTAGCGGATGACAAGAGAGCCATCCCACGGCAAGACAGCGAGCGTATGTCGAGGGAGCCATCTCACGGTGACACAGGGAGCGGGTAGAGAGTATTCTTGTGCTCACAAGCGACAGAGCCTTTAGTGGAGGGGTGAAGCATAGGGCGAGTGTTTGACGACAGAGTGACGGTGGAACTGTTTGGTGCGGTTTGAGTGAGGTACTGGGTTGGAGCAGTGTCTGGGTTACGAACCAAAAGAACTGAAATTATAAGAACAGACCTATCTGTTGAGAGCAATTCTTAAAATTCTTTTGGTGTTCTGCTTTCATTGTTGATTTAATTGTTCTCTCTGTAGTTAAATAAACATTGCTATTTGTTCAAACAAAGGTCTTATCTGTTACAAAAGAGTTGTGCAGAGCGAATTTGATCAGCTTTTAACGTGAACAACTGGTAATGGAGTCTTGGTTCAAATGTCCTTCAAGGCTATAAAAAGAATAGACAATGTGCTTTAAAACGTGAAGTCGGTGTGCGTTCGCCTTACCGTTGTTGTTGTTAAAAAGCAATTCGTGTTAAATATTTTGACTGAAAGTTTTTTGTGGACTTTGTTGTGCAGCATGCAAGGCCCATGCACGTATTATGTTTTTATATGTGGCTTGTCTCCCTCTGCAGTATCTTTTACATTATTTTACATAGGCAGTGGTTGCGAAAAAAATAAACAGAAAATAGAATGTGTTTCTTGACTTTTAAAAACTTTGCTTGAAACATTTCTTATTTCAAGAAAAAGTATCGAGATATTAGGATAAACGCAAGTACGCCTTTTATAAAATATCCGACAAGCTTGTCGAATATCAAAGGAACTTGATTTTTCTTTACAGATTTCCGAGAAGTATTCGAATATTAAATTTCTTGAAAATTTGACGAGTGAAATCTGTAATTCGAAATTCGTAATTTTAGAACTCTCCTAAAATCTTGCGTAGATTTTCCAGTTTCTTTTCTCAGATTTGCATAAAACTACGGACACTTACTATTAATTATAAACCGAGAGAAAATTTCATATCATTAGCAATAATTATCCATAAATCATTCCATAACTCGAAAGTAAATTCTGATACAATCTATTGAGTAAATGTTAATGGAACAAAAAATGAAATATAAAACAAGCAGCAGTTTTAAAAGCTGCTTGTTTCAGGAATCGTGTCAGTACACTAAAACATACCCTAGACCAATCAAAATTCTTCACGTCCTGAGCTCCAAAGTCGCACTCGCCGGAAACCAACGTGAACTTGACGATTAGACCCAAAAAGAAAATCAGCAGCATGTTGGTTGCAATTCCTATAATTCAGGAAAAAGTGATACGTAATTTGTCTTTGCTACATCTTTTGTTTTGTACAGTGAACACAGTGATGCACAGTTATGATACATCGGCTGTTCTCCCAGACATTTTATTTGATAAAGGCAGACAGAAGACAGGAGTTCGTTTTCAAGTCAGTACAATATTTTTTCGATTTTTTGTGTCAAAATTTCGAGTACAAACTTCTGTGTGGACTAAAAGTTTCAAGCAAGTGCACAGACAATATTTGATATTAGAACACTATTAATTTCCCTTAAATTTCCTGTTACATTTTTCCTTTGTTATCCTAACATTCGCAGCTATATATTCTTCTGCACTGGCGCAGACATTTAGCAAACTACACGAATACGAGTTTCCGTGATTCGGGAAGAAATGTGTGTCAGCATCAGACACGCTGCATGCTGGTGTGTATAATTTCACTGTTCCATGCAGTTTACACATCAAGTGGATATCTGGATTTATTTTATGCACACTGTAGTCATCAGATCACTGTGTGTTCTGTAGCTTGTAACAAATTGTGTCAAGAAGGAAGTAATAGTGACGTAACAATAAATGTAAGCAGACAATGCCCTCAATGAAATTCTAAATGGCTGACCTTCAGCGTCAAATTTGACTTCAGGGTCTTTCCGAAAACAAGGCCTTTCTGTCAACCAATGGAAAGTGTGTATAGCTGTTTAGGCTTGGCAGATATCAAGGTGACATCAACTCCTCTGTCTGTAAGAAAGTCTCTATCTTCGCAAGAATTGGAGCCTAATTTCAAAGTTCTTTCTGTCTCCCTGTGTCCTCCAGCACTAAACGTTTTAACTCCCACTGGACGAATTGTAATAAAATTGGAATTTTTTATTTTGGATACTTTTTTTCGGAATTTCAAGTCTTATTAAAATCTGACAAAGTGACAGTTGCCTTACTCGAAAATCTGTGCATATTAATGTTAGTATCAGGTTGAATTCTGCTTCTAATGACACATGTTGTAAACAACATTTTGAGAAAATCCAAAAATATTTTGTGTTAATAATTTTTTCCAACAATCTTTTCGTTTTTAAGATAATACGAAAACATACGATAAAGACGGACAGGCCACAAATACAATATAATACGGGGCTGGGAAGATGTGCTTCGCATGTCAGATAACTAAGGCTTCAGACACAAAGATTATGTGTAATACGTACTGCCTTTGAATGGCAAAAAGATTTAGGCGGAAATGCCTTAATGTGTCGTTAAACGGACACTGTGGGTCTTTTAAATTCAGTCACTAAGCAAAATGTACAACATAATTTAATTTACACTTTACTAAACGACTAATCTTTAGGTCCACCGTGTACCCACCGAAACCTACTGTGATCGACTTCAAACAACTCCACCCACCCACACAAACACATACACACACACACACACACACACAAACACATAAGTCTAAAAATTACATTTTGCCATATTTCCCCACCTACGTTTAGAATTCTAACTTCGTTCATGCTTTGCGTTTTCCAAAATTAATTTTCGAACTGTTAGCCCCCAGTTCACATCCTCACACAGACATATTTAGTGTAGCGTGATGGTGAGATAGGACAATAGGCTAACCGTGAAAGTGACTGTCTTTCAGCATGTTACAGGGTGCAGTTTGTTAGGTAGGTCACAGCTTGGTGTATTGACGTAAATATTTCTAATAAAATACACCGTCACATGACACAAGACAGTCCAGTCCGAAGACTTTCAGTTGCTCTGATCTAAATAGTGACAAAACATTTATTTTAGAAATCAATACTTGATAACTGCAGTTGAGTAAAGCCACAGTCTTTCTTCGTGAAACGGTCACTGTCTCTAATAATTCGACATTTCTGCATTCGAATACAGATACAGTGGCATAATGCTATGTGGCTACTCCGATCCTGGTGACTTGAAAGTCTAAGGTGGAGTTGTGCAGCGGTGTGCTTCTTGGGGTTGCGGGTTCTAATCCCCATTGGTTGATTGATTGACTGATTAGCATTTGTGTACGAGCCTTTAGGGTCTGCCTGCACCTAGGACTTACAAAGGGCCTGTGTGCCCCACAATTTGATATTAGCTTAGGAGATCCATGTTCCTTGCTTAAGTTCCAGATGGCCTCCAGAATCAACCCTTAATGACCTCTGGAATTGGAATCCATATTCGCATTTTCTTTTTCCCTCAAAAAAGTTCCGGAAAACGAAACCATTCAATTTTCCCCATCAGGGCCCCTATTTGGACAGCTTTCCGTTTACTGGGAATTTTTTACGTTTCACTCAAATTCATCATAAAAATTTCCCTGAATAAATAAACTTTTCCCTTTTCTCAAAAGCCCCAGGAAAGGAACGACCTTTCATGTTCCCTAAAAGCGGTGGCCCTATGGAAACAGACGTCATTTCAAGAGCCTTGTTTAAAATATCCTTCGTGGTCCCCAGTAAATTAGCCGTCCCTCCAGTTTCCCCTCATAGAGCTCTTTCAGACCGAGACGCTCCACTTCTAGAGTCCCCTTCATCGATCTCTCAAAGTCCTTGTTAATGAGCCCACTTCTAGTTTGCCACCCAAGTGGGTTCTCCATACAGAGAGATGACCGTCTCCAGAGCCTTCCTTTACATAACCTATAAGGTCCCCAGTAAAGGAGCCCTCAATCCAGGTTTCCGTAACAGAGCTCCCATAGTGAGAGATGCTCTATTTCCAGAGCCCTCCAATTATCTCCCAAAGCCCCCGGTACACCGACAGCCCGTGTTCGACATCGGGGTCCCTATGGAGAGAAATACTCATCTCCAGAGCTTCTTATACACATAAGTCCCTGGTAAATGATACCTCTTCAAGGCTTCAAAACGGGGCCCCTATAAATAGAGATGCCCGTCTCCAGAACATTCTTTACATATCCTTTTGGATCCCCAACCAATAAGACCCCTCCAGGATCCCGTAAGAGAGCTCCCGTAGAGAGATGCTCCATTTCCGGAGCCCTCTTTCCACTATCTCTCAACGTTCCCAGTAAACAAACCTCCCCCCGCCCCACAAACTTCACCGACGAAGCATCTAGGGAGAGAGAAACCCTTCTCCAGAAACTTCCACAACTCATCACATGATAATTCAACTTTCGCTCAAAGTCCCCGGAAAGGAGCCCACCCATGTTGCACAGCAGAGTCCCTATGAAGAGAGATGCTCCGTCTCCAGAGCCAATGGTTTATTGATTTATTTATGCCGGTCAGAGTCCCCAAAAAGGAGCTCTTCCACCAAATGCGAAAAAAAACAAACAGTCACCGTCCACGGGGCCTCACGCGGAAGGAAGGCGTACGTACAATGGTGTGCGAACTGTTTCCCCAAGGGGTGGTTAACGTCACTGCTATCACTACCCCAGTGCCATTCAGCCTTTAGCACGACACCCTCTACCTCGGCTTTGGTAAACCAGAGCCCCGTTAGCCAGCGTGTGTCGAAGCAACCCTCCACAGGATGTAACTTCCACACCTGTTACAGCCACCCACATGACGCAGGGTAGAGTAGAATACGAATCCACTTAACCCTGATATACTGTAGAGGGGTTGGAGTTTTGGAAGTTTCGAATCCCGATAAATGCATTGACATTCGTCTTTTGTGTTTTTTTGTTTTGAATAGATAGCGGCCTCTGCGACGAGGATGTCACTCGTTCGGAGGAGTCCTACTGAGTGTGCCTGTCTGTAAATTTGTATGATCTACGAACCTCAAAATACAGTCACATTAACCCTCAGTTTGGCTGCAGTACCACAGAAAGAAAGTAACATAAACTTTACTTATAGAAACTCGAATTACAATCGGCGTCTTCTTCCAACTCCTCAAAAGTGCGGTTGCTTCACACGTGTGGTCTTTTATAGGACACGTTTCAGAATAAGCTGTTTGTGTCGAAGGCGATGCAGTCTTTACGGAAATATATAACGTAGGCGAGAGTGTTGTTTATTTCATCGTAACTTCAAAAAATTATGACGCAAGATAAACGAACGTTTGATGTGTGTCCTATGCTTCACTGGAATCAATGTGACAGACAAATTTTAAGCCTTACAGACCTAAGAAATTTCGCCTCGCAACAAAGGATTTCTGGCGAGATGTGAATTCTAATGAATTTCAGTCACTGTGATCGAAAATATAGATGAACCGTTTTACCTCGAAAATAATTAGTGGACAATTTCTGTGGAAGGAACCAAATCCTTTTTGTGTAATTATTACACTAGTGTTCTATTGTTTCGACTTATCTACACTCGATTACGTTAGTGTGTCAGCACAGATGCAGTGACATAATGCTATGTGATCTACTGAGCGTGTCTGTGTCTAACTGTGTGTGATCTGGGAACCTCAACAAATAGTCGCCCTAGTCATAAGTTTGCCTGCAGCACCACAGAAAGAAACATAAATTTACTTACAGGCACACGAATTGCAGTTTGCGTCTTCTTCCAGCTCCTCGACAGTGCCGTTGTTTCAGTCGTGTGGGCCCTTTTATAGGGCACATTGCAGAATAGGCTGCCCGTGTTGAAATCTAACACATATTCACAGGAAATCCTGTCAGGTATAATAGTAATTTATTGTGTTGTAACTTTATAAACATTATGAGACAAATAAGCGATGGTCTGTTAGATATTGTATGCTCCAATGCCTGCACAAGGTCAGTGTAAATACAGACTGTGACTGTAGAAATTCACAGGCAGATCCACACTTTGGTTCTGTCGCACTGGATGAGTTCACTGGATTGAAGTTAAGGTCCTGCATTTGTAGTTTCTTAAAGACATAATTTGACTCGAAAAAATCGTTTGTTCTGTTATGTCCAGTCCGACTTGTTGGCAGACGTCTATATGTCTAAGTACAATGGACATTGCTTACAAAGATTTGAGGTAAACGTGTCGTCTGTCTTTCAACGAAGATCTCTTCTGGCGTTAAAGTTTTTACTCGCAGTTTTATTGGAAACAAATCCGAAAAATTGGTAGCTTTTAAAGTGAAATTCACAATGGCATGTTAGCAGGTGTAAGAAGCTAAGTAATAACGAAGATGCATTTTATGATACTTCTTTTTTATATGCCGTCGAAAATTGTCATTAAATCAAGGATGGACGGTAGTATGAATCTTCATGTATCAAAACTGTTGTTTTTTAAACTCTTGTCTTTGTTATGCAGACGAATGGCGGATAATATACGATTCAGGAGTTTAAAGAATTACTGAAAGTACTGATGAGAAAACAGGTGATTGATGTAACGGATCCAATAAATACTGTTTCATTTGTGAATGTCTAGACAAATGACATAAACTAAACTGAATAGATGATTAACCACTAACATTGTACCAACAAAGATGAAGAATAGATTCAACTCATTCAGCTTTCATAACTTGAGTAATTATAGACAGACAGACATACGGAGAGACACAGAGGTTGACACAATTTCTGAGTATAAAAACCAAGTTTAATTTATTTATCAACAATTACTGAATTCATTTCATTTATTTGTTTATGGTGTATACAGAAGTCTACCAACAACAAGAGTTTGGGCGTGGGGCGCACTAAGCCTTCTATACCTTGCGCAACCCATTTCTTTCTTAGGGGTAAATTGACCGTTGTGTGGCACTGGACATTCACCATAATTTAGCACTGAATTTAAAGAAAGAGTAGAGTTATACCGTTACTCATTATACGAATATTAATGAACTGTTATAATGTGTCTGATGATCAGGATCATATGAAACACACAAATACGCTCTGATATACAAGTAGTATTTATTATATGTAGTATATATTGTAGTATTTATATTTTGTAGATGTATAAAACGTGATGTACACAAAGTTTCCAGGTGGCTTTAGAGGGCTAATCACTGTCGGAACTGAAGGTCAATCTTCCATAATATCAGCCTGGAACTCGGCAGGCCACATTTTCTCAGTGTTACGATAAATAAAATATCGTATTCTATCACTGTGTAGTACAGATATACCTCCACGCATTCTCTGCTAAGGCACTAGAATGAGATGATCGATTAACTTAAAATACCGACGGTTAGTTTCCCTCACAAAGAACCGCTGGTACGCAATGATTCGAAGAATGGCGTGAAAGCATAAAGGACCGATTGAATAAAAGAAAGTTCTCTTGCAAAATTATGAGAACCGAACTACGTTCGTCCAGGCTGAAGGCTAGTCAACATATACACTGAGCTTCCCCAACTTAAAAAAAAACCATATATTTTTAGTCATCACTTCAATGCACTAAGTGGGGATAAGGAAACAGTTGTGTGTTATTAAAGTGAATTATATATAATTTCTGTCTCTCCACAACAGATTGTATACAATGAATGTTGTCCAGAGTGTTTAAAATAGCAAAAAGTTACATTCAATTTTCTATGCCCATGTCCCTCAGCGGAACTTCTGTTGACTATTCTTCCTACTGGCAGTGATCTCTCGGCCATTTCACCAGCTGTCTGACATCTATTTTGCTCTTTTTCAGCTCTTTTAGAACGTCCTCCACTGTCGCTCTGTCAGGATGTTGGCTTCGAAGCACCACATAGACATAAGCTGTAAGCAGATTATCGTCGGTGGTTAGATTTAAAATTCCTAGATTTGTAACTACAAAAGTTGTGATTAATGACAATTTTTCATTTTTCCGCCGTCTTTGCATCTTCCCCAGGTTTTACCCTACCAAACAATTTCCCTGTATTCCCTTCCTCCTTCATATTCATTTAGTACAAATATCCACTATGGAAATACATAGTGTTTGTTAACACTAAAAACATGTTGACCTAGGCCTTAGCGGAAACACAGGAATGCAATGCAAACCACAATGTTTGTTGTTAACCTTACTGTGCTGTACGTAATTCCTGGTGTTGAATTGGTTTTATGGAGACATATTTTGTTCAAAATATGTGCGTTTGTACATTGCGTTTGGAAATTTAATGGTTGATGTAGATCGACAACACAATTTGCAACGACAAACGCTAAACAATGCAGGCAATATATTTACAGTCATGTCGTATTGGTACCGTTGTGTATTTAATGTAGAGTTGAAAATCAATAATTTGTACGTAATCTGTGTGTTTATAAACTTATCTAACCAGCATGAAAAGCGCATGTGCTGTATTATATTATCGTGTATTGTGTTTGTCTCTCTGTACCATAATTTTTCCACATTATCTCATAAAAGAAACAATTTTTAATAAAGAAATATTTAAACATAAAACACCTTCTTTAAATTTTTTACAAATTCCTTCACAAAAGTTTATTTTTCTAAGAAGAATTCGTCGCATAGATGTCTTACATATTTGTCTGTCTTTATGAAAATATACATTACACTTGTCAGAATTTGCAAAATATAAAGTTTCTCCACATATTTTCGAAAGAAAAAAACTTGTAATTTTTTTTTATTAAATCCGTCCAATGGAGGCCGAGTTATTCGGCATGTACGGACGGATGGACGGACAGCCATCACGAACCTAATACTTACTTTTTGTAAATGTGAGTAGTGCCTGATATATTTCCATTTGTAATTTTCTCAATGGAGCAGGGTCCTTCTTGAGAAGCCAACAGGTGTTCAGCTAGTAAAGAAATTCTCCTCATTTTATGGAATCGGAAAGTTCATTACCGCAGTCACAAGTACCCGACACCTGTTCTTATCCTGAGCCAGCTCTATCCAGTCCATGCCCTCACATCCCAATTCCTGAAGTTCCATCTCAATACTGAACCTCTCTGCACAGGCTCCTAATATTCCACGTAACAAATCTCAGGTACCATTTTCGTTGCACCGATATATGAGTCCAGGTCTGAGGCTTACTCTTTGACTGTTTCGCAACACAGTTCGTTTGTAGGTTGAGGAGTTGTTAGAACCCCGCCCAACCCCCGAGTTGGAAAACCAAACATTGTCGGCTGTTCACGACTACTTATTCAGTATACAAGTATTTGCAGCTACCTTCCATATTGGAGCACATTCCTCCATCCGGGAAATGAGGACGCGGCACGCCACGTTGACCTGGACCCATTTATCACCGCCAATTTGTAATACATGTAAAATATTTAAATGACACGAACTTACGTTTGTTGGGCTCAGTGGGGCAGTACTTGAGAATGGCGTAACGATCGTAGTCAACTGCTATGACGTAGGCTCTCACACTCATCAATGCTGCAAAAGTGACGTAATTGAATGTTATTGTGTACAGGAGTTCGGTAGAACTTAAATATTGGTCTTCTTTTGTGTGGCGGGGAGAGATTTCATATTGTGTACTGACATGTTTCCTAATTCAGCAGTACCATACTGTGAACAATATCACAACACGTTAATTTTGGTTTTCTGGCATATATGTAAATGTCTGGGAAAAAGTATCTTCGTCATGTTGATGAACTAGGAAGAATGATAGATGTTATTGTATATGTGTCGAAATACGCATCTGAAACACCCAGTGCAGAACTTTGAGGAACCAATTATCTATTAACTTATTTGTGAAAGATTTCTTTCTAAAAACACACTGAAATTAAAAAAGAACAATTAATGACTAATGCCACAGATTGTTTAAAATTCTGTGCCACATCAGTCACATTCACAAATTACGTACATTCCTTATGCCTGCTTACGTTTTTTTTCTCTTCATTTTTCTTGTCCCACAAATCAGTCTAACGAATTGGGTTACTCGCATACACTTATTAATGCCCCTTCAACCTCTCCCTGCCTGCTATACACACTGCCCATATACGCTATCATAATTTTTTCAACTAAATATTATAGAATAATGAGCGCAGTGGACCTTCGCAAAGACTCCAACACCACCACAAAGGCGAATTTCAGTTCGGAGTTTGTACAGACAGTATTGTCTTGAATATCTGGGTTTAGATCAAGTTATCGTAGAGCGAGAAATATGTGTAATATTGAATGGTTTTTGAGGAATATTATTCAGATTCGTTTTAATGGACAAATGAATTTTTTTAAATATCTAATTATCGCAAATAAATCTAGCGTTTATATAAAAACAGATATGTTCCTTTATCTTTACATTATCCTGGTGAAATCATGATATGTTTGTCAGAATTTTACCCGGAACTTACAGGGTTCTTGGTAAATTTCATCCCAGTATCCAGTACTGTTCCAGTTTGTTGCATTGCCACGCAACGTAATGTGACGTTGTTTGCTGTAGAGTACAAGAATATGAGAATTAGACACAAATATTTATGTATAATAATGCAGAAAATCCACTAGTTTTGGAGGTTTCTCAAAACGTGTTACAGGCACGTGTTCATGTAGAGTGTCAGCTGTTGCTCTAAACCTAATAAAGATTTAATATTTCCACAATCTTCAGAATGATTTTTTGGGTCAATTTTCTTAAACTTCAGCCGTTGCTGAAGCATTATTTGAGGAGAAACAGATGAATGCCGACTGTTTTAGTGTCATGTTTTCAGCTTTTAATTTTAGATTGGCAGACTGCTACATCAGTATTAAAAACAAAAAATACAAATATTTTAGGTGATGGCAACCGTAGGATTTTGTGGTACAGTAGTGAAATTCATGAGATATTTAACAAGCATTAATATCTTATGCTTTGCTAACTTGAAACTTGAAAACTGTTCACAACGGTACAGTGTCAGACATGTATTTATTCATATAAATTAATATAGACCACATGGATAATTCTAAAATTTGAATTATATACTGTAAAATTGTTTTCATTTTACTACTTCTACCTCTAATAATTCAAAAATTACCCTGTGACTTGCCAGTTTTTAAATATCACAAATTTAATTCCAGATTCTTCTAAGTTACAAGCCGTATAAATTGACGACAGTAATATTTGAAGTTATGTTTTACTGCATTTAGTTTTATGTTTTCCAGTGGATGTCCGTTTATTGGATCTCCATGTTGGTGCTGTCTTTGGAGAACTATTAATGTCATCTGTGTAATCAAATAATACGAGAGTTTGGCTTCCATTTTAAAGGTTTATATAGGAAAGGGATATTATTTCATGACACAATATAATTTCACACCTTTTATATTTTCATCAATCCATGTTACATTCGGTAAATTAATAGCCGCACGGTTTGTGACTCTTGTCTATCACAAGACAGCAGGAGTAAAAATATTAACAGATAAGATTTGGAAATGTCTCTTCAATTAATTTTATTCATTATGTTCTATATATGGTTGTATAAAGTATATATGGTTGTACGTGTATAATTCTTTGCAGTTTTGGGAATTATGGATTTTTAATTTTGTGTTTATTTATTCTTGTTATTATGTAAGTCGTCTTCTGTGTATTTTGTTTCATTGTGTTGTTATGTATATCGAATTTGTGTTAATGTGTACTGTACTTAAGCCACCGTCTCTCAACCCAATTGCAGTTACCAAATATATCATAACATGTCATATCAAACCCCGATATAACGCCACATCAATTATCGCCCACCCAATTACGTGAACAGCAATTCCGGCTTATATTTTATTTCTTTTTACCACCTTAAAACTACAGTGAACAAACAGTGAATACTGTGAACCCACCTGATGGAATATGCGTCGGCAGTGATTACGCTAATGTTTCCCTCAGGACGTGCATATATGGATATAGGGCAGTCAAGGTCGTTGTCCAAATCGTTGGGGGTGTGCAAGCGCCAGTACCAAGGTCTAGTACCTGAAAACTGTAAGAAGATGAAATTTGTGACACACTTCTGAAGAGTGGAACTTCTTTAAAAACGGCTTTTAAATGCAGTAATTATTATTTGTTTATGATTAATAAAATCAGAGTTATGAATCCGGTTCTTTCGAACATAGAGTTTTGGCGAAGAAACTGTTCAGTTGTTAAAGCGAGCATCTGACAATGGAGTTTTAGTTCAAATCTCGATCAAGGCAATAAAAAGAATATGCAATGTACTTAAAAACGTAACGTTGGGGCTAGTTCGACATACTGTTGTTGCTCTTATAAAGGATTTTGTTTTATATATTCTGAGTGTGTATGTGGACTTTGTTATGCTACATGCAAGGTCTTGCACCGTATTATATTTTCACCTATGGCTTGTTTCCCTCTGCCATGTCTATTACATTATTCCAAATAGGCAGTGTTTTCGGAAAAATTAAACAGAGAGTAGAATGTGCTTCTTGAATTTTAACAAAAATTGCTTAATTTTTTTTTTTATTTCAAGAAAAACTGACGGTATATTATAATAACAGCAAGTATTCCTTTCATAAAATACCCGACATGTTTGTCAGATTTCAAAGGAACTTGGTTTTACTCAACAGATTTCTGGGAAATAATCAAATATTCACTTTAATGGCAATTTGACGAGTGGAATACGAGTTGTTGCAATCAGAAAGACAGACATTGCGGAGAAAACACTCACAATTCGAAATTTTGTGAACACAACTAAAATCGTAGTTAGATATTCTCGTGTCTTTTCTCATATTTACATGAAAATACTGACTTTTTGCTTTTAATTAGAAAGAGAAAATGCTTTCAATTATTTAAAAATGATTATCCATATATCATTTAATAACTCGAACATACGACCGATATAATTTATTGAGAAATTTTTAATGGAAACAATAATGAAGTATAAAGCCAACCTGCAGTTCTAAAATCTGCTTGTTTAAGGAATCGTGTCAGTACAATAATACACACCTTGTACCAATCGAAAT